>JAEEGL014529773.1_pt1 | contig 12485 bp, 11 predicted proteins | sample 9134231 | NCBI WGS metagenome assembly JAEEGL01 (sample SAMN16246548, study PRJNA631951) | gut metagenome | biome: gut microbiome; feature: rumen; material: fiber-attached | host: Bos | place: Iran: Karaj | collected 2018-10
GTGTTGTTTGTTTCAGATGGAAAAGACTGAGGTTCAGTGATAATGACTGAAACCGGCAGAAGGCTTCGGAAGATGAAAAACCCTGGAAACGAGCTGTTTCCAGGGTTTTTGAGTTTCTCCAGGTTGCGATTAACGCTTGCTGAACTGCGGAGCACGACGTGCGGCTTTGAGGCCGTACTTCTTGCGCTCTTTCATTCTGGGGTCGCGGGTCAGCAGACCGGCGGCTTTCAGGGTGGAACGATAGCTCTCATCGACCTGCAGCAGAGCGCGGGCAATACCGTGGCGGATAGCGCCGGCTTGACCGGTCACACCGCCGCCGGAAACGGTGGCTTCCACGTCAAATCTGCCTGTCACGCCCAGAGTCTCCATGGGCTGACGAACGATGAGTTTCAGAGTCTCAAGACCAAAGTAGTCGTCAATATCACGGCCATTGATCGTGATGACGCCGGTGCCGTCGGGAATGAGGTGCACTCTGGCAACGGAGGATTTCCGTCTGCCGGTTCCGTACTTGTAAGGCTTTTTGCTGGTATACATATTCGCTTACCTCCTTATTCCTGAGTCCAGGCAACAGGCTGCTGAGCCTGATGCTTGTGCTCTGCACCCCTGTAAACGTGCAGACGGGTGAACGCCGTGCGGCCGAGGGTGTTCTTCGGCAGCATGCCCTTGACGGCAAGTTCCATGGCAAACTCAGGACGCTCAGCCATCAGGGTCTTGTACTGGACCTCTTTCAGTCCGCCGATCCAACCGCTGTGACGGCGGTAGAATTTCTGCTCCATCTTGTTGCCGGTGAGAACGGCTTTCTCCGCGTTGATGATGATGACGAAATCGCCGCAGTCCACGTTGGGCGTGAAATCGGGCTTGATCTTGCCGCGCAGGATGTTGGCGGCCTGAACAGCGGTGCGGCCCATGGGCTTGCCCGCCGCGTCGATCACATACCACTTGCGGGAAACGGTCTCATTCTTTGCCAGTGTGGTAGACATAGTGTTTCCTCCATATAGAAAAATAACATAAACAGAGTGGAAAGCACGCCAGGAAACCCTCAGCGCGCCCCATTTTTATACCACACGGCAAAAACCGTGTCAACAGAAAAGTTCTGAATTTCTGATTATGGATATTATGATCTTTGAAAATCTACGTTTTTCTCTGTTTTACGAAGAAATGCTCAAATTCAATTTTAAAATTTTCATCGTTCCGGTATGCAGGGAAGGCCATTGTTTGCAGATAGGGAGCCTCTGTGATATACTTGCCGCAGGCAAAGATCACACATACACCGCATGTGCGGGAAAGGGGAAAGATGAAATGCTGAGAATGGATCATTTTAATTTCAATGTACTGAATCAGGAAAAAAGCCTGGAATTCTACCGGCAGGCGCTGGATTTTGTTCCTAAGCGGACGATGGAGGCAGCGGACGGCTCCTTCCGTCTCGTATTCATCGGGAATGACGATGCGCCTTTCTGCCTCGAGCTGACCTGGCTCAGGGACAGGACGGAGCCGTACGATCTGGGTGAAGGGGAGATCCATCTGGGGATCGTGACAGACCGGTTCGAAGAGATGCACAGAAGGCATGAGCAAATGGGGATTATCTGCTTTGAGAACACCCAACTCGGCGTATATTTTATCGAAGATCCCGACGGCTATTGGATTGAGATCATTCCCGAAAGGAAGTAAACTCCTTGCTTGCCTTTGTGACATTTTTGTAAATGAGTGGACTTTTCCGGGGAACAAGGGTATAATACGCGAGCCATAGGAGCAAAATACACGGACAGTACCGGGAGGCAGACCAGATGGCATATCAGGGAAAGCATTCAGCCAAGGCTGTGGCGGCAAAGAAAGAGAATAGAACCAGGTCTAAAGGAAAACCGCTTCTTGTAGTTGCCATTGTTTTCCTGATCCTGGTGATTCTTTTCAGTATCGGAGCAATCATCGTTCAGGGGAAGCTCAACAAAATCAAACGCCCCGACGACACTCCAGTCATCCCACCGAGCGAGGTCGTGGACGAGGTCGATCCGGAAGATGAAGTGGACCCGGAAAACAAGCCACCGGAAGTGGATGACAGCGAAATTACATGGGCGGATATTGAGCAACTGGAAAACGACAATCTCATCAATATCCTTTTGGTCGGACAGGACAGCCGCACCGGAGCCAGAGAGCGTTCCGACACTATGATCGTCGTGAGTATCAACCCGGATACGGCGGAGGTATCCATGATTTCGTTCATGCGCGATCTATATGTACAGATGCCCGAGGGTTACATGGACAACCGGATGAACGCTGCTTATTCGCTCGGCGGATTCCCTTATCTGTATGAGGTATTGGAAAAGAATTTCGGCCTGAAATGCGCTGGAGGATTTGAGGTCAATTTCGACGGATTCACTCAGGTAGTGGATACCATGGGAGGCGTGGATATAGAACTGTCTTCCGCCGAGGCAAGAATCGTCGGCGAAGGCGCCGTCGCCGGTATGAATCATCTGAGCGGTTCCCAGGCGCTGACATATTCCCGCATCCGGAAAATCGACAGCGATTTCAACCGGACGAGCAGACAGAGAACAGTGGTCATGGCTCTATTTGAAAAAATCAAGGGTTCCGATCTGAACACGCTGATGGATTTGACGAATACCCTGCTGCCGCTTATGACTACGGACCTGACGAATTCTCAGATCCTGTCGCTGGTGATGAAGCTGGCGCCGAAGATGTCCAGCATGAAAATCGAATCCTACCGTATCCCCGTGGACGGAGGATACTACAACGCGACAATCAGGGGAATGATGGTGCTGGTTCCCGATCTTGAGAAAAACCGGGAACAGCTGAAGACATATCTGCCATATACCGAGTAAACGCTGAATAGAAACAAAAACACCCGGGAGGATCGCCCCTCCCGGGTATTTTCGTTTACTGAATGTCCGATAGATTGTACGGCGTGTTCTGGTACACGTAATAATTCAGCCAGTTGGAATAAATAAGATTGGCGGAACTGCGCCAGGTTACAACAGGAGGCTGCGAATCATCGTCGTCGGGATAATAGTTTTTAGGTACCTCGATAGGCAATCCCTGAGACTTGTCCCGCAGGTATTCCTTTTCAAGCGTATCGGCATCATATTCCGAATGACCTGTGATGAAGACCTGACGGCCGCCGGCGGTATATATGGCATAGACACCCGCTTCTTCAGAAGAAGCCGCAATCTTCAGCTGCGGGACTTTTGCCACATCCTCCCTGCGGACGGTAGTGTGGCGGGAATGGGGGACCATGAACACATCGTCGAAACCGCGCATCAGCATGCAGTTCTTATAGTCGGCTCGATGGGGGAAGACGCCAAACAGCTTTTTGTCGAGAGGGTATTTGGGGATGCCATAGTGGTAATACAGTCCCGCCTGTGCTCCCCAGCAAATGTGGAAGGTACTGTATACGTTGGTCTTGCTCCACTCCATGATCTGGCAGAGCTCATCCCAGTATTCCACTTCTTCAAAGGGAAGCTGTTCCACAGGGGCGCCGGTGATGATCATTCCGTCAAATTTTCTGTCGCGGATTTCGTCAAACGTTTTGTAGAAGCTCAACAGATGTTCCATGGAAGCGTTTTTGGAGTTGTGAGAAGCTGTGTGCAGCAGTTCGACCTCTACCTGAAGGGGTGTGTTCCCCAGCAGACGGGCGAGCTGAGTTTCTGTCGCCACTTTTGTGGGCATCAGGTTCAGAATGACAATCTGAAGGGGCCGGATGTCCTGAACGACGGCCCGGGTTTCCTTCATGACGAAAATGTTTTCGTTCTGAAGGACATGGGCGGCAGGAAGTTCGTTGGGTATCTTGATTGGCATGATGTCGTTACCTTTCAGGTCAAAGGTGTTTATTCCCCGGAATCGTCGGCGGGGGGAGTAACGGGTTCGGAGGAACCGGAATCGCCGGAGGAACCGGAATCACCGGAGGAACCGGAATCGCCGGAGGAACCGGAATCACCGGAGGAACCGGAGTCGCCGGAGGAACCGGAGTCGCCGGAGGAACCGGAGTCACCGGAGGATCCGTTGTCGGGCGGCGTGACCGGCGTGGATGACCCGGAATCGCCGGAAGAGCCGGAAGAGCCGGAATCACCGGAAGAGCCGTTGTCGGGCGGCGTGACCGGCGTGGAGGAACCGGAATCGCCGGAAGAGCCGGAATCACCGGAGGAAGAGGAACTGTTCTGTACCGGAACCAGGATTATACGGTCCTGCTTGCTGTATTCGCTGCGGTCGAGATACTCCGTCCGATCTAGGGTACCGTCCCCATTGTAATAATTCTTATAGGTATCTACGATATAGCCGACACGTCCGGAGGTATCCACCTTGGAGGAGCCGGCGGGAATGCTGGGATCCTGCTTTTCCACCGTCTTATAGTCGATCGTCGCAACGGTGTTGTGGGTAATCTCAATGTATCCGTCGTCCAATTTAGTTCCGTACATGTTTATGACCACAGAGGAGTTGCCGTTGAGATAGGACTCGATTTTGATCGGGAAATCCATGGTGTTCTTGAAACGGAAATCACAGGTACCCCATGCCACCGTGGCGTCGATCCCCAGCGGCAGATAGCTAACCAGGAACATATGATTGGCACGTTCCACGATCTCCAAATCCGCATGGATGGCACAGCAGTACAGGGAGGAAGAGACCTGGCAGATGCCCCCGCCCAGATCCGGGACGGCCTTACCACCGATATAGGAGATGCCCATGCGGTAGCCTCTTGCCTCAGTGCGCTCGCCGAGAGTGTTGTTATAGGAGAACGTCTCGCCCGGATTCAGTATGATGCCGTTGATGGCCTCAGAGGCCAGGCGGATGTTGGTGATGCGGTTGCTGGAGCTGCCGCTGAGCGTGGTCTCACAGTGGTGCAGGCAGTCGCGGAACAGCAGTTCATCCAGCATGTCCTGCGTGACGGAAGGTTCCGTATAGACGATATCAAAGGTCAGTGTCTGCCCCGGTTCTGCTGCACGGTAAGCGGTCTTTGCGGCGGAAAGATCAAAACTCACGCCGGTCACGGCCTCCGTGAGTCCTCCGGTGGATTTGTCATAAACGGAAGAAAGAGGATCCACATGGATGGATTCGTACAGGGCATCCAGATCCACAGGAGCCGCATGCTGGGCGGGCATTTTAAAGGTCCAGGGTTCACCTGTCTCAACGGCGGTCTTCAGCCCGTCCGCCAGAGCCTTCATTACCTCATCTGCGTCCACCGGATCCAGACCGGCTCCCTTTACAAGAGTGATGCTGTCCTCGGTCATTACGTAGGGCTCGGCGTTTGCCAGCCGGTTATAAGCTTCGACGGCCTCGGTGACCCGCTGCCGCAGAACGCTGTCGTCATAGCCGGCATAGATGTTGTCCATCAGGTCCAGAGTGCCCTTTCCGGTGTAATAGGAGACGGCATTCTCAACGGCATTTCCGCCGCGCCCGTAGGCCATGGCCTGGGCGGCGAGGCCTTCTGCGCTGGAGGAGATCCCGAGTTCCTCCGGCCTGACGGAAACGGCGGACCCGTCCGGAAGAGTCAGCTCGGCGTACAGATCGTCGGCGATGGTCTTTCCGAGCGCATCCAGAGCCTGCTGTTCCGTCATTCCGGAGACATCCACTCCGTTGATAGTCACACCGGGGAAGATAGTATCCAGCTTGCTGACCTTGTCCACCAGAACGTAGCCTGCCGAGCCTGCTCCTATGAGCACGATACCGGCGATAACGGCAGCGATTACGCCGCCCTTCCTGCTGCGCTTCTTCTCCTGCTGGGGCTTTTTTGCCGTGCTTTTCGGAGGATTCTTCTTGACCGGTGCCTTCCCGGTTTTTTTGGAAACGGCAGAAGCGGCGGGACGCTTCCTGCTGCTGACTAGTTTCATGATCCGATCCTTTCTGCCGGCAGGGTGCCGGCCGGATATATGTCAGATGCCGCGGAACATGGCATCTGCTTCACTTTCAGTCAGAGATACGGCGGCCTCTATTCTGGAGGAGAGGTCCTCCGAAGGGCCTATCTCTGGTTCGTGTGGCAGGGAGGAGGCCTGTGCGTCAAGGACCTGGCCGATCAGAACGTTGGAGATCAGAAAGCCCTTGGGGGTAAGCCGCCACCGCCCGTTAGGGCTGACAGCCCAACCATAATGTTCAAAGGACTGCATGAGTTCTTCAATCCGTGAGAAATCCGCCGGATATATCTGTCTGTATTCTTCCTCAGAGATTCCACGGGTCGTGCGGAGGCCGAGCATCAGATATTCCCCCGCCAGTCCCAGTGCGTCGATGGCTTCGATCTGGTCGATCAGGGAAGATCCATCTTCCATGGCACTGCAGTATGCGGCAGCATCGGCAATATAACTGAAACGGGTGTTCCCGATAAAGGAATGGGCGGCGGCGCCAAACCCCAGATATTCCTGGCCGGTCCAGTATTTCATATTGTGACGGGACTCGCGGCCCTTTTTAGCAAAATTCGAGATCTCATACTGAATGAAACCCTGTCTGGCCAGATATTCCACCGTATACAGATACATATCCGCCTGGACGTCGTCGTCCGGGAGGAAGGGAGATCCTTTCAGAACGTACATCTCCGTGCCTTCGGCTAGCTTAAGGCCATAGCAGGAGATGTGATCGGGCTTCAGAGCGGAGGCTCTGGAAAGATCCTCAGCCCAGATCTCCAGCGTCTGTCCGGGAAGCCCGTAGATCAGATCGATGCTGACGTTTCCAAAACCGGCTGTTCGTGCATTCTTTACGGCGTTTTCCGCGGCGGCATAGTTGTGGATACGCCCTATCTTCCTGAGAGTTTCATCATGAGTCGACTGTATGCCGATGGACAGCCGGTTGAATCCCGCTCTGCGCAGACGTACAAGATCCTGAAGCGTGACGCTGTCGGGATTGACTTCTGCCGTGATCTCACTGTCAACAAGAAGGCGGCCATACCGTTTCAAAGCGTCCAACAGTTCGACAAGGCGGGAAGCACCGTAAAAACTGGGCGTGCCGCCTCCGAAATAAACGGTGTCGATATAATAATCCCCCAGCTGGACGGCCGATTCGCGAATATGGGTCAGCAGAGCTTTCTGGTATTTTGACGTAAGGCCTGAGGCGCCTGCCAGAGAATAGAAATCACAGTAGGAGCATCTGCTCGCGCAGAAAGGTATATGAAAGTAGATCCCGAGGTACTTTTCCACGTCGCAGCTCCTTTCATCGGTATATACCGGCAAATGTATACAACTTAATATAATACCAAATAATACAGGAGCGGACAAGACTTTTCAAAAAGTTTGCAATTGTGTTTTTTACCGCAACAGACGCACCGCAGGAGAGGGCCTTTTCAGGGAAAAACTCTTTGCAAGATATGGAAAGTAGGCTATAATGACAGCAGACGGACAGAGGGTCCGTCCATGCTGACAGACAACTTGTGACAGGAGGCAGAGAGACATGAGCATTGCGATGGGCATCACCGGTTTCGGCCGTATCGGAAGGCTTGTGCTTCGGGCATCGGAGGACTATCCGGATGTTGAAGTAAAGGCCATCAATTCCACCTATCCCACAGACTATATGGTGTACATGCTGAAGTATGACACCATTCAGGGAAGATGGGATGCCGAACTGGACTATACGGACAATTCCATTATTATTAACGGCAAAGAGATCCCGGTGATGAGCGACCGTGATCCCGCCAATCTCGACTGGGGCCGCTACGGGGTTGATTACCTGATCGAAGCCACCGGCAAATTCAAGACCATAGCCAAATGCCAACCCCATATCGACTCAGGAGCCGGCAAGGTGGTGATCTCCGCACCGTCGGACGACGCGCCGATGTTCGTCTGCGGAGTGAATCTGGACAGATACGATCCCTCCATGCGTATCGTTTCCAATGCCTCCTGCACCACCAACTGTCTGGCGCCAGTGGCGAAAGTGCTCAACGACCGGTTCGGCATCGAGAGCGGTCTTATGACCACCGTACATTCCGTGACTGCCACCCAGAACACGGTGGACGCCAAGTCACTGAAGGACTGGCGCGGCGGACGTGCTGCCTCCTATAATATCATCCCGTCGTCCACAGGGGCTGCAAAGGCTGTGGGGAAGGTAATCCCGGAACTGGCCGGACGCCTGACCGGAATGAGTATGCGCGTGCCGACCATCGACGTTTCCGTGGTGGATCTTACAGCCAATCTGAAGACCCCGGCTTCCTACGAGGAGATCTGCGCCGCCATGAAACAGGCCTCCGAAGGAGAACTGAAAGGGATTCTGGGATACACGGAGGATTTGGTGGTATCCTCAGACTTTATCCACGATCCGCGCATTTCCATTTTCGACGCCAAGGCCGGCATCGCCCTGACGGATACTTTTGTCAAGGTGATCGCATGGTATGACAACGAATGGGGTTATTCTTGCAAGTGCATTGAGCTTGCCCGTTATATGGCGAAAGCCGACGGAAAAGCCTGATTGCCTGTCACACTTGACTGTCTCCGCCCTCGGCATTTCGACGGAAATTGAAATGCCCGGGGGCGGATCTTCATAGTTTCCGGCACTTGCGCCGGGCAGGAAGGCATGCTACAATTTAAGGGATTATGCGTACAACGCAGCCGGTATGGCAGAAATCCAGAAAAGGTCAAGGAAGAAAGGAAGAAAAACCTATGGGCTCCAAATATTCTCACGTGTTTTCCCCCATAAAGATCCGCGGTATCGATTTCAAGAACCGCATCACGCTGGCTCCGCCGTCCCCCAACCTTGCCAGCTCCAGCGGCCTGGTGACGCCGCAGTTCGTGAACTGGTTCCGCATGTTCGCCCGCGGCGGCGTTACCACGCTGTATGTCGGCAACTGCTCCATCGATATCACCGAATGCAAGGACGAGGCGTATCAGCTGGATCTGTCCAATGAACTGGGTATCCTGGAGATGGCCCGCTATGCGGATATGTGCAAGCAGTATGGCTGCCATGCCTCCTTTGAAATCAACCACAACGGCGAGAACACCGCTTTCGAGACGGTCGGCCACGCTCCCTTCAGTTCTTCGCCCAACATTTCCGCCACGGAAGCCGCCCGCGCCAAGCGCTTGGGCCGCGACCCCATCCCGGCGATCGAGATGACCCATGAGAAGATCCATGAGACGGTGGAAAAGTACGGGAAAGCTGCCGGCATGATGAAGCGTGCCGGCATGGACATCGTCCTGATCCACGGCGGTCACGGCAACCTGATCTCTCAGTTTACAAGCCCTCTGTACAACCACAGGACCGACGAGTACGGCGGAAGCCTTGAGAACCGGGCCAGGTTCGCAATCGAGGTCTGCCAGTCCGTGCGCCGCCACTGCGGCGAGGACTTCGTCATCGAGTTCCGTATCTCCGCGGACGAGATTGCCGAGCAGGGCATGCACTTCGATGAGACGCTGGAACTGATCGGCATGCTGAAGCCCTATATCGACATCATCCATGTCTCCGCCGGTCTGCACAGCGATTTCAACATGAAATACTACCGCAACTGGTGCCAGAACTATCTGATGGACCGCTGCTTCAACGTGCATTATGCCCGCAAGGTCAAGGAGCGCTATCCGGATCTTCTGGTGAACACCGTCGGTTCCATCGTGAGCATCGACTACGCCGAGGAGATCATCGCCAACGGCTGGGCAGACTTCGTCGCCATGTGCCGTCCGCTGATGGCCGACCCCGATATGCCCCGCAAGTATGCGGAAGACCGTCCCGAGGATCGCCGGCCCTGCCTGCGGTGCGACACCTGCACCAAGCATCTGATGATCCCCAAGCCCATCTACTGCGCCGTCAACCCCTTCTCCGGAATGACCGACGATCTGCCCGACGGACAGGTTCCCAAGGCTCCCGTGAAGAAGAAGGTCGCCGTCGTCGGCGGAGGCCCTGCCGGCATCACGGCTCTGCAGACCCTGTGCGAGCGCGGCCACGACGTGACCCTGTATGAGATGCAGGACCATCTCGGCGGCTATGTGCACGAGGCGGCCATCGCCCCCTTCAAGGTGGACATGAAGGATTATCTGGCCTGGCTGCGCCGCGAGGCCGACAAGTGCGTGAAGAACTACGGCGCCCGCATCTTCATGAACACGAAATGCGACGCGAAGATGCTTGAGGACGAGGGCTATGAGGCAGTCATTATCGCCAACGGTTCCGATCCCATCATCCCCGGACGCATTCCCGGCATCGACAAGCCCCATGTGCATTGGGCCCCCGATGCGGAGAAGGACAACAGCCTGCTTGGCGACAAGATCGTCATCGTAGGCGCCGGCTCCGTCGGACTGGAAGCCGCGCTTGAGTTCCACAATATGGGCAAGGACGTGAAGGTGATCGAAATGGCAAGCCGCGATGACGCCATCATGAAGCTCTTCGCCTCCTCCGGAAGCGCCGCCAGAGAATTCACCGCCCTGATGGAGAACGGAACGCTGGACGTGCAGTTTGACAGCAAGCTCTGCGAGATCACCGATTCCTCCGTTGTCTGCGAGGACGCCGTTACCGGAGAAAAGAAGGAGATCGCCTGCGATACCGCGCTGCTGGCCATGGGCATGCGTCCCCGCACCGCGGAGGCAGACAGCATGCGCCACGTCTGCGCCGAGACCAGCATCTTCGTTGTCGGAGATGCCAAGAAGGTCGGAACGATTGGAACTGCCGTCAACGAGGCATTTCGCGCCGCCCTGCATATCTGAGCATAATATCGATCGTCCCGAACGCGGGCCGGAGTTCCGGCCCGCGTTCCTTTTTCTGCAGAAAACAGGTAGATGTTTCGGCGAATATGCCTAACAGGAAAAGCGTGGGTACAGGGGAAATAAGGGAAAATGCGAATTGCGGAAAAAGGAGGATTTCCGTATAATTATTCTTGTCAAACTGAACAGCAGCCGGCCGCTTTGCTGAGGCAGGAATGGTCGGAAAAACAATCCACGAACCATACAGGAGGAACACCGCATGTCAACCGAGACCATGAACATCAAGAAGCTCCCCGTACCCAAATTCGATCCCAAAGAGCTGGAGAAGAAGCAGGGCTTCATCTTCGGCCGCCCCATTGAAACCTACAGCTATCCGCTCAATCAGCATGATGCAGGCGTGCAGGCCATGAGCGGCAACCCCTGGTGGCAGATGCAGCAGGCGATGGACACCACCATCTTCACTCCGCACATCATCCCCGACAACATCGCCCGCGGCTTTGTTTTCGAGGCTGAGACGCCCAAGTATATGAACCAGAAGGGCGGTCCGGATATGTTCGGCATCGAGTGGGAGTGGGTCGAGCAGGTCGGCGGCTCCATGGTGCGTCCGGGCAAACCCTTCCTGGAGGACATTGAGGACTGGTATGACAAGGTCGTGTGGCCGGATGTGGATTCCTGGGACTGGGAAGGCTGCGCCAAGGCCAACAACGGCACCTATCTGAAACCGGAGAACTTCAACCAGACCTGGTTCCACACCGGCTATTATGAGCGCCTGATCGCCCTGATGGAGTTCGAGAACGCCATCATGGCCATCTTCGACGAGGATTCTCAGGAGCACGTCCACACCTTCTTCCGGAAGCTGACGGATCTGTATCTGGATATCTTCAAGCATATCCACGAGTATTTCCCCGATGTCAATGCCGTATTCTTCCACGATGACTGGGGCTCCCAGAAAGAGACCTTCTTCTCTCCTGCCGTCGTCGAGGAGATGATCGTGCCTTACATGAGGGAGATCACCGACTATCTGCACTCCGTCGGCATCTTCTGCGAACTGCACTCCTGCGGCAACAACTACAAGCAGGTTCCCAACATGATCAAGGCCGGCTGGGATATGTGGTCTCCCCAGCTGATGAACGACTGCTACAAGATCTACGACGATTTCGGAGACAAGCTCATCATCGCCACCTATCCGATGAACATCCCCGAGGAGATCCAGAATCTCCGCTCCGAACAGGAGAAGGGCGAAGCCTTCGCAAAGCTGCCTGAGGAAGAGCAGCGCAGGATCGCGAGAGAATATGTGCACCGCGTGAACAAGAAGGGCAAGCCGAGCAGCTATGCTTTCTATGCCGCTCACTGGCAGACCCCGGCCTTCAAAGAGGAAGTATACGAGGAATCCAGAAAGATCTTCAGCGGTGAGATCGCTTAACGATTGAAAGATGCAAAACAGGCACGGCTCAGCCGTGCCTGTTTTTGAAGAAAGAAAGGAGAGTCCGCTTATGGCATACCGTTCCCTATGCAAAGGCACCCGGGTGGAGAACCCGAGAGAGGACTGCCGCAGCGCGGCACGCTTCGGAACGTTCCGCATCGGCAGTCAGGCAGTGTATTTTCCCGCCTTTCCCGCTGGTGGTCAGTACCTGGCCTATCCGGATTTGACGAAGATCCTGCTGAAGCCGAGTTCGCTGCATCCGAAAGGCTGCTGCGGGGGAGGGATCCCTGTGTTCGTGCTGCGTCTGGAGTACGGAGAGAACGAGGGAAAGAATCTTGTCCTGGATAACGCCAGACAGGCGGAACGGGTGGCCGAGGCGCTGAAGAAAGCGTGCCCGGGGCTGTCCGGCGGGCTGGAGATACCGCATACGGACGTCTGAGCGGCCCCGCAGAATCGTACAA
>JAEEGL015541665.1_pt1 | contig 12485 bp, 11 predicted proteins | sample 9134231 | NCBI WGS metagenome assembly JAEEGL01 (sample SAMN16246548, study PRJNA631951) | gut metagenome | biome: gut microbiome; feature: rumen; material: fiber-attached | host: Bos | place: Iran: Karaj | collected 2018-10
CAATCTCCTTCTCAGTTATAAGCCTCCGGCGGATTGCAGAAATGCGCAGATGAAAATGTCAGCATGAGATAACTTACAGAGTAAATTATCTCATGACTGACGCGCATTTCGCAGCAAGAACGCTGAGGCGTTCTTGAATATGAAATAAATGGCAGGTATATATATCATAATTGAATAGAATCATGCATACGATAAAGTGAGCGGACTTTCTACGAGATGAAATTCGAGAACGCCTGGGCGTTCGTGCTGTGAAAAAGAGGAGCATAGTTAGTCAGAAAAATCACATTGGAGGTATGTATGAATGAAAAATCATTAGTTGTGCTTGATAATTATGATATAGAGCCTAAAAATTTAAAAAGAGTCAGGGGAGTATATTATATTGAAACCGGCACGGGAATGTTTTTGCTGAATGAGTATACAAACAGCAAAGGCAGACTTGAATTATTGGAAAAAATGCAGCAGTACATAGAGGATAAAGGCCACCAGACAGACCTTGTTGTCAGAAATAAGAATGATGAACTTATGACGCAGGGACCGGATGGTGGCTTTTATATTCTGAAGAAATGGTTTGCGCACAAAGAATGCGAAGCTGACAAAATAGATGATTTGGTTAAGGTGACAGTGGAGATGGCAAAAATCCATGCAGACACAGAAAGAATGGAAGGAGTAATAGCGGAGGAGACGATTTTCCAGAAAGGGAACAACCTTGTAAATCTCATGAGAAAACATAGCCGTGAACTGCAACTGACAGCAAGATACATTGACAGGGCAAAGAATAAAAGAGAGTTTGAGTATCAGCTTAAAGAGGGAATAAACAGGTATTATGAGCAGGCACTTAGAGCAGAACAGTATCTGGCAGGGACATCCTATCTCAAACTGCTTGACAAAGCATATGAAAAGAAGTCCTTGTGCCATGGAAATGTCAGACATCACAATGCCCTCATAATTAAAGACTATGCGGTAATAATTAATTATATTAAGGCTGCCTGCGACCTTCAGATTGTGGATTTTTATAAATTCTTTAAAAAAGTTATGGAAAAAAATAATTGGAATATTTCATTTGCAAAACAACTGGTGGAGGCATATGACAAAAACAGATTTGTTTCGGATGAGGAATGGAAAGTGTTTGCGGCATTGCTATTGTACCCTGAAAGATTCTGGAAAGTTGCAAATAATTATCTCAACTCGGGGAAAGCATGGCTGTCTGAGAAAAACAAGGAAAAACTCCGGATGTTTTTGGCGCAGGAAACAGGCAGGGGAAGAGTGGTGGAAGAATTTGCTTCGCTATTCAGATAGTTTAGCAGTGTGAAAAGCTGTATTGCTCATTGTTTTTGAAAAAAATGTGTATTTTTAATGTTTAGTTGAATTATACTCCCTGTTGTATTATAATGTTTCTGAATGAGCTTTTTTTGGAGAAATTGGAGGTAGATGATGAGTTATAAGGAGTTATATAACGAATGGCTTTCAAATCCTTATTTTGACGAGGGGACTAAAGAGGAATTGAAGTCTATATCTAGCAATGAAAAAGAGATAGAAGAAAGATTTTACAAGGAACTGGAATTTGGAACAGCCGGCCTTAGAGGTATCATCGGAGCCGGAACTAACCGAATGAACATTTACGTTGTAAGAAAAGCAACACAGGGACTTGCAAACTATATCATAAAGAACGGCAGCAAAGACAAGGGAGTTGCAATCGCATACGATTCAAGAAGAATGTCTCCTGAATTTGCAGACGAAGCAGCAAGAGTTCTTGCAGCAAACGGTATCAAAGCGTACAAGTTTGAGTCACTCAGACCTACACCGGAGCTCTCATTTGCAGTGAGAGAACTGGGCTGTACAGCAGGTATCAATATCACAGCCAGCCACAATCCTGCAAACTATAACGGATACAAGGTATACTGGGAGGACGGTGCGCAGATTACACCACCTCACGATACAGGAATCATGGCTGAAGTTAAGGCAATCACAGATTTATCCACTGTCAAGACTATGAGTGCTGAGGATGCCAAGGCAGCAGGACTCTACGTTATTATCGGACAGGAAATCGATGACAAATACATGGAAGTGCTTAAGGCACAGATCAAGAACCAGAGTGTAATTGATGAGATGCAAAAAGACATCAAGATCGTATACACACCACTTCACGGAACGGGTAATATTCCTGCAAGAAGAGTATTAAAGGAAATCGGATTTGAGAATGTTTATGTTGTTAAGGAACAGGAACTTCCTGATGGGGATTTCCCTACAGTATCATATCCAAATCCGGAGGCGAAGGAAGCATTTGCACTTGCTCTCAAACTTGCAAATGAAGTTGATGCTGATTTAGTTCTTGCAACAGATCCTGATGCTGACAGACTTGGTGTTTACGTTAAGGATTCAAAGACAGGCGAGTATCATGAACTCACAGGAAATATGTCAGGATGCTTATTGGCAGAATATGAGATCAGTCAGTTGAAAGCAGCAGGAAAGATTCCTGAAGACGGAGCAGTTATCAGATCTATCGTTACAACAACTATGTCTGATGCCATTGCTGAGTACTACGGAGCTTCTCATATTGAAGTTCTCACAGGTTTCAAATATATCGGTGAGCAGATTCTCAAATTTGAAAATACAGGTAAGGGAACATACCTCTTCGGTTTTGAGGAGAGTTACGGATGCCTTATCGGAACATACGCAAGAGACAAGGATGCTATCGTTGCTACTATGGCACTTTGTGAGGCAGCTGCATACTACAAGAAGAAAGGCATGACTCTTTGGGATGCCATGATTGAAATGTATGAGAGATACGGATACTACAAAGAAGGTATTCAGGCAATTACTCTCGCAGGAAAAGAAGGTATCGAGAAGATTCAGTCTACTATGGAGCAACTTAGAAATGATGCGCCTACAACATTTGGTGATTACAAAGTTGAAGTTGCAAAGGATTACAAGACAGGCAAGATTAAGAACCTTGTTACAGGAGAAGAGTCAGAAACAGGACTTCCATCATCTAACGTTCTTTACTACGAACTCAATGATGGTGCATGGCTTTGTGTAAGACCTTCAGGAACAGAACCAAAGATTAAGTTCTACTACGGCGTAAAGACAGATTCTTTGGAGTCGGCAGAATCTGCAGAGAAGAAGCTTGGCGAAAAGGTATTAGAAACAGTTAACAAGATGCTGTAATTAATGGATTCGGTGGCTTTCTGATTTGTCCTTAATTAGTCTGACGGATAACAAAATAATAGTAATAAATTAAAACACACCACAATATATTTTATAGAGAATATGTTGTGGTGTGTTTTTTATGTATTCGAAAAGAAGAGTGTTAGAAGCCGGAAGAAGAGTGTTAGAAGCCGGAAGAAGAGTGTTAGAAGCCGGAAGAAGATTGTTTGCAGTAAGAATGAGTTTGCTTGCTGTGATGATGATTTCTGTGTCTGTGATTCTTTATGGTTGCAGTGTCGTCGATACAGATATTGAAAGAAAAAAAGAGGTGGACTATACCATTGCTGCATACGAAGATGTACCTGATGAGGTCAAAAAGATTATTGAAGAAAAAAAGGAGAATCCCTTCTCAACTGTAATATCCGATAGAGAAAATACATACATAGTTGTTGGATACGGACGGAAAAATATGGGTGGATATCAGATAAAACTAAAGGACATATATGAAAGTGATACAGATGTATTTGTCCGGTTGGAATTTATGGGACCGGATATGAAATCTGAAAATGGTGAAGTACAAAATGACTGCGCAAATGGTACTACAGAGCATTATCCGGTCATAATAATTAAAACTGAATATACACAAAAAAGTGTGAATGTGATGCAGTGAAAGCGAAGGCAAAGTAAAAAAACATAAATGTAAGAGAGAAAAATAAAAAGGAAAAGAAGGATTATAAAAATAGAGAGGGTGAAGTGAATGGAATTAATTAGAGAAAAGATGAATGTGAGTGATATAGAACTCAATACTATGACAAAGATATACATAAGTGAGGAACAGAACGTAAGCGATATTTTCGAACCTTTCGGAAAAACGGTAAAAGAAAAAGGAAGCGTGGCGGTAGAGAGAATAAAGATTGGAGATAACAATATTCTGGTCAGTGGAACACTGGATTATTCGGTGCTGTATCAGGCTCAGACGACAGATGGAATCAATGGATTGAACGGTAAAATATCAATAAATGAACAGATTCGAATTCCGGATATTTCGGAAGAAAATACGGTGGATGTGTCTCTTGAGGTGGAAAAAATATCCGTCAGCAAAATTGCGGACAGAAAAATAATGGTAAAAGCAGTGATTGCTGTTACGATAAGCCTTCGCAAAAAAAGAGAAGTTGAAATTGCAGTCAGTGCAAAAGAGAACAGTGAACTGTGCACGCTAACAGGCAGAATATCTCCTCTTGAAATTGTTGCGGATACCAGAGAAACGTTCAGGATTCGAGATGAAATAACAGTTCCTCAGAGTCGGGGAAATTTATATAAAATAGTGTGGAACGATATCAGTTTAAAAAGTGTTTCCACAAAATTGCTTGATCACATGATTCATGTGGGAGGAGAACTGTACGTATTTATGTATTATATAACTGATGACAAAGAAGCACCCATACAGTGGCACGCAGGAACAGTATCTTTTAGCGGAAATATCGAGATGCCGGATGCAACGGAAGAGATGATATCCTATGTAAATGTTTCAATAAGAGAAAGTAGTTTGTCGCCGCTGGAAAATGATATGGGAGAGTGTGAAGAAGCAAAATTGGATGTGCTTTTGAATCTTGATATCAAAATATATTCCGAGAATGAAATCGAGATGATTAAGGATGTCTATTGTCCCTATTGCAACGTAATCCCGGAAATTGAAAAGAGCAGATACAATAAACTTCTTATCAAAAATTCATCCAAGAACAAATATTCAGTTAACGTGTCCGATAATATGATGCAGGGACAGATACTGCAAATATGCAGCAGTTACGGAAGTTTCAGAATAGAAGAAAAAGAAGTGACTAAGAAAGGCTTGGAGGTAAAGGGAATTATTAATGTGGGAGCGTTTTATATATCGTCAGATGACGGAAATCCTGTCGGTGTGCTTGAAAAAGAGCAAAATGTTACAGCGGTTATTGATGTGCCGGAAATGAAAAGAGATGATGAGTATTACATCAGTGCCAGAGTTGAGCAGGTGAGTGCAAACAATGTCAGTTCGGAAGAAATAGAGATAAAGGTGTCTGTAATAATGGAACTCATCGTGTTTGAAAAGTGCGATGTGGATATTATTTCAGGTATAGAAGTCAGACCTTTGGATGAAGAAGTGATAAGGAACCTGCCAATGCTAAAAGGTCATATGGTTCAAAAAGGCGATACAATCTGGAAATTGGCTAAAGAAAATTATACAACGCCCCAAAGTATTGAGAAAATAAATGATATTAAAAATGGGCAGATAAAGCCTGGTGACAAAATTCTGATTGCGAAAAGTGAGAGAAAGTAGATAAAAAATATATGTAACTATTCAGTCTTTCAGCAATGCCAGCTCGAATTCGCAGATAAATCTGCTACTTCGAGCTGATTTGGGTTCCCCAAATACATAAAAGAATAAATATTTGAAATCCTGCAAGCAGTCTTTCATAATATTTATTCTTTTATGTGCATGGCTGAATAGTTACAAATACAGAGTGCAAAAATAATATTCAGTTGTGAAATGGTTGAATAATTGATACTATGATTAATGGAATCTTGTATAAGCAGCGAGTACCATATAAGTAGCTAATCTTGAAGGGAGATATGAGATACATATGAGAGAATTGCACATTAAAGCATACGGTAAAATTAATCTGGGACTGGATGTAATAAGAAAAAGAGGAGACGGATATCATGATCTCGATATGATAATGCAAAGTGTCGGTGTCTATGATGATGTCATTATAAAAGATACAGAAAATGTAGGAGAGATAACAGTTGAGACGGATCAGTTCGTTTTGGAAAACAATAAAGATAATCTTGCTTACAGAGCTGCAAAACTTCTCATGGATGAGTTTGATATCAAAGCCGGATTGTCCATTTACATTTATAAAAGGATTCCGGTAGCCGGCGGAATGGCAGGAGGCAGCAGTGACTGCGCCGCGACACTTAAAGGAGTAAACGAACTTTTCGAACTTGGACTTAGTGAGGAAGAACTTAGAGAACGCGGTGTAAAACTTGGGGCAGATGTTCCATACTGCGTAATGGGGGGGACTGCCATCGCAAGAGGAATCGGAGATGAACTGACAAAACTTCCTGATGCACCACAGTGCCATCTTATAATCGCAAAACCTCCTGTGTCGGTATCGACAGCCTATGTTTACGGAAGAATCCGACCTGATGAGATAACAAAGAGACCTGACATAGAAAAAATTGCAGAGTCAATCAAAGAAAAAGACCTGAAAAAAATGGCAGGACTTCTTTACAACGTAATGGAAGATGTTACGGTTGGAGATTATCCTATAATTAAAGAAATTGAAAAAGTAATGCTTGAAAACGGAGCACTTAATTCAATAATGAGCGGAAGTGGTCCGACTGTATTCGGTATATTCGATGACTGCGAAAAAGCGGATAAAGCAATGGCAGAACTCGAAAAATCAGGGCTTACCGAACAACTTTATCTCACGGAATTTGTTTAAATATTTAAAACGGTATTTAACATTGAAAACAGAATTATAACCTGATTTCGTTTTGGAGTCTGATCTGTCATTTGACTCCGATTTAAAATCGACTTTAGATTTAACATTACAATTAGAATTTGATTTTGATTTGTGATTTGAGTTGACATAATGATCAGACGTGGCATATTTGAATTCCTTTTTTGACAGAGAATGCTTTAGTTTAGCCGTGGAAGAATCAGAAAATGAAGCTGACGATTTGTCAATAAAACACAGCGAAGGGTATAGACAACACCACCAGTTGTGACCTTTGCCGGATCCGATTTCGATTATGTAGGATGTGTATGACCCCTTTGGAAATTTGAAATTGCCATACATCCTGTCTGGAAAAGGCTCGATTGCAAGTCGGCTTGAAATTGGATATGAACAGCCTTTAGAGCGCAAAGCTTTGGAGGCTGTTTTTTCTATGTCGGACTTTTTTGAAATAATTATCTGAACAGCATTTTCCACGGAAGTTGTATCCTGCAACAGGTCTCTCAAGTAGCTGATTACTTCATTTCTAACCTGATACTTGAGTAATTGGTCTTCTTTGGAATTACTGTTTGCCCTGACATGAAAGCGAATCACGCCACGGGATAAGTCACGCGATAATACAGATTCGTATTTTGATGCAATGAAACAGAGAAGCGACGTAAACAATAAAAATCTAAATGAAATAAAAAATAATTTTTTATAAGTTACCATATAATACTCCTTTATCGTATAAAATTTATTTGCACATTCTGAGCGGATAAATGTCGTGCAAACTATCTTGAATAAGAGTATTGCCATTATGAAATAATTTATTCCGTCATTCGTTCAAGGTATTGATATTTCAAAAAATATCATGTAACATGACTTGTAGGGCAAGATTTATGAGCCGTAATAAGAGACATAATAAAAGGACAGTAGAAAAGGTGTAAAAATGAGCGATAGTTTTAATAATTCGCCAATTGGGGTTTTTGATTCCGGTGTCGGAGGACTTACTGTTGCGCGTGAGATTCTCAGACAGTATTCTAATGAGAGTATTGTATATTTTGGAGATACGGCGAGAGTTCCTTACGGAAGTAAATCACAGGATACCATAATCAGATACTCAAAACAGATAATCAATTTTTTAAAGACAAAAGATGTAAAGGCTATAGTTGTTGCGTGCAATACTGCCAGTGCCTACGCTCTTGATGAGGTGGAACGAGAATTGGATATTCCGATTATAGGAGTGGTAAAGCCCGGAGCAAAAGTTGCAGCACGAACAACAAAAAACAGACGTGTAGGTATTATAGGAACAGAAGGTACAATAAACAGTGGCTTATATACCAAGATAATACAGGGCATAGACAAGGATATTACTGTATACGGAAAGGCGTGCCCTTTATTTGCACCGTTGGTGGAAGAGGGGATGCTCCATGACAGTATTACAGATGCAGTGGCGGCAAGGTATCTGGAAGAATTGAAAAAAGAAAATGTGGACAGTCTGATACTTGGTTGTACGCACTACCCGCTTCTTAGAGACACTATCGGAGAAATAATGGGAGACGGGGTTAATCTTGTTAATCCCGCATACGAGACAGCGGTGGGACTTGGAGCGGTTATGGATGAACTTGGAATACAGGCATCATCTGATCACGAGGCAGTGTATGAATTTTACGTTAGTGATGCAGCTGAAAAGTTTAAGCGGTTTGCGAATTCCATATTGCCACTTGATATTGAGATGATACAGCAGATAGACATCGAGGAGTACAGTGCCTCCCTGTGAGATCAGTAATTTCCAACGGACCGTAAGAAAGATTAAACCGGGGCGTTCTTGAATATTAATGATGCTGCTTTTGATTTGGCGGCAGGATGGAGAATATTATGAATAAAGATGTGATTATATCAATTAATGGACTTCAGGTTGCAGAGAATACAGATGACGCAGTTGAAGTTGTGACTGTCGGAGAATATTATAACAGAAACAACAAACATTATATCGTATACGAAGAGATTGACTCTGATAACGGAGCAAAAACAAAGAACATCATAAAAGTTTCGGAAGAAATAGTGGAAATTAAGAAAGTTGGAAATGTAAACACAAACATGTCTTTTGCGAGCCAGAAGACAAACAGAAGTTATTACAGTACTCCTTTTGGAGATTTTACAATAGACATAAATACAAACGACATTGCGGTAAATGTCGGTGAGAAGGACATGGACATCAAAATAGATTATGCATTAAGTATTAACAACCAGCATACCAATGACTGCCGCATCAGCATGTCAGTGAAAGAAATGATTTAGAACAGGATGCAGATTGTCAATAATTCACGTGTCAAATCTCTTTAAGCAAATGAAAACAAGCAAATAAAAATAAGCAAATGAAAATAAGCAAATGAAAACAAGCAAATAATAATAAGCAAATGAAAATAAGTAAATGAAAATAAGCAAATAATAATAAGCAAATAATAATAAGCAAATAATAATAAGCAAATAATAATAAGCAAATAAAAATCATCAAATAAAAATGGAACAGTTCATATGAACTGTTCCATTTTTATTTGATGATTCTGCATTGGGCAAAATTACTGTTTTTTGAATCTGTCCAACAAAGACTTTTTCTTTGGTGGCTCATATACAGGGCCTCTCACTCTCTTAAAAGAAGTGATATATATACCACTGACATTTGCCTTGATTTCCTGCTTTGGAAGAATCTGATCGTAAATCTTTGAGTCTGCTATGAGATTCATGATCTGAGGACCGGCTTTTACCTTGACAATTGGAAGTTTGGCTCTGCGCATAAGCTTTGGAGTCTGTTCCATGACAATTTTTGGAAGACCGGCATCTTTTAATTTCATTTTTTTCTTGTCTATAACAAGAAGAGAGACTGTCTGGGAATTTGCTTTCATAAGTTCTTCCTGTTCAGTCTGTTTTTTCTGCATCTTGTTGCCGAAGAAGTAAAGAACTCCGAGAGCAACTACTAATACAACTGTAATGATAATCGATACTATAGCAAAAGTGCTAATCTGTGATAGTATAACCATTTTAACCTCCGAGATAAAATAAATTAACAAACATTTCTTATTCTAACATCTAATTTCACAATTGACAACTTTAATGTATAATTGCAACGTGTTTGATACTTAAATGCATCGTTGCAACTGTGGCTGATGTATATAATGTATAATTGCAACTGTGTTTGATACTTAAATGCATCATTGCAACTGTGTTTGATACTTAAATGCATCATTGCAACTGTGGCTGATGCTTAAATGTATTATTGCAACTGTGGCTGATGCTTAAATGTATTATTGCAACTGTGGCTGATGCTTAAATGTATTATTGTTACTGCAATTGATAAATTTACTGTATCATCTCTGCGATGATTTCCTTTGTGGCAGAACCAAGTTTCTTCTGCTCTGCTCTAGGCAAATCAGCCGTAGCAATCGGAGCTCCTATAGTAACTGTAACGTGGGAAGGCTTAACTTTTGGAAAATGATTTTCAAAAATATCAGCAGTTCCGGTGAAACCGACAGGGACTATAGGGCATTTTGTCATAGTTGCAATCTTAAAAGTACCCTCCTTAAACTCGCCGAGTTCTCCTGTTCTTGATCTTGTGCCCTCCGGAAATACAAAAATAGAAATTCCGTTTTTTATGTGGTCAGAAGCTTTTTTTATGATTTCCAAACCTGCACGGGTATTTTTTCTATCTAAGAAAAGGCAATTCATAAGAATCATCCACCAATTGAGTCCCGGAACTTTCATCAACTCAATTTTTGCGATAAAACCTGTCAAATCCGGAACTAACAGATAACCGATTACAACGTCGAGAAGACTGTTGTGATTTCCAATAAACAGGACTGGTTCGTTCTTAGGAATGTTCTCTGTCCCTGTAATTTCGACTGTGCTACCGGTTATAAAAAGGATAATGCGAAAAACAACACGCACCATACAGAATGAGATTTTATCTCTCGCTTTTTTGCTGAACAAACCAATAATAAGCAATATTGGAAGAAAAGGAATTGTTATAATAAAAAAAACAAATAAAAGCAGAAAAATTAAAAAAGTTCTAATCATGATATAACTCCTGTATAATGTAATAGTGATAAAAAACTTAGGTAATTAATATTCGCCAATGAAAATTCAGTAATGAGCATTCCGCTAATGGATATTCAGTAATGAGCATTCCGCTAATGGATATTCAGTAATTAGCATTCCGCTAATGAATATTCTAACTAGAATATATTAATATTTTTGCGAATAATGTAACTACAAATATCATAATACTAGAAAAAACAGATAAAGAAAAGAAAAAAGATATTTACAATTGGAAAAATAATACGCATATAAATGTGAAAATATACAAAAAAATAAATTGAGTGAAAGGAGATGGAATGAAAAAATTGTATAAAATGACTAAAAACGACTAAAAAAACGTTTTGTTTGTTGTAAAATAAAACACTAAGTGGTATACTAACTTTATCTAGCGAAAGTAGTATTTTCGTATTATTTAGAGGAGGACAAGAAATGAGAAAATCTATATTAAAAAGAGTTTCAGCAGTAGTTGCTACAGTAGCATTAACTGTTGCAATGACAAGTTCAGCTTTCGCAGCTGACAGATGGACTTCATACTTTGGACAGAACCAGGGATGGTATGAAGGTGCTATCGGAGAACTTACAGCCCAGACAGAAGACAGTTGGACAGCTAAGATGGACTTAATCGGTTGGGGCGGTGTTTGGGGCGCTCAGGTTAAGGATGAAAACCTCAGCCTCAAGAAAGGTGTTGAGTATTCATTATCGTTTTCACTTTCAACAAAAGATGTTAACAAATGGGTATTCGTAAAAGTTGCTAACGACAAAGATGATCTTCTTTACGGAGATTGGATTCAGTTAAAGGTTGGAAAGAAGACAAATTACGACAAGAAGTTCACATTGAAAGAAGATGCAACTAAGATTGTATTTGGTATCGGTGGAGAATTTGGTGACAGAGTTGATGAGGAAGATATGTACAAGTTGACAAGCGGTAAGCCGGATGATGGTGATTCTACTTACGCAACAACACTTACATTACAGAAGTTCTCTCTCAAGGAAGCTAAAGAAGCAGCAGCTGAACCAAAGACAGAAGCACCGGTTAATGATGATGATGATGAAGATGTTACAGAAGCAGCAAGTCAGGTTGCACCAACAACTACAACAACAACTCCTGTTCAGACAGGTGATGCTACGCCAATCGCTTGCGCAGCAGTAGCAATCGTTGCAGCAGCAGCAGTAGTAGTATTCTCAAGAAAAAGAGAAGATGCATAATTACATGTAGTAATTAGTTTTTATAAAACAGGACCGTAACACTAATTTAGTGTTGCGGTCCTGTTTTAATGCATGCGATGTTTTAATGCATGCGATGTTTTATTGAGGTCCTGTTTTAATATATGATTTTTGAAACATGTACGTAATCGATTATTCAGTTGCCCTCGGGGATTTGTATATAACATATCCCTTTTGGTAAAAAATATTTTTAGGACGTACACTTCTTCAACTTGATTTCTTACAGCTGACAACCCTTTTGGCAAAAATTATTTTTAGGATGTACACTTCTTCAACTTGATTTCTTACAGCTGACAACCCATTTGGCAAAAATTATTTTTAGGATGTACACTTCTTCAACTTGATTTCTTACAGCTGACAACCCATTTGGAGAAAATTATTTTTAGGATGTACACTTCTTCAACTTGATTTCTTACAGCTGACAACCCATTTGGAGAAAATTATTTTTAGGATGTACACTTCTTCAACTTGATTTCTTACAGCTGACATCCCATTTAGAAAAAACATCGTATGGGATGCCGAACATAACATTCTTAGCCAAAA
>JAEEGL017263921.1_pt1 | contig 12485 bp, 9 predicted proteins | sample 9134231 | NCBI WGS metagenome assembly JAEEGL01 (sample SAMN16246548, study PRJNA631951) | gut metagenome | biome: gut microbiome; feature: rumen; material: fiber-attached | host: Bos | place: Iran: Karaj | collected 2018-10
CACTTTCAGATGTGCAAGCAATATTGCCCGAGGCTTTGCCGTAAACACCGCCGTGAAGCCAGAAGAATTTCTTCTTTTTGGCAGTGAAATTCTCCACACGATTATTGATTAAACGTAGATTCCGAATCTTAGCAAGCGAAGCAACTTGATTTTTTACATCTGCCTGTTCTGCATTTCGGAAAATGTTATCTTTGAGGCATAAGCGATCTGCATCGGTAATATAAAGCGTTGTCTTGGGAACGATTTCATTTTCGACAAAAAAGTTTGGCGTTGGCTGAATTTCTGGTTCTGGAATATAATAATCAACGCCAAAATAGGGACAGAATAAATAGTTTCCCCAACACCCAACACTAAAGCCTATATTCTTAATTTGGTTACGATAGAACAGGAATTGTGTTTCCAGAGGATATATGATGACTGCGTTGTCATTGTAACAGACTCGGTCGCCCTGATCGAAAACATTATATTCGATATAATTATTTGTACTATGAAGGAAGATATCCCCTGAATTGTTGGCTTCAAAATAGTTGTGATCGATGATGTTGTCCTGGTTGTTGCGCGATTTTCCATTGGGTTCCATATCGATGCCACAGGCAGGCGACAGTCCCCCCGTATGATGGATATGGTTATTGGTGATTCGAACTTTGCTGGTTCCTACCAATGCAATGCCATTTCGTGTGGCGCGTATATCCGAGTTGGCAACGATGACATGTTCGAGGATACGCGGCTGATCATATTTAGAATAATCAAGGATCATGATGCCATCCCCATAGACACTTTCAATCTTGACCCCATTGATAAAAACATGATCATGCCATACATCTATGCCGTTACATTCATCTCCGCCATGTTTATTTGTTTTTTTCCATGCATCCAAGTCGTCATCCCACTTTTCGTATGCAGCGAGTTCTTGTTCGTAAGCCTTTAAACGGTCATTATATTCGTCATCCGTTTCGTCGCTTTTCTTACTGGGTTTGGAGGGCTTGGAGCATGACGGTTTCTTTGGAAGCAAGCCAATGACATCACCAATCAGCTTTCCGCCTTCGATATAAGTATGGCTTTTCGGTGATATCAGACGGCAGTATCCGGAATTGATGGAATTCTTTTGTAAAATAACGTCATCCCCCATGATAAGAGCCATGTGGTCGACCAGGCTAATGCCATCGGCGTTTATCGGATAATGGCCAGGGGGCACAACAATGCGCGTATAGCCTGCTTTTGTGTAATCCTTAAAAGCCTGGTTAAAACCATTTGTCGTTTCTGTGGCTTTATCGGGATCATACACCTTGGAAATATTGTATTTCTCGGTATCAATGGTGACTTCGTAACCAAACTCAGGTAAGTCCGGCAATTCAATCTCAGGATGCTTGGGATATTCCCACTCTGCACAGGATCCTGGAATGTCTTCCATAGGAATTAATGCATCTTTTGGGACAACCCTTACCGGACAATCGACTTTGTTGTCACCATCCATATCCTTGTCTACAAAGTTGCAGCCGCATTCTCCTGGTTCTGTCTTGCCAACAGGTGAATTCTTGCATTTGCCATCCTCGACCTCGCCCTGGGCTGGTTTCTCGGGCTCAGATGGGGTATAGGTACCCGGTGTTTCGGGATTAGCACCTGGTTTATTTTCAGAACCGGGCACGCCTGTATTCGCAGAATTGCTGCTGTCGTCTGAGCATGAGACAACCAGCGATGCAATGAACAATGTGACAACGATTGCTCTTTTCATGTGTATTATCCTCTTCTTGATATAGTCGTGTTTTGTAACTAATTGGTTGAACAAGATTTATACATCACACATCCGTGTAACATTTATCCGTAGGATCCCAAATTTCAGCTTTGCATATATACAGCCTTCGCATTCCTCCCTATGCCTTTGAACCTCACCCCGACATATCCAAATACCTCCTTGATAATTCCAAAGGGATATTCAACCTTTGAGCATATAACAGACTTGACCCTCTCAATTTTGCCTATAACTGTTCCTTTAAGCGTCTTTCTTTTCACGGCACAACGCGCTCCATCTGCTCAAAAACTGGAATTTTTGGCTCATTTGCATGCCCTTTGAAAACGCTGTCTTTTCGAAATTTAACGGTCGTGCCATAATCCTCTCCTAAGCCATCCCCCAATATCTTTGTATCACATTATTTCAGTTTTTTAAAGAATTATTCAGACACACCTGAACCATTTGCTACGCATCGTAGGGCAGCAAAAACATATCGTCACATGGTTAATCCGCAACTTGTCATAGACAATCACTTGATACCAGGGCAGGGATGTCGCATTCAAATTTGTTTCTTGCTTTCTTGTTGCACACTTTCAGCGTGCGAATTGTTGGTAATACAACAAACATCACGAAGTGACAGGGAGAGGCCACGAGAAACGAAGCAAATTAAATTTGCAACTGAGGATGGGCACGAGAAAAAAATAAATGCGGTAGCCCTGACTGGATTACTGCTGCTTCTTTTGCGCCAGACATTCATTCAAAAATCTGCGCACATAGAGTTTATAGGCGTCGATATTTTTAGCATCCGTCATGCGTTTTTTATGACTCTTAAAAATATTGATAAAATCTGTGATAAAAATCGACCATGCCCCCACAGACGCAATATAATATGCGATGCTCCAGAACAGAGACAGATTGGCCATGTAAGGAATCAAACCCAAAACCACGCCCAACAACGCCACCGTAATGATGATACTGGTCGGTGCGACTAAATCTACATTTCCAAGAGACGGCCTGTAAAGAACGCACGGATAAAGAACAGTATCGTCGCTCAGATATGCATCCAACCGCGCATTTTCTTCTGCGCTCAATGCTTTGTACTCTGTACTCAAGGGAACACTGGGATTACTGATCTGATGCGACAAAAGCATAAAGGTACTATCAACTTTTAACAAATCAGGATACTGACACGAATTCAACAAAGCGTTTCTGCAGATTTCGTTCAATACCTGGGCCTTCTCAACATATTTTACACGATTGCCGATATAGCTTTTCGCCGACGGTGAGATTTCATCCTTAATACCAAATACAAAAAAACAATTTAATATTGGGAAACAGACAGGCATCCAACTAGACAAAAAAGCTGAAAGCGGTTGCCCAAGCAATCCGAATCCGATCAGGAGAAACACCAGAAAAATTAACAATACAAGGCAAAATGGCACCCATCCAATATTCATATTGTAATTACTTAACCGATTCTCAAAACTGTCATAAGCTGGCTTTAAAAACTTTTTAGCATCTATAATCATAATAGACTGTGAATCAGACATAGATTCTGTCTGTTCTAAGGATCTACTTTCTGATTGGGCCGTGAGTGTTGTTTCGCCTTTAGGTGCCAAATCAGAGATGGATGCTGTATTCTCTTTTTGCGAACAATTGTTCAGAATGACTGCGTTTTTTTTAGATGCGATATCATCCAGAATAGCCTGACCATCTCTGAGACGCATGGATGTGTCCCAACATGTCATTTCTTTCAGAACCGAAACGAACCATTCCGGAATACGCTTTGAAACACAGCTGTCCAGGTCGAATTGCGTGCCATTCATATTGATATCACAGGGCGAAACTCCGGATATCAAATGAATCATCGTCATGCCAAGCCCAAAGACATCCGCTGCCGGCGTCACCCTGCCATAGAGCTGCTCCGGGGCAAGATACCCGGCAGTCCCCGCAAACGTCATGGTTGTCGAGTTCTGAGCAATGCTGGCGACGACACCAAAATCGACGAGAAAAACATTCAGATCGTCATCCACAAGCAGATTCGCAGGCTTGATATCGCGATGTATGACCGGAGGTACGCACGACGCAAGTTCCCTGAGTATCTGAGCGCCATGTATCAATATCGTCTCAATCTGCTCAAAAGAATACCTTTCACCATTTTTCATGCGTTTTTCCAGAGATGGCGCAGGAATATACGATTCAATCAAATAAATATATCTGTCACTCTTAATGGTATCGATATATTCTGGGACACCTTTGATATGCAAATTCTTTAGTGTATTAATTTCCCGTTCAAACAGTTCGATGGACTTCAGGCTGTCCGCATGATTAAAATCGAAAATCTTAATCGCAACCGCATGTTCATTGGCATCCTTTGCCCTGAGCATCGTTCCCTGAGCGCCGTTCCCGATTCTTTCTATATCATGATATGCTTTGGCCAGCGCAGGATGCGTTAATGCCAGATTCTCAACATCCCCGGCACAGGAACCAGTCAGTTCACTTTCTGCTTTATGAGGACTGCAATGCGCTGATTGTACAGGTTCTGAAGAATTAGACTCGTCCGCAGCATCAAAATTTTTAACAGAATGTGCTTTTAATGGTTCCATTCGCAATTACTCCTCTTACCAAAGGAACTTCTGAATAATCCGTATGTTCCCTGGGAAAGCGGGCGTCTCGCCCGCGAAAACTAAAAGTTGAAAACTGCCAAAGTGGCAAACTGGCAATTATTCAGAGATTTCTTGATATAAGTCAATCCTGTTGCTCGAAAGATTTAAACGGATATTTAACTGGAATATCGCTGTCTTTAAATTCTCTAAATTTCTAAACCATCTCACGGGCACGTTGTTGTATGGCTTTGGATATCAAATCCAAACGCGTGTCCGGCAAGTTATGGCGAGGATGTTTTTTTACACGATAAGTGAGCAAGCGTCTGAGCATCGCATGATGTCTGTCTGCCATCATTTCTCTGGCTTTTTGTATAAAACCATCATATACACATGGTTGGAGCGTTTGTATATATTGATTTAACATCTCAAGATTGTCCCAGTCATTGCCATAAGCGAAATTAAATAATGCATTGCCGTGATCAAACAAGGGCGCAGGCGCACAGATTTCGTTTTTATCATTATCGACCAAAAAACCAAAATTTCCGAAATGCCTGTCGGTATTGCAGATGATGGCATCAAAAACGACCATGTCGGCCAAACTGTCGAGATAGCGCTGCCCAAGTGACTGATAATACTGAACGACCGCATCAAATCCGCCGCGTGTCACGATGCGACCAACGGGGAGATATGAAAACTTTTTGCTTGTAAAAAGCTCACAGGTTGAACAAAGAATACCTTTCCATTGAGACAAACCATAAACTATCGCCTGAATGCCCATGATTTGCGCGATCTGTGCGGCATAATACTCGGAATACGGTTCCATACCACAGTTGGCCGCCCCAGCCGTCCCGCCTTTGTATAATACAATATGTCCACGAATTCTGCGCCAGCATTTGGGAAGCATACCATTTGTCGTGAATTCCGGACTTGAAATTGCGGAAGAACGAATACTGCTTCCAAACCCGGTAAACGCAATCTGTGCCAATATCTGGCTGAATCGGTTGTCATACAGATTGTTGTCCGCAAATGCTCCTTCATCGTTTTCGGGCATTATCCAATAGCAGTCGTTGAGCGAAAGACCTTTGCAAAAGTGAATAATATCCAATGGACGATTTGCATGGATACCGCATTTGGCAAGCAGTGAATTCACAAATGTACGATTTTTGGGAATGGTACGATGCCTGAGCCAACGCCCAAGGCATTCGTTTGAAAGCTGTAGATCAAGCGGGAGTTTGGCTCGACAAACGGGATCAATCCACTGTATCTGGCATCGAATATCATTTCCATCCGGGGTCGCATCGAATTTCAGAATGGGGATGTCAAAATATTTAAGCCAATAAATCATGGATCGAACTCATCGGTGATTTTCACTCTGTAACAAGTTCTGAATACCGCCATTCTGGCGATTGAACCTGCACTCACAAGCAACATATAACGCACGATATTGCCAAAAGCGAGCAAAATGCGCATGCGCCAGGCGGGCTATCGGCACCGCCGATACGCCCCGCGCCCGCCGTTATCTGCGATACGCGGGCGGGTATTGCGTGACGCTCGTCTTGGCACGTGTCGCGACACGCGCCTACGGCTCGCTGTCGGCCTATCGCTGCGCGATACGGCCTCCGTGCCCGGCTATTGGCGATGGTACAGACGCGCGGTCCGCACCTCTCTGTACCATCGCAAACAAATACGCGGACGACGTTCAACATGCCGCAAACCTGCTCCATTACTCGATTTACGCGATGAATAGTTTTTGTTTTTAGGTCAAAAAAGGTTGATTTTTTTTTATTTATGGTGCCATAGATTTATACTGTTTAAAAAGTATAAATCGGCCGAATGCATACGGATTATGACAAAATTGACTTATAAATTAAGGAGATTGTCAGCATGGCTATTTTAGGCAGCCTGAAACAAGTTACAAATCTGAAATTGTTTGGCCGCGTAGGGAATCGGACTTTATCCAGTGGCTTTCGCAAGAAAATAAAATTTCGCTTCTTGCGGATGCAGTGGGCATAGACTTTATCGTTGACCGAAAGAAATCCTCTGCTGACAGTTCCAATGGCGATATCTTTGCATCCGAAACGGAAACAGGTCGGAAAATTGTTATACACGCTCAGCTAAATACATCCACCGACAGCCACCTTGGCAGGCTGTTGAATTATGCATCCGGCAATTCAGCTGATATCATCATCTGGGGCGTAAAACACGCCCGTGAGGAACACAGAGCTGCTATCGAATGGCTGAACAGCCACACAGAAGAAAACAAGGGGTTCATTCTCTGTGAGATTAAAGTTTACCGTATCGACAATTTCGAACCAGCCGTGGTGTTTGAGGTTGTAGAAAAGCCACACAGCTGGTCAACACATACGAATGACTATTTAGAAATACTTGATTTTACTCAAGAATGTGGAGGATTACCCTACCAGGATCCTGCATCTGCCGCTACACAGGCTCAAAGAAATGAACTCAACATGCTGAAAGAGAAAGGGCGTGATGCACAACGTGTGAACACACCGATATAACAATATATACATACAACAGCCAGAAATATGACAATCAACCACATTTAAAATACATTCCAAAAGGAGGCAACACATGAGAAACAACAGTAAACTACTCTGTATTGTTTGCGCATTGGGACTGCTCGCCATGAGCTGCAATGAAGACAGCGCCACACCGGAACCGAATGGCCCAAATGATCCTGGCACTTCATTGGATGCATGCCAGACACCTGGCTATGTGCGATGTAACGGCATCTGCATCGACCCAATGGCATCAAATACATTCTGCGGTGCAAATGTTTACTGCGAGGGCTATGAGCCTTGTGATAACGATAAAACCTGCCAGAACGGAAGATGCGTCGATAATTCGGATTGGCCACAGACATGCACGCAGAACAAGTGCGGGGACTGGTGTGGAGATTTTATGAATGATCCAAACCATTGCGGCAATTGCGAGACAAAATGCAAGCCCAATGAATATTGCGCAAACGGCCAATGCGCATCGACATCATCGTGCTCGCAGGACATGTGCGACGGTTGGTGCGGCGATTTTATGAATGATCCAAACCATTGCGGCAATTGCGATACGGATTGCACCCAAATCGCAACGAGTAACGGTGTGTGCAAACAAGGTCAGTGTGAATTAAAAGTCGTAACCTGCAATCCGCCTTGTAATGATGATCAAACCTGCCAGAACGGAAAATGCACCGATATAACCACACCCATCGTCTGCCCTTCGCCAAATCAGGTGGTTTGCAATGGAACGTGCGTCGATCCCATGAATTCGAATGAATATTGTGGAGCAAATGCAAATTGCACAGTTATCAATCGTGTAGCATTGATGAAACATGTCAGTCTGGAAAATGCAAGCCCATCGAATGCCCAGAGAACCAACATCCCTATAAGGGGAATTGTGAGCCGGATTCCATCGAACACTGCGGTGAACACGATTATCAATGCGCAAACGAAGTCGATGGATGGAAGTCTGGGGAATGTTCACAGGGAAAATGTTCTGCAATAGAATGCACCGACAATTACCATGTATTTAACCATACCTGCGAACAGGATAGCAAAGAGCATTGCGGTGACCACAACCTTGACTGCCGCAACAGCATGGATGTTTTTTTGGACGGCCAGTGTTTCAACCATAACTGTATTGCAACGGCCTATCTTCAGGACTACCATTTATACCAGAATGCATGCGAACCGGATGACGAGAACCATTTTGGAAAACATACGACAAGCTGTTTTGATATCCAGGGGTACGCGACAGGGGAATGCGTAGAAAAAGAATGCTACGTTCGAACTTGTGCAGACGGCTACCATCTTGACAGCGGCAATAACCGTTGTGTCACCGACACCAACGACTGTTGCGGCACCTCATGTTCACGCTGCTCCTCACCCCGCGTATGCTCGAAAGGTGTGTGTGTGGCACAGTGCGAAACACCGCTCTCAAAATGCAATAACGAATGCCATAACTACGCAAACGATATCGACCATTGCGGTGGATGTAACAACGCCTGCACCACGGCAAAGGTGAACTACAGCACGAATGTGACCTGCGCCGATGCGACCTGCAAAGCCATAGCATGCCGCGATGGTTATCATGTTTATGATGGAAAATGCGAAAAAGATACCATTGATAACTGCGGTGAACATGGTGTACAGTGTAATGTGGGAAATGTTACGAATTCAACATGCGTAGACGGTAAATGCACCGTTACAGGATGTAAAACAGGTTATCATTTATATAACAATGCCTGTGAAGTGGATAGTACCATAAACTGTGGCGCGCATGACACAAAGTGTAATGTTGCGAATGCTACGAATTCATGTTCAGAAGGCAAATGTACTTTTACATGCAAACCAGATTATCACCCTTATAATAATAGTTGTGAAGCAGACGATATAAACAACTGTGGAACACATGGTAATACATGTTCAATCGCACATGGGACAATGGCTTGTGAATCAGCAAACTGCGTGTTAAAGCAGTGCGACAGCAATTACCATAATTATGGCGATATCTGTGAAGCGGACGATATAAATAACTGTGGTTCACATGGTAACCAATGTATTGAACAGATATGTTCTTCAGGAGATTGCATTGGAGTAATACTGTGTGACGGAAAATCCACGAACATTTACAATGATTCTCGCAACTGTGGAAAATGCGGATATAAGTGTAATCGTGGTGAATACTGCGACGCTGGTCTTTGCAAAACATTAACGAGTACATCCACGGTAATCTGCAATGGCAACATCGTTTATCCCAGCAAAGATTCAGCCAATTGCGGCAGCTGCGGCAACGATTGCCTTGGTTTTCAGGCAAGTACTAATAGCTTATATCGCTGCATTTCAGGTGTTTGTACTAATGATCCTGACTATCCTCCTATTTGCTCTTTTCCTCCTTGTCCTCATAGTACACCGATTATGAATTGTAATGGAAAGGATGTTTATGTCAGTTTTGATCCATCCAACTGTGGCTACTGCGGCAAAAAGTGTAACGCCTATTATTCTGTCTGCAGCGGAGGAAGGTGTGAACATCTAAAAGAAAACGTACGTTACGAATGTGAAAATGGCTCTTATGTGCTTTCCAACGATCCAGACAACTGCGGCAATTGTGGTAATAGATGCGAGATTGGAGAATATTGCAACAAGGGGGTCTGCAATACGATTACAAGCTCAACAACAATTACTTGTAATGGTCATAAGGTTTATCCTTATAATGATTCTAACAACTGCGGTCGTTGCGGCAACAAATGTGAAACGAACAGCACATGCAAAGGCGGGGCCTGCTGGACAACGTGTGGAAGTAATAGTGTAAGTTTGATGATTGACTCCGCCAACTGTGGTAAGTGTGGTAAAAAGTGTGAGATTGGACAAATATGTAATAATGGTTCATGCCAAACAGGCACTGGACCTACATACTGCGATGGAAAATCCTTAAATACAACGGACGATTTCTATAATTGCGGACAGTGTGCCAAGACCTGTGCAACCAACCAATCGTGTAAGCACGGCACATGTGGATCATATTCTGTGGGTGGTACGATAGCATTCGGGAACTACAATGGTTCGCCGATCCAATGGTATATTCTGGACGATGACACTGCCAACCACAGAGTCATGCTGCTGGCCATGAATATATTAGAAAAAAGAGCATATAATACATCTCTTTCTTCCATTACTTGGGAAAAGAGTACGATTCGATCATGGCTCAATGGGTATGATTCGACTTACAACACTTACGGTACTGATTACACAAGTGATAACTTTATCAATAAAGCCTTTACTATCACAGAAAGAGCCAAAATCGTTGCATCCATCTACCTGCTGCAGTCCAATCGCAGTACGCCACGCGGCGCTCTTTTCAACTCTATCAGGCTCACCCTGACGAATATATTCATCCAGTTCAAGTTTCCATCTGGTATCATTCGACATGAGATTAAAGCCTCATTCTGCTCAAACTTAAATGTATATTTAACCGGTATATCGCTACCTTCAAATGTCTTAAAACGGAATTTCGAAATTTGGTCTAAAATGCATTCTTCGCTCTTTGATCCCTTGAGCGTACTACCGACCATGGATTCGATATTCATAACATCTCCAAAGGTATTAATTACAAACTTGACAATCAGTGTTCCAGGCTCGGGATGACAGGTCGATTGTATGATTTTATTTAATTCATTGAGTGATTCTTATATTTCATCTGGACTAATTCCAACTGAATTTTGTACTTCTGGTATATCACTTGGAGAAAGCGCACCATATTTTTTAGGCACTAACGGTTTTTGTGGTAGTTGAATCTCTGAGTCCTGTTTGGGTTGATCATTTGAGTTCGGTATGACCAAATGATCCGCCTGCGTTTCAGTTTTAGATTGTACAGAATCGATATTTTCTGGCGATTCCTGTTCTGGCTGTTGATTCTCATTCACCTCAAGTGGTTGTAATTGTATGGGCGGTTCTACTATACCATATTTTTTATGACTAGACACATAAGCAACTGTACAAAATCCAACCATGCCACCAAACCCGAGAAACACCATCAATCGGATGAGGTATTTTCGTTTACGCGATTTGAATCGTGATTTGAATGAAAACATCGACCTCTCCATTAGTTGTTTGTTGCTGCAGAAAAGCTTGAAATCATTCAAACTTTAACGGATATGTAACTGGTATATCACTGCCTTCAAAGTTCTTAAAACGGTATTTCGATATTTGGTCTAAAATGCATTCTTCGCTCTTTGATCCCTTGAGCGTACTACCAGCCACGGATACGATATTCATAACATCTCCAGAGGTATTAATTACAAACCTGACAATCAGTGTCCCAGGCTCTGGATGACAAGTCGATCGTATGATTTCATTTAATTCAATGAGTGATCGTTTGATTTCTGCTGGATTTTGCATATTAGGTTTATCACTTGGAGAAAGCACACCATATTTTTTAGGAGCTAACGGGTTTTCTGGTAGTTGAATCTCTGAGTCCTGTTTTGGTTGATCATTTGAATTTGGTATGACCAAATTCTCTGCCTGCGTTTCTGTTTTAGGTTGTACAGAATCGATAATTTTTGGCGATTCCTGTCCTGGCTGTTGATTCTGATTCACCTCAGGTGGTTGTAATTGACTGGGCGGTTCTACTATACCATATTTAGTAACTTCATGCATAACACGTTCAGCTTCTTTCTGTTCCAAACGTGACTGATATGAGGCAATACAAAATCCAATCATGCCACCAAAACCAAGAACCGTCATGGCACGGATGAGACATTTTCGTCTAAATGATTTGAATGAAAACATTGAATTAACTCCTATCTATTGCTCAATCAGTCATGAACTCCGTAGGCGTCAAATATCATTATACAGATTTCGCCGCGTATTCGCAACGCGAATAGCGGCGAACAAAAGGGCGTATCTCGCCATGTAGGGACGGCCCTGCTTGGCCGCCCGCATGGCTCGACAGCCCGAAACGGTCGACGTATTCCCATGTAGAGACGTTCCGTGGAACGTCTCTCATGGGAATAGGCGGCCCACCAAAATCATCCGCATTTATATGGCATATTTTGCGAAAAATTGGTAAAAGCGGCGCGGATTTGGGGTGTACCTGAATCATGGAGGTGTTATGTCAGACGAACAACAACCGCATGGCGCGATTTGCGAGGTTTGCGGACAAGACATGCTGAACTGCAAGGGCTGTCTCGCAACCATCATCATCGACGGCGTGGCATATCAACGGATTCCGATGGGGACCGATGACGATTTTTATGGCGGCGACGATATGGCGGATGTCAAGCGCTGCGGCGACTGTGCTGCATGGCGCGGACATTGTCATCACTGGGGATGCGACTGCGAAAGATGCCCAATCTGCGGCGGGCAACTGCTGAGCTGCGACTGTGGCGAGGAATTTGAGTTTAAATAAACCGTTTGGGCAAACCGCCCTTTTATAAAGGATAACATAATGTCGAAATCGTTAGTATTTGAGCTGGGTTGCGAGGATTTACCCGCGCTTCAGATTGGCATGGCCATCGACGCATTGAAGGATGGCTTTATTTCGCGCTGCAAAGACGCAAGAAGCGAACTGGGCGAAGTGAAAGCCTATGCATCGCCGCGCAGACTCGCGCTTTTGGTCGATAGCGTTGCCGAACGCCA
>JAEEGL011078093.1_pt1 | contig 12484 bp, 10 predicted proteins | sample 9134231 | NCBI WGS metagenome assembly JAEEGL01 (sample SAMN16246548, study PRJNA631951) | gut metagenome | biome: gut microbiome; feature: rumen; material: fiber-attached | host: Bos | place: Iran: Karaj | collected 2018-10
CGCGCGGATCCGACAGTTTCCGGTCCGGCTTCGCGCTGCGCTCTGCCTGTCCGGAAGGATCGGATCAGTCATAACGAAATGGAATAGCGTTCTTCGTACAGAGTTATTTTACCAGAAAATCGGACCGGGTATATACTTGATTTATCAGGATTTTTGGAGACACGTCTGATAATCAGGCTGACCGAAAATGAAGAATCGAGATAGCTGTTCGGAATATCGACGAATAAAGCAGGAACAGAACGGAATAGAGAGGCTGAATGAAATGAGAAAAGAAATCATCGAAACTGAACGGAAGGTCCCTGTGTCCGATGAATGCGACGTCCTGGTCGTCGGGGGCGGCGTCGCCGGGATCTCCGCGGCGCTTTCGGCAGCCCGCGCCGGCAGGTCCGTCACACTGATCGAAAAGAGTATCCTTCTCGGAGGCCTGGCGACAGCCGGTCACGTCTGTATCTATCTTCCGCTGGACGACGGTCTCGGGCACAGGATCTACGGCGGCAACGCGGAAGAACTGCTGTATACGACGATCCGGTACGGATACGATACCTTGCCGGACTGCTGGCGGAAAAACGGGGAAAAAAGTGTAGACCGCGTGGAAGCGCCGGCTCCCCGGTATGAGAGCCATTTCAATATTCCGGCGGCGATCATGGCCTTTGACGAGCTGCTGAAAGAAAATCATGTAAAGGTCGTCTTCGACGCGCTGTATTCGGCTTCCATCATGGACGGGGACACCTGCCGGGGTGTGATCGTGGAGACCAAATCCGGGCGGGAAGCGTATCTGGCAAAAATGATCATCGACTGCTCAGGAGACGCGGACGTTATGGCCCGTTCCGGGGCGGACTGTGTGGAGCAGGACAGCATCGTTTCGCACTGGGCTTTTGAGATCGACCGGGAGACGATGCAGAAAGGCGTCGAGACCGGAAACGCGTTCGACGCTTTCGCGCTGCGCTGGCTGGGACTTCGACCGGACGCGGATAATTCAAAATCGAAACTGCCCCGTTTTGCGGGGACGACCAGCGAAGGTGTCAACGGCTATGTGAAACTCAGCCGGGAGATCGCTCTGGATTACCTGAAAAAGCACCAGGACCGCGGCTATACGATGATCTCGCTGCCGGCCATGGCGCAGTTCCGGACCTCCAGGCGGATCCGCGGAATGAAGGAACTTACGCTGGATCCGGGCGTATCCATTGAGGATTCCGTGGGCTGCGTGATCAACTGCCTTGACAGGCCGGCGAAGGTCTATGAGTTCCCGTACGGGGCGGTGATCGACGCAAAGCTGACCAACCTGTTCGCGGCCGGGCGGAACGTAGCGGCCGGAGGCGTCGGCTGGGAGATCATGCGCTATATTCCCGGCTGTGTCTTTACCGGGCAGGTGGCCGGTACGGCGGCGGCCATGGCGATCGACGCCGGCTGTGCGGTCCAGGACATCGACGTTTCGAAACTGCAGCGGAAACTGGCGGAGACCGGCGTCATGATCCATATGAGCGACGATCTGAGGGATAATGATTCTAAACGCGCCTATGAGATCCCGCAGGGGGCTTTCGACCCGCATATCCGCAACGACAGCCTGGCGTACGGCGGACACTGAACGGATCCGCCGGAACTGCAGGCAGAAGAAAACAATGATCGATCAGAATCAAAACAGCTGCCGGAGATTATCCGGCAGCTGTTTTCGTGTTTCCGGCTTGTCTTTACATCTATTTAATGCAAGAATTGAATTATCATTATTCGAAATATCCTGTCTGGTCAGTCTTAAAAATACTGCTTCCTGAGACAGACGGCACGGGCAGGCCGGAATACACCGGTTCTGCTGACGATTTCCGGAAAACAAGAATATATTGGGAGGACGCCATGAATACGAAGAGGAATAAATCTGTTTATGCAATGATCTTCGCTTTCTTTGCTGCGGCTGTTTTCTTTGTCTGCAGGCCGCTGCTGCCGGTACAGGCTGCGGAAAGTGAAAATCTGCTTGTCAACGGGTCCGGCGAGACCGGGGATCTGACAGGCTGGACGGATGCCGCGGAGGAAGAGACCGGGGACGGGACTTTTTCAGCCATTGATATCTATGAATGGGGGGGCTCTGCGGTCGAACCCGGCGAAGGGGATTATTTCTTCTTTGCGGGCGCCACGGAAGGGAACTTCCTTTATCAGGACGTGGACGTCAGGGATTATGCCGACGGTACGCTTTTTACCCTTTCCGGGTATATGAACGGCTGGGAAGATGATCATGGCGACAATGCCTATCTGGAACTGGAATTCCTGGACCGTAAGGGAAAAAGCCTGGGGAAAGACAGTGTCTGTGAGCCCAGCGTTGCGGGGTGGGAATTTTATTCGGTCAGCCTGGAAAAACCGAAAGGCGCCGTGAAGGTCCGCGTTTCCCTGATCGCGGAGCGGAACACCGGAAGCGACTGCGACTCGTATTTTGACGGGATAACTTTGACGGCACAGGAAACAGAGGTACCTGAAGAACCGGAACAGGCGAAAGAGCCTGTTGTAAAGGAAGAAAGCCGTCAGAAAAAGAGACAGGAAGAACGCTCTATTTCCGAAAACCTGCTTGTCAACGGGTCCGGCGAGACCGGGGATCTGACAGGCTGGACGGATGCCGCGGAGGAAGAGACCGGGGACGGGACTTTTTCAGTCATGGATATTTATGAATGGGGGGACTCTACAGTTGAACCCAACGAAGGGGATTATTTCTTCTTTGCGGGCGCTACGGAGGGGAACTTCCTTTATCAGGACGTGGACGTCAGGGATTATCCCGACGGTACGGTTTTTACCCTTTCCGGATATATGAACGGCTGGGAAGACGACCATGGCGATAATTCCTATCTGGAACTGGAATTCCTGGACCGCAGGGGCAGGAGCCTGGGGAAAGAGAGTGTCTGCGAACCCAGCATAGCCGGCTGGGAGCTTTATTCGGTCAGTCTGGAGAAACCGGAAGGCGCCGTGCGGGCCCGCGTCTCCCTGATCGCGGAGCGGAACACCGGAAGCGACTGCGACTCTTATTTTGACGGGATCTCCCTGACGGCGGACGAAACGGCAGAAGCGCCTGAAAAAACGGAACCGTCTGCAGGCGGAAAGGAAAATGCCGCAAAGGACGTCAATGATTACGAGATCTTATGGACAAACTTCAATACTGCGGCAGTGAACAACGATTCGCCCGGCTATCTGGAAATGAATGTGAATGACGAAGTCAGGCTGGAGTCCGTAACGACTTATCACTGGAATAACGGACAGGGAGAGACTCCGGGACAGATCAGGATCTGTGAAGGCAATAAAGTGATCGGTACATGGGAGGCGTCCGGCCGCCCCGGTTCCGGAGCGGAAAACGTCCTGTGGGATATTTTCCCCGATATTATCCTGGAGGCGGGCCATACGTATCAGTTCCTGGATTCTTCCCCGGAGACCTGGAGCAATAATCCGGGTTCCGATAACGAAGGCTTCATGGAACTGAGAGGCTATTTTACGGAAGACGAAGCGGAAGGATCGGAAACAGAAGATCCGGACGGTGAGGAAGGATCAGAAGGATCCCTCGTGATCGGGGACGCGAACTATGAGCTCAGTCTGGAAAAGGGGAAGGAATCCTCTTCCGGACCGTGTCCGGTCTATATTGCCTGCGATCCTGAAAAAGGGGAGATCCAGATCAGCTACGTCGGTGACGGCAATTACTTCAGCGGGATCGATCCGGATGATCCGGACAGCGATCCCGGCCTGCAGAAGACGGTGCTTTACAGAAAGAGCGGGAACGGCCGGTGGCAGAAGGTCCGCTGGATCACCACCAGGATCATCGGAGCCGATCATCCGGGAAATATGGAAAACGCTTACAGGACAATCATCCTGAAGTTCTATGACCGGAAAAAAGAAATGGACTTCCTCGGCGGAGAATATGCCGTGAAGATCGATATTGACTGCGGCGGGCATCACAGGATGCCTGAGGGGGCCGAACTGCTCGAGCTCGCTGACGTCGATGAGATCATGACCGGTGAGAATACGGCTCCGGCGGAAGATAAAGCTTCGGAAAAAGAGGACGCGGGTGCTGTGGAAGATCCGCCGGCTGCCGGTAATGACCAGGACGCAGCCGCCGATGCCGGGCAGATGGAGAGCTCTTACCTGCCCCCCGCTTACGCTGTTTCCGGCGGCAAATGGTTTACCCTTCAGTCCGGTGAACGCATCTATGAACTGGCGGACGGAACGAGTACCCGGAACGTATGGGTCGAAGACGGCGGACAGTATTACTATATTGACTTCAGCGGCTGCCTGATGAAGGGCGGCTGTACGGCCGACGGATTCACGGTCGATCAGGACGGCCGCTGGATCGAAGATATCCCCATGCGCACGGACGATCCGGAACCGCTGGATACGGTGCGGTACGGCACGGACCCCTGGTGGACGTTCGAACTCATCCGCTATGCCGATAACAGCCATTACTGTATTGCGACCCGGTCCTACAGCTTCGGACATCAGGAGACGTTTGACGTCACACCGCTCGGACATGGCTGCTATCTGCTGGAAGATATGGATGATCCGGCGATGGCTCTCCAGATGTCGGTAGCCCCTGACCGGAACAGCATCACGGTATCGGGGCTCGGAGAGACCGGCGAATTCGAAGCGCAGTAACTGACAGCGTTAAAGGAGCGGATCCTCATGCCGGTATCCATGATCCCCTCGTTCATTCTATACTGTTTTGTCTCGACGATCACGCCGGGACCGGCGAATCTCTGCTCTCTGGCTTCTGCGATAAAATACGGCAGGGAACGGGCACTTCGGCAGTGGCGCGGCCTTTTTACGGGATTTACCATTATCGCGCTGGCTTCGTCCGCGGCGGTCTGGTTTCTCGGAACGGTATTTAACCGTTATCTCCGGGTGCTGACGTGGATCGGGGCCGCCTACATCCTCTGGCTTGCCTGGCATATCCTGCACAGTGAGATCGCGGAAGAGGCCGATGCCGGGGCGCACTGCAATTTCCTGACCGGCCTTCTGCTGCAGCTGACGAACGCCAAGATCATTATCTACTGCATGACGGCTCTTACGACGTACGTGCTTCCTTATGCCGACAGTTACTGGGACGTGCTGAAGATCGCGGTGCTCCTGCCGCTTACCGGCCCAATGGCCAACCTGGTATGGCTGTTCGCCGGCGCGTCGATGCAGCAGTTTTTCCGGAACTATCAAAAGCCTGTAAACGTCGTCATGGCGCTCTCGCTTGTCTACTGTGCGGTCAGGATCGTTCTTTCGTAGCGCATAAAGCAGAATGATGAGATCGGAATTGAAAAGGCTTCCGGCAGATCCAGCCGAAAGCCTTTTTTATTTTCTGTACGGACATCCCGGCTGCCTTTTTTGGGCTGTGTATACAAGTGACATTTATATTAGAGAAAAAGACCGGGGTATTCAAGTTCTCCCGGTGTTGCTGATATAATAAAACAATAGAAAAACAGGCAGATGAAAGAGGCCGGAGGCGGAAATGGCAGAAAAAAGAGAACAGAATGAAAATGCGGAACCGGCAGAATTGCGGGAGAAGGACAAGCTGGTATCGGATTCCTATACGGAATGCACGCACTGTGTCCTGTCATCGGACATCAACGGGACCGGCCGGCTCTTCGGCGGGAAAATGATGGAAATGATGGACCAGGCAGCGGGCATCTGCGCCATGAGGCACTGCGGCGGGCCGGTGACTACGGCGGGAGTGGACGCGCTGCAGTTCAAGCGGGGTGCGAAGATCAACGACATTGTGGTCGCGGCCGGCCATATCACTTATGTGGGACGCAGTTCCATGGAAGTGCGGGTCGACGTTTATCTGGAAGATATCAAAACGGGAATGCGCTATACCATGAACAGGGCGTATTTTACCGAAGTGGCTACGGACGAAGACGGGCGTCCGGTGCCGATCCGCTACGGGCTCAGGCTGGAGACGGAAGCCCAGAAAGCGGAGTGGGAGGGCGCCCTGCGCCGGAAGGAAATGATGAAGCAGCGACGGACGGAAGGATACTGACGACGGTCGGAAAAGATAGTAAACGGTCTCAATAATTTGCAAAGGAGATGCGGATATGAATCAGGAAATCGTTAAACCCGGGGTCATTGTACCGATTCTGACCCCGATCGACCAGAATGAGCTGATTGACGAGAAAAGACTCAGAGAGCAGATCGATTTTGTGATCGCGGGAGGTGTCACAGGCATTCTTCTTTTCGGAAGCAACGGCGAGTTTTACATGGTTGAAGAAAGTGAAATGGAGCGGGCCTTAAAAATAACAGTCGAGCATACGAAGGGCCGCGTCCCCGTTTTTTTCGGCATCGGCGCGATTCCTACCGGTAAATGTATCCGGCTTGCCAAAATGGCGAGGTCATTCGGCGCGGATGCGGTCAGCGTCCTTGCTCCCATGTTTATCCGGCCGACAGAAGAAGAACTGTTCCGGCATTACAGCGCGATCGCCGGGGCAGTCAGCGGTTTTCCGGTATTGATATACAATAATCCCGGGCGTACCGGCTATACCCTGAGTGCCGGGCTGGTTGAAAAAATGGCGCACGAGATCCCGAATATCATAGGAATAAAGGATTCTTCAGGAGATCTGACACAGACAGAAGAGTTCATCAGGAGAAACCGTGATATCGGCTTCAAAGTATTTGCCGGTAAAGATACTCTGATTTACGCGTCCATGTGCTGCGGCGCTGTCGGCTGTGTCGCAACAACCGCAAATTTCGTTCCGAAGGAAGTGTGTTCGATCGTCAGTTGTTTCCTGGAGGGAGATTACAAAAAGGCGCTGGAAGCACAGTACAGACTGAACCCTGTGCGGCTGGCAATGGATAAGAGCAGCTGGCCTGTCAGTACGAAAGACATGGCAAATATGGTCGGAAGGGATGTCGGTAAGCCGTATTTGCCCAATCTGCAGTCAGAAGGGGCTGTGTATGATTCCCTGCTTTCCGCGCTCAAAAAGGCCGGGATGATCTGACAGGCGGATTCCTGATCTGCGGTTTCAGCAGGTAACAGGGGATCTTCAAAGGCTGACGGCCCGAAAGGGATGAAAACGAAAGACAGCGCTGTCTGTGAAGGGCGGCGCTGTCTTTGTGTATTTTTCATGAAATGAATCTGAGATAAGAAAAAAGGTTAGGAAAGAATTACGAGGCCGGATTTGTTATACTGAAATAGTAAAAAAGCCGCCGATGAATATTCTGCAGAAGAAATGGAGGGACATGATCCTTGGAAGAGCTGCTGCGGATGGAGCATATCAGTAAACAATTCGGGACTTTCTTTGCCAACCGGGACGTCTCCCTGACCGTTAACAGGGGCGAGGTCCTGACCCTGCTGGGAGAAAACGGCGCCGGGAAATCGACGCTGATGAATATCCTGATCGGGCTGTATCAGCCGACGGAAGGTAAGATCTATTTTAAAGGAAAAGAAGCCCATATCGAATCGCCGAGCCAGGCGGTCCGGCTCGGGATCGGCATGGTCCATCAGCATTTCATGCTGGTGGAAGCCATGACGGTATTCGAAAATATCATTCTCGGGGACAAGAACGTCTCCGGGATCTTTATCGACCGCGCCGCGCGGCGCAAAGAGATCGAGGAGCTTTCCCGGAAATACGGCCTGGAAGTGGACCTGGACAAGCTGATCACGGAGATCTCCGTCGGGGAACAACAGCGGACGGAGATTCTGAAAGCGTTGTACCACGGCGCCGAGCTCCTGATCCTGGACGAGCCTTCGGCCGCGCTGACGGATATTGAAGTAGAGGGTCTTTTTGCCATCATGCGCACGCTGGTCGCGGAAGGGAAGAGCATTATCTTCATCAGCCATAAAATGAGGGAAGTGATGCACATTTCCGACCGGATCACAGTGCTCCGGCTGGGTCAGGTCGTCGGAACGGTCCGGCGGGATGAAACGGACGCGCACAAGCTGGCCGGCATGATGATCGGTCACGAACTGTCCGAATCCCGGTATGAAAAATGCGACAGTACCGGCCGGGAGACAGTGGCAGCCCTTTCACACGTCAGTTATCATCCGGAATCCAAACACAACGGATTAAACGACGTTTCCCTGGAAGTAAGGCGGGGAGAGATCGTCGGCATCGCGGGCGTGGACGGAAACGGGCAGACGCAGCTCGCACAGCTGGTCACCGGAGTGATCGTCCCGGAATCCGGGGAGGTATCGGTGAAGCAGCAGAAGGTGTCCGTGTTTGATCCGAACGACTTTATCCTGAAAGGCGTCTCCCATGTTCCGGAAGACAGGAACCTCCAGGGCCTCGTCGGCAGCATGTCGATCGCGGAGAACCTGGTGCTGAAACAGACAGATTCCGATGCTTTCAGCAAAGGGAAGGGCGCTCTGTTAAACAAGCGCGCGATCCATGCATATGCGGAGAAAATGATCGAAAAGTACGATATCCGCTGCCGGTCGGTCGACCAGGACGTACGCAGCCTTTCCGGCGGCAACCAGCAGAAGGTCATCCTGGCCAGGGAGCTGGAATCGAACCCGGACCTGCTGGTCACCGCGCATCCGACCCGCGGACTCGACATCGGCGCGACCGGCTTTGTCCACGAACAGATGGACGCGGCCAGGAAACGGGACGTCGGGATCCTGCTGATCAGCGCTGATTTCGACGAGATCCTGGAAATGTCCGACCGGATCCTGGTGATCTTTGAAGGAAAAATACTCGGCGAATATTCCGGCAAGAATCCGCCGGTCGATAAGATCAGCCTTGCCATGACAGGCCGGGAAGCACAGGAGGAGAAAGCATGAATCGTTTTTCGAGATCCTTAAGCAGTTTCATGGTCCCCCTGCTGTCGATCCTTATGGCTTTCCTGATCGGCGCGGTGATCATGATCGCGCTCGGCGCGAATCCCGTGGTCGCGGTGCAGTATCTGTTCCGCGGCGCCTTCGGGACGAAAGCCAACCTGGGGACGACGCTGACTAAGGCGACGCCTTTGATGTTTACGGCGCTCTGCGCCTGCTTTGCCTATAAATGCGGCGTTTTCAACCTGGGCGGCGAAGGCCAGTTCCTGGTCGGCTCCATGGCGACGTTCCTGGTCGCTTACACTTCCGGCCTGAAAGGGCTTCCGGCGATCCTGGTGAGCCTTGCCGCAGGCGCACTGGCCGGCGGCTTCTGGGGCGCCATTCCCGGCGTCCTGAAGATCACCCGGGGCCAGAATGAAATGATCATTTCGATCATGCTCAACTACGTAGCCACGCTGTTCATGGGCGTCATTTACACGAACTGGCTGCGGGATCAGAGCGTACCGCAGACGATGCCCGTGCCGGATGAAAACAAGCTGCCGCGCGTGATCACGGGGATGCGTTTTACCTGGGCGCTGGTGATCGCGGTCGTGGTCGGGCTGCTTCTGTACTACTTCCTGTTCTGGACGAGCACGGGATTCAAGCTGCGGGCAGTAGGATCGAATATGACGGCGAGCCGCTTCAACGGGATCCCGGTGAAAAGGCTTGTGCTGACAAGCTTCATTATTTCCGGCGCGATCGCCGGACTCGGCGGAGGCGCGGAACTTCTGGGGACACAGTTCCGTCTGATCAACGGCTACGGTGCGGGTTACGGCTTTGACGGCGTGGCCATGGCGCTGATCGGACAGCTCCATCCCATATCGACCATGGTGGTCGCCCTGTTCTTCGCGGCGCTTCGGGTCGGTTCCACGACCATGCAGGCGGCGACGGGCGTTCCGACCAGTGTATCGGATATCATCCAGGCGCTGGTGATCGTCTTCTCCGTCGCCGGAATGGCGCTGACCAGGCTTCCGGAATTCGAGGCGTGGAAGAGACGCCTGTTTCAGAAAAGAAAGGCGGGTGAAGCGTAATGGATTGGGCATTTAACTTGATACTCGCGACGGTCCGCCTCGCAGTCCCGCTGCTGTTTATTTCACTTGCCGAGCTGTATGGACAGCGTTCCGGCATGGTCAATATCGGGCTGGAAGGCCTGGCGGCCATCGGCGCCCTGACCGGTTTCCTGGCCTGCTTTATCACGGGTTCCGCCTGGCTCGGGATTGCGGCGGCCGCGGTGACGGGGATCCTGGTCAATATGATCTACGCGTTTTCCACGGTTACACTCTGCGCGGATCATACCGTTTACGGTATGGCCATCAATATTTTCGCGCCGGCGCTGGCTTCCTTTATTTACCGGGTCTACTTCGGGACCGGTTCCGACCTGAAGCAGGTCAAACCCATGGCGTCGGTCGCCATTCCCGGATTAAAGAACATCCCGTTCATCGGGCCCCTGCTCTTTGACCAGACGCCGATGGTCTATCTGGCATTCCTGCTGGTGATCTTTACGGCTGTCTTTTTCAACAGGACCCGGGCAGGGCTCAACTACAAGTCGGTCGGCGAGCATCCGAAGGCCGCCGCCACGCTCGGTATCAATGTCATTGGCATCAAATACCTCGGCTGTGTGATCTGCGGCGCGCTGGCCGGCATCGGCGGCGCCTACCTGACCACCTGTTATTCCAGCACTTTTTCGGAAGGAACGGTCGCGGGACGCGGATTCATCGCGCTGGCTGCCGTTATCTTCGGGCGGTGGACCGCCGGCGGTGTACTGCTGGCCTGCCTTTTCTTCGGTTTCTGCGACGCGCTGCAGATCCGGCTGCAGGTCGCCGGGATCGGGATTCCGTACCAGTTCTTCCAGATGATCCCGTACCTTGCGACCATCATCGCGCTGACGCTGATCGGCACGAAGCAGGCCGGACCGAAAGCCAACGGAAAAGCGTATCGCCGGGAAGAGTTTTAAGAAACCGAATAACTGACAGATGATTGGAAACAGTAAATTCATATAAAGAGAGGAGAAAATATGAAAAAACTGATCGCACTGCTTCTGACCTGCACGATGGTCTTTTCAATGACCGCCTGCGCAGGCGCACCTGCAGCGGCACCTGCCGCTGCCCCGGCTTCCTCCGAAGCGCCGGCTGCCGCTGAGGCGAAGACCTACAAAGTCGCCATGATCTGCGACTCCAGCATCAACGACGGCGGATGGGGCGCAGCCTGCTACAACGCCATGGTCGACGCTGCGGCCAAGGAAGGCTGGGAGACCGCTTATACCGATTCCATCGCTCAGAATGAATATTATGAATCCATCGTCGCTTACTGTTCCCTGGGATATGACATGATCTACGCGCCGGGCAACCAGTACACCGACGCTGTCCTTCAGGCGGCGGAAGAGTATCCGGACATCGCGTTCGCGCTTCTGAACGGTGCAGTCACCACCCCTGAAAAGGCCGTTAACGGAAACGTTACTTCCCTGCTTCCCGACGCGCAGCAGATCGGCTGGATCGCCGGTGCGCTGGCCGGCCTGATGACCGAGAGCGGCGTTATCGGATTTATCGGCGGCATGGAACTGGATACCACCAAAGCGAAATACCAGGGTTACGGCGAAGCCGCCGCTTATACCGCCAAAGAACGCGGCATCGAAGTGACGCTTCTGGAGTGCCCCTATGCCGGATCTTTCAGCGACTCCGCAAAAGGTAAGGAATTCGCCGACGCCATGATCGCTAAGAACGCCGACGTCTTCTTCGGCGACGCCTCCGCCGTCGACTCCGGCGCGCGTGAAGCGATCGACGCCTACAACGCCGCCCAGGGCGGGATCAAGGTTTACGATATCGGCCAGCCGGCAGATATCCTCGGCCAGAGCGAATGCGTCATCTGCTCCCAGGTCACCGATAACTCCGCCATGATCTCGGTCTCCATGGAAGCTGTCATGAACGGGACCTTCGGCGGTGAGACCATCTTCGGTTCTCTCCAGAACGGCGCACTTTCCGCAGGCCGCATCAATGACATCGTTCCCGCGGAAGTACAGGAAAAATACCAGGCTTATCTCGACGAGATGGTCGCCGGCACTTTCATGGCGCAGTAAGGCAGACAGCGGTCTTAACAGACCGGGACAGTGTTTACGGACAACAGAATAAAATGCGCGGCTCCGCAGATGAATTCTCTGCGGAGCCGTTTTTTCAGACAGCGCCATGATCTCGGTGTTGATCTGCAGGAAAGTAACGGGGCAGAAACAGGATGAAAACGATCTATCTGGCGGGCGGATGCTTCTGGGGAATGCAGAAGTATTTCGATCAGTTCAAGGGAATCACAAAAACGGAAGTCGGTTACGCGAACGGCCCGGACAAAGCGCCGAGCTATGAAGAAGTGTGCAGAAACAGCGGCCATGCTGAGACGCTCCGGATCGATTACGACGAGAGCGCCGTTTCCCTGACGGAACTTTTGAACGACTATTTCCTGGTCATCGATCCGCTGTCCGTGAACAGGCAGGGGCATGACTGCGGGATCCAGTACAGGACGGGGATCTATTATACGGAGGAAAGCCAGCTGCCGGAGATCGAAGCGGTATACCGGCAGGAAGAACAAAAAGCCGGCGCGAAGCTAGCGGTCGAACTGGAACCGCTGAAAAACTTCTTTTCCGCGGAGGAATACCACCAGAAAAAACTGAACAAGAATCCGGACGGGAACTGTCACATACCGGAAATGTTTTTTGATCTGGACGGAAGTTGAATTAAAACTGGTAAA
>JAEEGL013604669.1_pt1 | contig 12484 bp, 8 predicted proteins | sample 9134231 | NCBI WGS metagenome assembly JAEEGL01 (sample SAMN16246548, study PRJNA631951) | gut metagenome | biome: gut microbiome; feature: rumen; material: fiber-attached | host: Bos | place: Iran: Karaj | collected 2018-10
AAATTAATGTATAGTATTATTATTTCATTTACATTTGATTAATATACTTTTACAATATATTATGTTGTTTTTCAAATGAAAAATAAATAAATAAAGTATATTGAAAAAAGGAAATGAGAAAAATTTAGAGTAAAACAAAAACATTTTATTCCTCAAATTTTTAATTTTAAAATTTAAATATAAAAAATTATTTAATTCCTCAAAACACCCATTAGAAAAAATACAAAAGAAGGATTGATTAAAATATTGTGTTAATTTATTTTCAACATTTCAATTTATAAACAATTATTTATTTATTTCTTCAATCACAATTAAATATTTTTATAAAAAGAATTCAAATCATTAAAATCCAATGAGTTAACTCACAAATAAATCTCAAAAAAATGCATATTTTAATATATAAGAGTAATAATATTAGTATTCAGGAATAAGTGTAAAAAAAAAAAAATAAATATTTTTTAAAATAAAATTTGAAATTCTTTCAATTAATTTTTTAATCAATTAAAACATAGAAAAAAGGAAAGTATTTTTAATTCCACAAAATTTATTTTTTGGTGATACCCAAAAATTCAACCTCAAAGCATAAATCAGTATTAGGAGGAATAACTCCACCAGCACCACTTTTTCCATAAGCATAGTCACTTCTAATCCAAAAATTACTTTTTTCTCCGACTTTCATTCCAAGAACTCCAATATCCCAACCTTTAATAACTTGACCAACTCCAACATTAAATTCAAAAGGATCATCACTTTTATCAAATAATTTCCCATTTGTAAATGTTCCTACATAATGAACTTTTACCATATTTCCTTTTTGAGGCATTGGTCCTGTTCCTTCTACTAATATTTTTTTCTTTAATCCTCCATCATCAGTGACATTAATGAAACCTTCCATTTTGTATTTTTTATATATTTTTATTTTTTTGTTTTTTAAATATTTAATAATTTTAAAGTATTTTATTTATAAAAAAAGAATTATATTAAAATAGAATAAAAATGTTCTTAGCTTCATCATTAAATGATAAATTGAAAAAAACTATGAATGAGGTTGAACCTGAATTTAATCAAACTTCATTATTTCCTTATAAAAAACCTCAATCAAATGGTGCTGTAATTACAATACATAAACATGATCCAAATACTAAATTAACTTCTGAAGAACTATTTAATTTAACTAATGAAGAATGGGAAAAAACCTTTACTTTGCCTAAATTAAGAAATAAATGGAAAGAAAAAATAAATGTAAATTTTAAACAAAATTTTAAGAAAATTTCTGATGATGTGATGCCAGAAAATGTTAAAGAAGCAAGATTATATATTAAAGATTTTGTTGATCCTGATAATTTAGAAATAAAAAAAAATAAAAGATGGAATAACTCAGTAAATCCAAGAGAAAAATTAAGACCAGAATTAAAAAAAACAATATTTGAAGCAACTCATAAATTAAATGATTTTATTGTTGTTCCTTTAAGAGAAAAAAAAAATATTGAAGAAGGAGTTGATTCAAGAAATTTTATGTATTATAAAGGAGAAAAATGGAATAATTCTACTTTATTTGAAGATTATGAAAAAAAGTTTTTAAATACTGTTTCAGGAGAAAATGCTTTTGAAAATACTAAAAGATATTGGAGAAATACTAATTTTGATAGAATTAATGAAAATATTATTCCAATTTCTAACAACAGAAAACATTTTGAAGAACCTAGATATTATAAAAAATATATGAGTCCACTTCAAGAAACTAATTTTAAGTTAAATACTATGAGAAAAGTTAAAGAAATATTAAGTTTAGAAAGAGAAAGAGTTACAAAAAAAATATTACATGATAATCCAGGAAATGAAAAATTTTTTGAAAAAATTAATTCTTTAACTAATAAAGAAATGTATCATACTTACCAAGAAAAATTTAATGAATTAACTGGTAAAAGTAAAAGTTTAACTCAAAAAAATTTTTTTAAAAAAGATTGGAAAGACGAAGAATTAGTTGATAAAGTAAAAACTTTAAGTAATTGGAAAAATATAAAATGGTTTAAACCTTTTAAAGGGGAAAATGATAAAAAAGATAAAAATTTTAAAAAAAGAGAGTTATTAAAACCTTTAGTAACAAAAGGTTCTGCAATAGCAAAAGAAGAATTTAATATAAAAGCAAAATTAGAAGAAGATTATAAAAAGGAAATTAAAAAACAATTATTACAAAAAAGAAATAAAACTATATTACGTATTGAGCATATACCAACTAAAAATTCTCTTAAAGAAAGTAAATATCCTTTAGATAAAAAAGCTTATGATATTCAAATAAAAAAATCAATAGAAGATAGAAAAACATATAAAAGAAATAAAAGTAATGATAATATTAATGAAGAAGAAAAAGAACAAGATTTAATTATTCAAGATGATAATGCTATTGTTCCTTTATCACAACCTTATTCAAATAAATATTTTTTACAAGCTTATAAAACTGTAACTTTAGATGATTTAAAAGAAAAAAATAGAAAAAGAAAAAATGAACAATGGATTGAATATCAATATAGTCATTTTGGAACTTATAGAGAATTTGAATTTTCTGATAAAATTTATACAGATCCTGATGTTGGGAAATTTAAAGTTAAAAAAGAAAAAATAAAAGCTTGGTCTTGTTGTATGAATACTGATGAATTTAGTAAAGGTTGTAGAAAAATTAGAATTAATAAATTAAAATGGAATTTAGATAATGCATAAAATTTTTCTATTTTTTTTATTTATTAATTATTTTAAAAATGTAATTATTTATTTTTTTTAAAGTTTATTTATTTATATTAATTTATATAATTAAAAAAATTATTGTTAAATAAGTTATTCGTTTTTTAGTTTGAATTTGCTTCATCTTCTTCTTCTAAATTGGAATTTGAACATCTTTTTCTTTGAATTTGTTTTTGTTTTTTTCTAAAAGCTAGTCTTTTATATTCTCTTTCAATACTTTCACTGTCTAATGATTTACTTGAATCTAAAATACTTTGTATCATATCATCTGTTAAATTATCATCTACAATATTTAATAAAGATTTTTTCAATTGATTATTTATATGATTACATTCTAATATTACCATTATAATATTTAATATATATGAAATCCCTTTTGCTATATTTAAAATAAAATATATTAAATCAATTATATTTTTTTTCTCATAAAAAAAAAGAATGTAAAATATTATTAATAAAATCGCAAAAAAAGAAAAAATTATATGAAAATATAAGAATTTTAATCTTTTTGTGTAAATTGAATAGAAACCTAAAATCCAGATTGACAATATACATATTAAATTATAAGTAATTACTATTATAATAAATATTTTTTGGTCAAATATAAAAGTGTTTTTTGATGTATCCGAGAGGTGAAAAAGTTGTATTAATTTAAAAGAATTTAAAGATATTGATATTATTTCTAATATAATCAATAAAATAAAGAAAAAACAAGATAATTTTCTTATTATTGAATGGGACATTTTCTATTATTGGGAAAATATATATTTTTTCATTATATTATTTGTTTAAAAAAATTTTAAAAAATTAATTTAAAAAGAATTAATCAAAAATTAGGTTTTTAATAGATAATGAAAAAGAATAAATTTATGAAAAAATGAATAACTTTAGAAGAATTCTACAAATCAAAAAAAATAAATCAAAACAAATAAAATTAAGGCAAATAAAACAATAAAAATAATAACATCATATTTATATAAATATTAACTATACTTCTCAGAATAATTAAACAATATATAATATGAATTTATAAAAACATTAAAAATATTAAATGTAAATATAATTTCAAAAAATTAAAAAAAAAATAAAGATATAAAAAGATAATTAATTGTTTTGATAAAAAATACAAAGGAAAGTAACAGATAATCAAAAAAGAGATAATTTAATTAACAAAAAAAATAATAAATTTATATTTTTATGGAATCATTAAGAGTAAAAAAGGAAGAAATTTTAACAAAATCATGAAATTTAAGACAATATTTCTAAAATTTTAGTATTTTAATATTTAAATAAATTTGGTATATAACAGAGATTTTATTGTTTTATATGATTCAAAGAGTAAAATTTCTCAACAATATTTTAGTAAATAAATAATAGAGTTTATGTGTAATGATTGCAGAAAAAATTCAAATATATATAATATTTCATATTTGGAAGTAATTCTATTAATAATTCTGCTCATATGAATAAAAATGAAATAATAAGGATAATAAATGTAAAATTTAATTAAAATAAAAATTTAATATACAATTTATTTTATTTTTTATCAAGTACAAAATTAAAATTTAATATTTACTTGCAAAAAGATTTGAATTAACTGTTGTTAAAGGTTTAATGTGTTCTAAAGTATTTACAGTTAAATTAGAATTTCCTTTTCTTTCTCTTATAGATTTAATATGAGATAAATTATAAAATTTTTGTTCAGACAAAGCATTAGGTGTTGTTTGAATATTATATGAAGAAATATCTTTTCGGCCATTTAATAAAGTATCAATATCATTTAAATTTATTCCTTTTTTAATTAAATTAAAACATTGTTTAATTTGTTCTTTTTTCTTTTTATTATTAGTCCAATATTTTAAATTATATTTATTATTAAAATTACTATTTGTTTGGTTTTGAAGAATTCCAACTAAAGAAATATCGTCTGAAACTATATGTTTCGTATGATTATTATTGAATCTAAGATAATTACTATTAACATAATAATTTTTACAATTTGAAGGATAATGAAAAAAATGATTTTTTAAAAATTCATTACTTAAAATTGTTCTATTATATTTTGGTAAATATTTTCTTCCTTTATATAAATTTGTATATGAAACTTCAGAAAACACATTTATCTTTTTTGAGAAATCTTCAAATTGAGTTTGAGTGTTTGTAGATGTCATTTTAACTTCTTTTTTTCTATTAGTCGATGATAAACAATTTTTAATATGACTTAAAGAAGTTTTCAAATTATTCTTATTGTTTTTATTTTCTTCATATGAATTTTCCATATTCCTTGAAAAAATATTTTTATTTAAAGGTATATTTAAAAATTTTTTTTTAGGAATTATTTTTTTTGGACTTTTCTCAGACTCAAATAATGAAGATATTGAAAGTTTCTGAATTCTAGGTAGTAGTGACATTATAATTTTATTATTTAAATAAATATTTATTTTTTTAAAATTCAGAGTAATTTTTATTTCTAATATTTTTACTTCAATAACTAATGATTAAAAATAAAAAGATCTTCTTATTTAAATCATTTCCAATTTACAAATAAAATTTTATTTCTGGATTTGAAAAGAACTTTTATTAAATATTGAATTACTTTCAACAATAATTTGATTCAATCAATCTACTTAAAGTATCATTGGTATATAAAATATTTAAATACATTGAATTTAAGTGTTTTCTTTCAAAAATAAAATTAAAGTTATTTTATTTGAGATTGTAAATATTGAAATATAATTCATTATTCAATTTCCAAATTTACATTATTCTCAATAGAGCATTAAATAATATTTTCATTGAAAAAGATATACTTTACAATATCTTAATGAACTTTTTTCTTTGATTGTATATTTATTCTTTTTTTCCAAAGAATATCTGTATCTTTAGAATTATTACAATTATCATTTTTTAATTTTATAAACTATTTATATATAAACCTCGATTGTCAGTGTTTACAAATAATCTCATAGTTCTTATATTTAAAAAAATTGACCTATTAGTAAAATTTAATAAATTTTTATTTATTTTATCTTTTAAATTTTAAAAAATGATTTTATTTTTTTTGAGTAATTCTAATTTGATTTTTAATTTTTTTTGGACTATAGTTCAACATTTCACTTTATTTACTCAAAATGTTATAGTTTAAAACTTTAATAAAATATTAACATTAATTATAAAAAAGTTTATCTCATTATATTATAAAAAAAACTTATTTTATATTTCTAAATCAATTCCTTTTTAAATAAAAAAAATCCATAAATGAAAAACCAAAAAAATAAATCAATTAGTTTAAATCTTATTAATTGATTTAATACTTTCAGTCCTAAAACTTTTTCCATACATTCCATCAGAAATAACTCCTTTTCTAAATCCTCCATATCCAACAATATAAGGTGCATCTACAATTTTTTTTCTATTAAAAGTAACTGCTCTTTTAAAAGAATCACTTAATCCCATTAGCATTTTTTCATCTTGTTCACTAGTGACAATTATTTTAGGTTTTAAAGCTTCATCATGTTCTCTTAAAATTCTTTCTTCTTGAACACTTCTTGTTTTAGGTCTAACAAATTTATCTTTCATTTCACTAATATATCTTTCATCTTTAGGTAAATCAGCTTGATTACAATAAGCACCTTTAACAGCAATACTACTAGCTTTAGCATAACTCATTCCAAAAATATTACTTCCTTTCTTTGTTGTTGTTTCTATTCCTGAAACATGACCTGTATATCCAGGAATGTGTTCTGGGTAAAGAACATGTTTATTACCTGATATCCATGTTCTGGCTTCTTTTGAACGGTTTGAAAATATTTTATCCTCTTCTAATGGATACGTTTTTGACATATCTGCATTAAAGTATCCACGGTTATAATATGTATAGTCTACCTTGTTTGAAGGTACGTATATTTGAGAGTAGTCTGGCTCTTTTGTTAATAAGGATTTTATGTGGTTGTTTGTTGCTCCTACTGTCATTCCTATTACTTCGTATTTGTATGGGATGTGACCCATGTATCCAGGAAAATATTCACGGAAAAGAGAGTTTTTTTCCATTTTCTTATTTTTTTGTTATTTTTTTTTAATTAGTTATATTTTAATTGTTTTATTTGTTTTTTTTCAAGTTTGAAATATTTTTTTTTAAATAAAAAGAAATCATAATTAATTGTATAATTGAAAAGAGATTTTTAAAATAAAAGAAGGAAAAAAAGTAAAAAAATATAAATCAATGTTTAATTATTTGATATTAATAATATAGAAGTTTTAATATTTGATGATATAATAGCATCAATAAAAGAATTATATTTAAATATATCTGAAGAAGATTAAAATATTATTTAGAATAGTATTGGATTTTCATAAAAATGGGAAAGTCAATTATACTAAATTTCTTCTACTTCAACGATAAAATTAAATAAAGAAGAAAAAGAATAGAGTGCTTTTTAATATTTTGAAAATAATAATGAAATTGGTTATATTTACTTATAATTCTATGTTATAAGCTAATTAAGGTTTTCAATTGATTGTGATGAAAAATACAATTTGATAAAGCAGAAAAGTGATTTCAATATATTTAAAAAATTTCAAAATAAATGAAAATCTTTTTTATTTTCCAAACTTTATTTTTTATTTAATACAGAAAAATTTGAAATAAATATCGAAATACCATTTTAAAGATATTATTTAGGATAATTTTTTTGATTTCCTAAAAATTTTGGTTTTTCAAAATAACCTCCATAAGGATTAGTAATATTATCAAAATTTTTTTTTCCTTTTTCCTTATTACTTCTATGACTGAAACTATTATATTTTTTATTCATTTTTGGAGAATTAACTTTAGCTTGTATTGTATTTTTTATTCTCATTGGTACTTTTAATTTATTAGTAATTTTTTCATTTAAATTATCATTTATAATTTGTTCAACATTTTCCAAATAATCTTTTGGACAATTTGGATCAGTTAATTTTTTAATTACATCTTTTCCTAATTTTTGATTAAGTAAATTTAATATTTCCGCATTATTCATTATTTTAATAATCAATTCATTTGAATTAGTTTGATTTCCAATACTTCTATTACTATTATAATTATATGTATTAGTTCTTTTTTCTGGTAAAGTATTTCTATTATGATGAAAATGTAATCTAACCGCACTTTTTAATCTTCTTTTATCATTTTCAATATTTCTTAAAGCATTTGAAAATTGTTTTGATTTAGAAACTTTAGCTTTAAATAATTCTCTTTTTGGAGATTTTGAAATATAATTTTTTATCGAACTATCACTGTTTTTTCTTAAATCTTCATTTTCATTTGATAAAAATATATTATCTGAAATTTGTTTTGCTAATGTTTCTTGTTGTGCAACATTTGATAATGATAATGCTTTATTTTCAGTTAGTAATGCTTTAATTGCAAAAATAGCTTGTTTAAAATCTTCTTTTAGATCTTCAATGAAATTTATTGTTGGCTTTTTATTAGTATAATATTCTTCTAAAGTTGTAATAGAATTTAATATATTTTTTAAATGATCTAATGAATATGTCCTTGACTCAAGTTTTTGTATTAAATAATGAATTAACATTGGATTTTCATTAGAAATTGAAGATTTTCCATCAAGATTATAAGACATTGTTATTTATTTTATGAATAAATTTTTATTATTTAAATTTTAAGTTTTAAATTTTTCAAATATTTAAATAATTTATATTTATTGATAATAGATATAGTTATAAAATTAATTTGTTATATAATTCCAGTGAATTAAGTTTGTTCTTATTGTTATCTTATTTTCTTTTATTATATGTTCTTGACAAATTTTAATAATTAATAGTCCCAAAAAAATATTTAAACTTCCCCCAGTCTGTCACTTTCAATTTTTTAGTGATTATTTAATGATTTATTTAATTTAATTAAAAGGTATTTAATATCTCATTTTTATTCTCTAAAAATCCTTTTTGAGAGATCTTATATTCTTTTCATGGATATATTAATTGATTTATACTTCAAAATAGATTGAAATAAATTAATTTCCATTAAAAATAAGTTATTATGTTTGCAATTTTTAAATTTAGAATTAAATGATATAAATATGATAATAAAAATGCCTTAGATATATATTATTTAATAAAATAAATCAATCGAATTTGAAAAATTTAAACTCTTGACAATTATGATAAGAATTTAAATTCTTTTTTGTTTAAAATGATATATTAATTTTAATTTTTTATATAACAAGAGTTTCTTTATTATTTTCATTAAAAAAATTATTTAATCCAATCATCAAATATTTATTGTCATTTTTTTATTAAAAGAGCATAATTTTGCAATTCTCCATAATATTATATTTTTGAAGATTTAAAGAATAAAATTTCTTGACCATCATTTTCACTAATAATAAGTTCATATCTTTTTTTAAAATCATAATTTTATATTTTTTCATTATTTTTATATATTATTCCTTCTGAGTATTTATATATTATATTTGATTAGTTTTTTTTTTCGAAATCATAAATATGTAATACTATTTTTCACTCTTTATTTTCAATTTAGCTTTTTCATATTATATAATCTTTTTTTCATTTTTTATTTAATTCTTTAAAGATGTTCTAATAAATGTTTTTTTTAGAATAATCTAATTTAGTTTATTTTTTGATAGTCATAACCCATAATAAATAATTTAATCATTATTTATAATTTGTATAATTAAAATTTTTGATACTTGATCTTATTTGATTTTAATATAAAAGTTAATATATGATATTTACTTAGCTTTCTGATTTAATGATGAAAAAAGCGAGTATTTTATATTTTATTTTGAATGATGATTTATTTGATATTATAATATTTTTCTTATTATATTATCTTTATACTGAGAATAAAGAAGATTAAAAATAATTATTAAAATTTTAAATTGAAATATAGAAAATATTCTTATAAAAACACTAAAATTTAGGATATATTTTTAGATTGAAAAAAGAAATTAATTATACAAAATGATTATCCAATAATATTTATTTTTTAATTTCATTATTATCATTCATTGCTATTAAAATATATTTGACTTCTTTTTATATAATATTTTCCCTGAAATACAGGAAAAAAATAAATATTTATAAAAAACTTATTTTATGAGTTTTTACTTTTTCTGATGAAATCAAGTACATATATAAATTAGAAAAAAAAATATTTTAAAAAATAATTATGAATTTACTTTATAATATTAATATAAAATATCTTATTTTCTTTATTTATGATATAAAAAACAAAATTCCTCAAAAAACTATTATTTTAATTAAAATTAATAGCACTGTTCTCCTCAGGATAACCACTCTTAATTGGAGCATCACTAAACAAAGCATTCCCTTCTTCTTCCAAATTAACTGGTGAATATGATTTTCCTTCAGAAAATAATTTATCGAACAAAGAATAAATCCCATTTAAATCAAAATTACAAGTAACTTCTTTATCCATTAAATAATAAATTCCAATTGCAAAAAACAGAATTAAGATAATAAAAATAAATAACCCAAATTTCCCAAAAAATCCATTATAAGGACAAGGTAAAACTATAGGATCAAATTTGACTCCATTAATACAAGTATCACCAGGTATTCTTCTATATCCTTTAGAAATTTTATAAATTCCTTTACAATCTAAAGGAGGTTTATTAATAACAGTTTCATCTATTTTTCCATCTCCTATTCTCGTACAAGGACTTCCAGGTTCACTTCTTTGATAACCCATATCACACATATAATCTAATTCAGTACAATCACAATTTAATTTAGTTATTTTTCTTTCAAATTTTTCTGTATTTACACATTTACTTTCTCTCTTCCTTCTAACAATTTGTATTTTATGTCCTAATAAACATTCAACTCCTGCTCTTCCATCAGAAGGTGACCATATTTCATAATCACTTTCTGATGTCCCTGGTTTATCAGGATACTTACATTTATCATATACATTACCAAAATTTATTCCTATTGAAATCCCTTTTTTTACTCCTCCTTTCATACTTTCACCATATATAATAAAATTATGACTCTGTGATGTTGGTTCTATTATAATATTTCTTATTAAAAATTTCTCATCTGATATTTTCTTTTCTTCCCATGATAATCCTTCATCCCAAGTATAGTAAATTGTATTACTTGGTTTTTCATCATCAGCTAATAATATTAATCCTCCACCATCACCAATTTCATATATATGACTTCCTTTTTTAATTTCAAACCAAGTTAATCCACCATCACGAGATAAAAATGTTGAAACTTCTTTACTAAGATAATGACCTACATTTCCATTTCCTAATATTAATCCTACTGCTGAATCAACACTATAGAATGGAGGATGCTCTGAGGAAATACCAAATAAATTTAAATAACAATAATTTCCACAATTATATTTTTTACCTTCACTATCTCTTTCAGGAGCTTTTAATCTTTGCCAATCACCTCCTCTATTAAAAGTAATTTCTGTTTTAATATAATCTTTATATTGTAAATTACTTTTATGATGACTTCCAGTATTTTTTTTAGGGTCTTTTGACATTGATTCTTTTTTCTTTTGTTGAACTTGCTGTAATTCCTTAGCAGCTAATTTCATATATTTTCCACTAATAACATTAGCAATATAAACTCCTTCAACAGAATTAACTTTTTCAAAATCACATTGATTACCTTCACCTCGAATATTATTCTTTAAAGATAAACTATAACCTAAACCTCTAGGTCCACTAATATAAATATGTCCATAAGGTGAATTTTCTCCAAAATGATTAATATGAAGAAAGACACTATGAAAAGTAGGATCTAAAAAAGTATAAGAATGTTCTAAATAAGATTTTTGATTAGTATCAATTGGTTGTAAATCATAATCATAATGAGTAGTTTTAGCTAATAATAATTGAACTTCTTGTGCTTCTTGGTCAACTACACTTGCAACAAATAAATAATGATTTGTAACAAGAAATTTATTTCCTTTTGATGCAAGAACTTTAAAAGTTTTAAAAAAATCATCAGAATAAACTAAATCAACTTTATAATTCCAACCAGTATTTTTTTGATCACCAGTACCTCTTGGTTCATAACTCATTAAAATTCTTTCTTTAGGAACTCCTTTATTAATTTGACTTTGTTCAACAATTCCCCAACCAAATTGAACAACATATTTTCCAATTTGATGCCAATTTACTCCTAAATCTTTAGTATAAAAAACTTCTTGATATATTTTACAAGGTTCACCAACAAAATCATTACATGAAGTAAATGCAGAAGCTAAACCCCAATTTCTTTCAGTAGGATGAAAAATAAATTCATTTATTCTTCTTCCATGATTTAAAGCTTTTATTTTTAAACCACATTCTTCACCAATCCAATTTATTCCTTGTGTTCCTAAAAAAATTAATAAAGTTTTATCTGCAGGTGATTGAACTATTAATGATACTTTTCCTATTTCATTTTCATTTTCTTCTAATTCATCTTTTCCTGTGTTTGTAAAAATATCATTTAATTTCTTCCAGTTCATTCCACGATCTTCACTTCTATATATACTGTTTTTATCTGTTAGAATTATTGCTATGGAGTTATCTATCCCACACCATATTAAATCACTAGGTGTACTATCTAATTCAAATCTACTAAAATCTATTGTGCCTTGGGAAACTATTAAAGGTAATGTTGATAATATCAGAAGAAAAAGGTTTATTATCATTTTTTGATTTAACATTTTTGATTTTTAAAAAATGTG
>JAEEGL015655303.1_pt1 | contig 12484 bp, 1 predicted proteins | sample 9134231 | NCBI WGS metagenome assembly JAEEGL01 (sample SAMN16246548, study PRJNA631951) | gut metagenome | biome: gut microbiome; feature: rumen; material: fiber-attached | host: Bos | place: Iran: Karaj | collected 2018-10
AGTTACAACCGAAGACACGTCCCATTACAGGTGTAGGATAGTCTGTTCCACTAATAACGACATGCTCTGTTTGTTGATTGAACACAATGCCTTTTGCAGGATCTGTGACACCTTCATTCACAGTTACGGTGACATCACCATACACGTTGGCCATTGTCGTGGAGTTACCCAAACCGCCACCGTATGCGTTACCGATAAGTCCTCCTGTCAGACTAACAGTCGTCGTATTGCTGGCCGACGTCTTACCGTCTGCCCAAGCGCCACTGACAGCCTTCTTATAGTAATTTGTGCTACCATTGGCCTTGGCATCCGGATTTGTAATACGGGTATAGGTGCCAGCAGATTCCGTAAAGTATCCCGCAACAGGAGTAACATCTGTCTTTAAAACACCTGCTGCCAATTCTTCAGCAGTAGGTTCTGCCTTTACAGTCAGCGCAACATATTGAATGCTGCCATCACCATTCCAGTTATCCGTGTTTGTATTTGCCAGTGCGCCGCCACCATAGACGTCGTTCTTGACGACACCACCGCTGACGTTGACAGCGACACTACCCTTGACGGTACCTAACTGACCGCCACCGAAGGCACTACCCCAGATAGTACCACCGCTGATGTTCAATTCTGTACTACCTACAGTAGCACAGTCATTTTCCATATCATCATTGCCTCGGGCAGCAGTATAGATATAACCTCCACCGCTGCCGTCTGCACCGATAATAGACTTTCCACTGATGTTAACAGTAGCCTTACCTGTTACGGAACCCATAGCACCGGCACCATAAACGTTGCGAACTACGTGACCGCCATCGATAGTCACCGTAGCATTTCCGCCAACGATACCGGCTGTTGCATTATAATGCTCTTCACCGGGATCTTTTGTTGTGTTACTATTGTCATCAATCCAATACTTATCCGTACCGCAACCACCACCATAGACGTTACCACGATAAGCATAAGCTGCACCGCCATCAATGCTGGTGTCTGTGATACCAACCATACCGCTATGGATAGTTACTGAGGCTTTGTTATAGGTATGTCCATTCTCACCACTACCATAGACGGATCCCTTAATTTGTGGTTCCGGAGCATCTACGCCATGTCCCTCACCGCTTGTACCGATGACAACCTCCGTATCATATACCCAAGCCATGTTGTCTTGGATATCACCAGGGGCTGCGATATCGCCTCGTGAGGCACCGAAGATCATACCATTCTCATGTCCGTCGGTACCGATAGTACCACCAAGAATAGTGATTGTAGCCTTACCGGTGCCATCTGTATGAGTATCGATAACTGCATTTGCATCAGTAGTCTTATAAGTATAAGTACCTACAGAGCCGTATGCACCGCCACCATATATATTATGGAGAATGGTACCGCCATTGACAGTGACATTCGTATTACCCTTGACGAGACCGATTCTGACGTTATCACTGCTTCCGTAGCCACCGCCATAGATATTGCCATAGACAGGACCGCCATAGACTGTCTCGCCATCCTTGGGCGTTCCAATGGTACCGCTGTTCACCTCGATATACGTGCTACCGTCTACTGTTGCCAACGAACCACCGCCATAAACTGACTTTTTGATTGCGACTACATGACCTTCGGCATTGTCTCCAATCGTGACGTGCGGGTTACTCGTAGCAGTAGCCGTTTCACCGAGACCACCACCAAAGACATTTTCTGTGATAGTGCCGTTGATGATGTTCACGGCAGGATAATTGATAGTGCTTTCAGTCGGCGTATAGGCTGCCTGGTTACCACCGCCGTACACGTTATTGTTAACAGTACCGCCCTTGATTATGACGGTTACTGTATTCTTCGGAGTACCAAAAACATTATTACAGCCAAATACGTTGTTGACAGTTGTATTGGTTGTGCTACCCTTTTCCATCGTCACAGTAACAGGACCATAGACGTCAGCAGCATGATCATTCTCTGTTCCATCGTTGTTTTCACCCAGACCACCGCCGTAGATGTTACCTGTGATGGTACCACCATAGAAGTTAACATGGGTCGTCTTACCTTCCGATGCTGTTTCATTATTATTATCTAGATAAGAGTTCACCTTACCTTGGGCACTACCACCATAGACGTCGCCCGTAATGTTGGCATAGCCTTCATAACTATATGTAGTAACATCCTCAACGGTTTTACCCTCCTTCTTACCAATATTAACTCTTACATCACCCGTTACATGAGTTGTCTCACCGAAACCACCACCGAAGATATCGCCAGCGATATTAACGCCTAATGGCAGATTCGCGGTACCAATATTAATCGTTGTATTACCAACAACGTCTGCAGAATAGCCACCGCCATAGATACCGGCAGTAATCGAGGTTGTTTCATTCTTATCAGGCTTAAGATAGTCGTTACCACTTTCGATTATGACGCCATTGGGTTCGTTTTCGTTAGCCAATGCAGTACCAATATTTACTAAGGTGTTACCTATCACATCAGCTTCGCCGCCACCGCCAAAGACCTGTCCAATCTTACCGATATTATCTTGTTTTTCTTCTACTCCATCTCCATCTGTATCAACATATCCCTTCATCACATTGATATTGACGCGAGTATTGCCTATTACTTTGGCAGTAGATCCCATTCCACCACCAAACACCTTACCTATTGACGTGCAGGCCCAGACATTCACCTCAATGTCTGCTCGATTTTCTGAGTCTACATCATAATACGGATCACCAGTCTCATTGGGTTTCCATGCCGTTCCATCTTTACTACATCCATAGATAGAATATGGCGCAGCATTACCACCACCATAGAGTTCACCGATAATAAGCGGTTTACATCCGTACTCATTTATGTATACAGTAATAGAACCGCGGATGTTACCACCCTTATTGTTGCCACCAAACACGCGACCAAACTTACCACTGGTCACCGTCAGGGTGACATTTCCATCAACCGTGGCCTCTTCAGCACCACCATATACCGCATCTACGAAGTCTTCCGGCATACACTCCAGAACAATATTAACGCCGCCAGAAACGTCAGCGTGACTGCCTGCGCCATAGACATTGCCGACAGTCAGTGCTGGACAACAGTCGCCTTCGACTACTTCATCTTTCTTTTTATTCTGAACATCCGTGCCGCCTATGACATCGCCCTTAGTATTACTACCACCAAACACATCATTGATATAACCACCAAGGAGTTTTGTCTTTGCTATACCTGTACCATAATTGATAGGAGTATCACCGTCTTTATAAATACCAACATTAGCTCCAGGGTTTGGAATGGAATTCGTCGGAGGATCCATATAACCAGCACCATTACCACCACCATACAGAGTGTTGATAATGTAAGTACCCTTTACGGTGACTTCTGTAGCAGGAACGGCAGCAGCATTACCACCGCCATAGACGTGATCGATGCTCGTCTTCTCACAACCCTCTATAAGCACTTCGGCATAGGCTTTCTTTTTATCATCAACAGTTCCTGTTGCTTTCGTTGGAACATAGTCGGCCTTGTTACCACCGCCGTAAACTGCTTCTACGTCGTAGGTAGTTCGGGAAGCGCGAGGCGTCGTGGTATTATTCTTATATTCATTACTCGTGAAATTGCTTGTCCGCTTCACCCATACTTTCACATGTCCCTTTGGCGTACCGTTGATATTATTAGCACCAAAGACTTGCTTTACTTTGGCACCGTCAAGGGTTACAATTACGTCGCCACCGACGTATGCCGGGGTCTCGGCACTACCCAGGCCACCACCGTATGCATAGCCATTGATAGTACCGGCATAGAGGTTGACGAGTGTCTTCTTGGTAGCATCGAAAAGAACAACGCTCTCCGGCTTGCTGGCATTGACATTACCCAATGCACCACCGCCATATACGTGACCGTATATAGTCGCAATGCCCGCATAGGTGGGAGTAGCAGGAGGCGTCGATGGAGTCATCGTTCCCACATTCACCGTCACATTGCCATTCACCAGTGTAGGAGCACCCTTACCACCACCAAAGACAACGTCCTTATCTTGGTCTTCTGAATCACCCACTGTTCCACCAATCAGTGTCACCGTGGAATTCTTCTTCAGCACACCATTGACATTACTACCGCCATAGACGGCAGTCTTCACCAAACCACCTTTTACATTGACCGTCGTTTCACCATGGTTTTCTGCGACGATAGCAGACTTCGCAACTATACTATGTTCCGGATCTGCAGCAACTTCCACCTGTCCCAGACCGCCACCAAAGACGCTACCATTGACAGTACCGCCATAGACGTTGACGGTCGTGGTCTTATCCGCTGTAGTATTTACCTTACCGAGGGCTGAACCACCATAGACGTCGCCAGTCACGATACCTGTACCAGAATAGGTGATACTTGGAGCCTCACCCGTCTTGGCACCCATATTCACTATAACGTTACCGCCTACGATTGTTGTTTCACCACGTCCACCACCATAGATGTCTTGGCTAACCGTACCGCTGGTCATGCGTACCTCTGTGTTACCATCTACATCAGCAGTATTACCACCGCCATATACGTTAGGAATGGTGTTTTGTGTATCTCCTGAAGTTTTAACGTTTTCAATTGTTACTAGTGTATTCTCATTCACGGCAGACTCATCACCGCCACCATATACAGCTCCTTCTACCAAGCAGTTGTTCTTGACTGTCAGGTCGGTTTCCTTTACCTGTCCCAGTGCCGTCAGGTCAGCATCGGTATATACATAATGATTACTTAAATCACTACCGGATTGACCGTTCCTAAGAGTTACACCGGCTTCCGCAGCGTTTTTCCATTCAAATGTTGTCGTTCCGGAAAGCACGGCAGGTTCGAACATACCGGATGATGAGTTGTATTTTGGAACTTGAGTAAAGCCCGCATCACGCACTTCGATAGTCGGAATATCGGCAGAATAGCCACCACCGAACACATTGCCATGTACCGTACAACCGTCAAGAACGGATGTTGCTTTTCCTACTACTTTACCCAAGCTACCACCGCCATAGAAAGACTGATTGATGGTACAGCCTTTCAAGTTAGATTCAACATCATTACACTGCGCCAGAGAGAAGGAAGCAAACTTAACAAAGAATCGGCCACCTGTTGAACCAGAGCTCCATACAAAGAATTCATAGTCGAAGTCGGTAGCTACGCCAAGTCCTTTCTTACCATATTTTGCGTCAACAGCATTTGTTGTAACACCATCGAAGTATAGACCACGATCTGTGGTATAATATCCTTGTAGAGTTGTTCCCCATGCCGGAGTTGTGTTATCATAATACTTCTTCTTCGATAATGAGGTACCACCATATCCTGCACCGAAGAATTTTTCGAATGTACATCCTTCGGCATTGGTGGTAACTGTTTTGTCTGTTTGCATATTACCGAACTTCGGGCCACCACAGAAGAGTGTTACATGACTGTTGTAAATATCTGTTGTGACATTACCTTTGATTGGTTTGGCTTCATTGATACCGCCGCCAAAGAAGTTGTCAATATCAGCATCATAGATTTGCCAACGCACATTACCGTCAATTTGTTCCAGTGACGCACCTGCCACCTCGCCAAAATGGCCGCCGCTGATATAGCATTCTGCATTGTCTGTTCTAACCTTAGCATTGGCATTGTAGGTTCCCGTGAGGTAGAAGCCGGGGAACTCACCTCCTGTTACCGATACAGGCACGTGGGGTGTAGATTCGCCACCGTCACTATGAGTGCCCAAACCAAATTCCTTAATCCATACATTGCCGCCCACATGGATATAGATGGTTTTTCCTGTAACAGCTTTGCTCTGCGTTGACACAAACTGGTCAATGACACCACCTTGCAAGATGAGCGGAGCATCGCTCTTGGTGACACCATCCAGATTCTCATACTCCAACTGCGAAGAATAGAAAGAGGAAGTATTGGTGACTTCAAACCACCCTTTAGTCTTAAAGATGGTGAAGTTACAGATAAGACTGGCACCATTAGGTTTCTGTGCCTGTGCCGTACCTGGGATATTCAAAAAGTCGAAACGGATAGGACAAATCGCGGTACGACCTTTGTGGTGATATATCAGGCTATAGTCAGGCTCGTGGTCGTTGTCCTCATCCACCGACATCATGGTGAATGGAGTGGTACCATTTGCTCCTGTTGGAACACCGTCCAAGTGGAAGTTGCCCACTAAGACAACCGCATTATCATAGACTGTTGTTCCAGAACCAAGACCAGTGATGCTGGTTCTAATCTTTTGCCCATTGAATTCAGTTGTATTATCAACTGCCTGGGTACCTGTTTGGGTGACATTCTGTTTACCAGTATAGTCATTTTTGTAAACTACATCGTAGTTTGCATCAGCGACGTATATCGCATTACCCCAGTATGGTTCGATAGTAATAGAAGTTACACCATAAGGAACATCGAAGTATGCCCCCTGAGAGAATACACGTTTGCTGACGCTGTAGAGATCCTTGTTGGAACTCTTGCGGTCTGCATAGTTGTGATCTGGGAAGTCCTTGACACCAGTAGTAGGATAGTTTGCAGAGGTGTAGGGGTCGCCTTCCACAGCAGTAATGGTTGTAATCTTCCAACCTGTTACAACCTTACCACCTGTATAGTTACCTGTACCCACATCATTGTAATAGGGCAACTGTACCTTGTCGTAGTTATAGTTAAAGTGATCGAAGTCCTTATCGGTACGTTGCAAGGTAAGACTGCTGGTGGTGATGGTGGCCCCATCAGGCTTGGTCTGACCACCTGTTGTCTGCTCGCTACTTATAGTTACTGAAAGCGTCTTGCCTAATTTACCGCCATGATTACGTCCTACAGAAGTGCTATCAGGAGCATTCTCTACATCATAATTGATGATTGAAGGATAGTATCCTTGTGCCTTCAGAACAGGATAAGGTTTTGGATTATTGATACTTCTATCAGCCGTCTCTAACACCCATTTCATCATATCCGAGGGTTTCACCGTTGCCTCTGTTGATGATGCATAGAACGCAGCCAGTTTCTTGTTGCTATTCAGCAGCAGACGGTAATATTCAAAACGATTCAAGAATTTTTCCTCAACTGCCAGTGCACTGTTGTATTTATTAGATGAAATTGCTTTTGTCTTCAGTTTATCGTAGGCATAGTAGTTGAAGGTGTTGAGACCGCCTTGCAGGTTAGCGATATTATTCCCGCCAAAGACAGGCGATACGTTAGTACCGCCAGTGATGTCACCGTAGAACATACAGTTCATCACCATTGTCTTGATACTGGCGGCAGTGGTAGTTCCTTTATTATTACCTACAATACCACCTACATTGTTTCCACCTGTAATAGTGGCGTAGCTATAGCAGTTGACGACACGGGCAGTACCATCGAGCGAACCTACTATACCACCGACATCTCCTGTGCCACCTACGCTACCGCCATTGATACCGCAGTTATAGATACGGGTTTCACCTATGGCATTGGCAACAATGGCACCGACATTAGTTCCGGTAGTGATGTTGACGTCGTCCAGTATGATGTTTTTAATAATAGCACCATCAGCGTATGCTATCAATGGTGTTGAAAGCCCAGTAAGCGTATAGAGACCACCATCAATAGAACCTGTAAACGGACTCTCTGCTGAACCTAACGACTCAAAATCATCATCAAATGTAAAGTCTGAAGCCAAAAAATACTGCCCATTCATACCTGCAAACTCACTAGAATAATGAATCACCTTAGGAGCCATCTTGAGTTCCAACGACTGTGTAGCAGCATTAGGAGCCACAAGTTGTGTCCCACTAAATGAGTTTACCACCTTCGTGTGGTCGAAACGAGGCATCAGTAGCATGCGACCGCTGGCATCCTTCACCACCATGAAGGTAGCATTGGTGATGGTCAGCTTGGTCTGGTCATTACCTTCAACGTTATTCTGTATGCCGGAAGACATCTGCTGCAGGATCAAATCCGTAGAGGTGCCTGACCAACCACCAGAAAGATGAGAACCAGTAGTATTGGTCTTAAAATAATAAAAAGTATTTCTTACGCTCTGAATCTGTATGTTATACGGGTCGAAGCCGTTTTTGCCTGCCGCCATATAATCCGCTTCAGTTTCATTCTTAGACTTTTCTCCGTATTCACCATTATACTTATAGCCCATCTCTGCATCAATGTTGAAATTAGGCTTCACATTCCATTTCAATTCGTCGTCATCAGTCTCAACAGTAGTTGTTGTAAGTGCATTATCCTGATTTTTTGCATATTCGGTACCTTGTTTAACCCAGAAGGCAGAGACATTTACGTCCCCTTCGGTAGCTGCACCTTTGTAAAGGTTTGCATATTCTGGCTTTACATCGTAAGTGACGTAGAAGTCAGTCATCACGCTTTTGTCCTGAGTTGGAGTAATATGGCTATAAGGGCTGTCAAATAAGGTAGTGGATGTATGGGTGGTCGTTTCACCATTAGGCACCCACTTGCCCGCATCATTTTTGTAATAGATAGTGATGAGTTCATCACCTTCATTAATATTATATTTATGATAGCCGTCTGCCTTCGTTGATGTAGGATGCCAATAATAAGTTTCCACCATCGGACTGTCGTACAACTTCAGTTCCGCATTAACGTTTTCGTCTTTGTCGTACAACGGTTTACGCATAATTTCCCAACCGTGATTATCGATGAGGATAACCTGAGGAGTGAGAGTGGTCTCAATGAATTCGAACTCGCCGTCGGAACCTTCTGTGGCAGACATATTGATAGTCTGGAACCAGTGGTTCTTGTTCTTGTATTGCCTACCGGTACCCGTATTGTCACCAGTCCAGCCAACCCATGGCGCTGAATTGGCAAAAATCTGATAGGTATGCCAATAAGTCGGCAAGTTGTTTTCCTGTTGCGTAGTGAGGGTGATATTGTCGCTATAGGTTTCTTCTTGTTCCACCTTGGCACCACCCAATGTGTTCTGAATCGTTGGGTTATTCTTCCAGTACTGTTCAAAACTATTCACAGTGTAACGCACATCATCAATTATAGTTACCAACTTACAATGTCCGTCGGCACCCGTCAGTACCATATACTCGGTGGGGGGCGCACTGGCTGCATCATCTTCCAGCGTGGTTAAGCTCGTCACATATCGTGTAACAGTTGTATTTGTCTGACGATCCTTGTAGGTCACAGGGAAGGTGCGGAAATATCCATGATTGTTATTGATGGGCTTAGCATTGAGCTGGTAACTCATAATCTTTACATGGTATGGATCGCTGGTGGGGCTAACTACATACCACAGCCAGCGCGAACGGGTGCTGGCACCGGAGTTCAACTGCGTGTTCCATTGCTCATTTCCATAGACATAGAACATACCATCACCACAGAAGTAAGGATAGACGCCTTTTTGAGCCTCAGTCATCACAGCATCTTTTCCGTTCTCCTGATGAAAGCTCTCACCATTGACGAACTGTAGTCTGTAGGTGGAACCAGTCGTACCGTCAGCAGCTGTGTCGAAAGTGACTATATTGTTTACTTCGTAAGTGACGTAGATGATAGGATCATCTGTAACGTTTTTGGCTTTGTCTGACTCTGTCGGGTTTGCTTTGAGGGTATAGACATCGCCTTCAATAGTGAAAGCACTCTCTTTCCAATATTGATACTCCGATACCAGCGGACTCTTCCATTCATCAGGCAGCTCTACAGCTCCAGACGTGCTGGTAATCTCCGCCAGTATCTTACCAGCCTTGTCAATCAATTTAAACGTGGCAGGAATCGTGACGGGATTTACCTTAATCTGCAGAGAAGCATCACCTGTAGCTGTCGTGCTAATACTGAAGGCGTCGCCCGTACGCCCTACGCGATAGTAGTTACCATCACCCGTAGCTGCCATCAGCTCCATCTGTTCGTAGGTTCTCGGATTTCCTGTATCATTGGTACTACCCGACATGAGGATAAATTTCGTATTATCTGGTGAAGCTGCATATGAAAGTGAAGTCGGTGAGGAGGACGGAGTGGTATAACCCAACTTGTTACCGCTCTCATCATTACTTATCTCTATGGCGTATGGATCTTCTCCTGAGAAATACCACAAGTATGGTTTGGTTGTATTTTCATTACCAGCCTGATGACTCAGCGATCCATTATCATCATATATTAATTCACCGTTTATCTTAACATTCAAAGCACGGGCACCTCTCAGATGGAGGAATTTATTTTCTAATTGAGACGTCGTGTATTTAATATATATATTCCTTGTTGGTGGTGTTTTTGTAATCAAATGCTGGTCAGCACAATCAGCATGATTATAGAATGTAATCGTCTCTTTTACCAAATAGGGGCTACGGATAGCAGCAGGAATGCTGGAGTAGCCATTAAAATCCTGACCTGTAGCCGTTGCTTCAGGCATCGTATATGAAATGGCGATATTACCATGGGTGTCAACTATGTGATAAGTATATGTTTGTTGGGTGGGCTCTAATGCGAGATCACAATTAGAGTGTGATTCGCCACCATAAGTACTGAAACGTGTCTTGTATCCTTGGTCATTATTGTTCAGATAACCATGTTTGAATGAGTCCAGTGTATTATGATTTTGTGTATAACCATCTGTAACAATAAGTCTATAGGTGTTGTCAACACCGCCAGGGATTAAACCAAAAGCCCATACTTTATTAGTTTTTGCAGTACTTAACGGATTTTTCAGACGAATGTCAGGAAACTTACCTGCATCAGTTGATAAATAATAATTGGGGAATGCAGTACTCTTACTCTGGATCGTAATCTGGTATGGATCTTTGATGTTTACTTTCCAGAGATTTTTTCCATCTCCTGCCAAGGTAGCATCACTGTCGGTATTCGGATCACCCTTCCAGTCACTTTGACGAAGATATTTATTGTTACCAGCGAACTTGATATAGCATTCACTGCCGTCGATAACACCGAAGTTTGTTAAAGCCGACTCGTCAAGTTCGTAGGTCACATAGATATGAGCATCAGCATCCATTGTCGCACCTTCAGAGAGTGTTGGACCAGAGTTGAAGGTACATACTTTTGTACTATTGTTATAGGTTACCTCACTGTCTTGATAATATTGCCAGTTTTTAGCCAGCGGACTCTTATATTGGTTTGGAACTTCCAGAGTAGAAGCTACATCGGTAAATTGTAATGCCTCAGTACGAGTAGTAGAGATAGTTCCGTCGTCGTTTAACCTACCTAAATTGATGATATGGTAGGTGATAGTATAGGTTGCTTTCCTGCCGCTCGGAGAGAATTCGGCCTTCTTCACCAGGATGCCGAAGTTGGAAGCGACGCTCACCTGGCATTCTGTTTCCTTGGTGATGGTCTTGGTGTCACATTTGACATCCAACTTCTTTCCGAGGGAGGGTTCGCCGGTACGGGTACCGTTGGAAGGAAATACGTCTTCGGGAGATATGGTCTCGTAGACTTCGATGGCCGACGGGTCAATGGAGTAGCCGGCCTTGGGCTTCACCAGCAGAGTGACGGTGACGGTCTTACCGTCGTCGCTCTTGGTCTGGCTGTCTTTCTTCTCGGTTATCGAGCCGTTTCCGAAATCACCTTTGTTCTCAATGTCGACTGTTACAAATTGTGCCTTTGCCGCCAGGCTGACCATCATCAGCAGCGCCACGGTGAATAACTTTGTCAGTATCTTGTTCATATCTTGTATCATATCGTATGCATATTTTGTCCTTGATCTATGTTATTGTTCTTTGGACAACCTGATGACCGTATCCATGTCCTTGCCGATGGCAGCGGAGATGTCCTCCATAGACTTACCTGCATCTAAGAGCATCTTAATGGTAGCTCTCAGCATCGACTCCTGCTCACTCTGCCGAAGTTTCACTTGCAAAGCATATACACTAAACTCATACCGTACAAGCAGATGGTACGGGCGATACGCTCGTCCTCCATCATGTACTTAAACACTATGTCGTATATCGGATTAGCTACTTTCATAACCGTTGTTTTTTGCGTTCATATTATATAATATGAGTGCAAAATTAAGGAATTTCGGGGATATAAGCAAGGGAACGAGGTAAAAATTTGTTAAATCGAGGGTTTTGACGATGAAAAATGCGTACCTTTGCGGGGAAATCAATTAAAAACCACACAAGTTATGCCGAAAAAGAAAAGCGGATTTCCGTATGAGGTCCACCCGACGCCGGCGAAGGGGAAGGACGGCCGGAACATCGTCTACGCCAGACCCGCAAGGGGCTACAAGATGAGCATGAAGGGCGTCGACGAGTACTGTCACAAATATTACAACACGAGGGACGGCGAGATTGAACTCGCGTTCAGGGAGTTCCTGAAAGGGGCTGCCGAGCTGATGGCCAGAGGCTACAGGATCGACACGCCCATCGGCTCGTTCGTGCCGAAACTGGGACTGAGGCGGGAGATCACGGATGCCGACGACGTGAAGAACAGCGACGTAGTGCTAGAAGGGGTGGACTACAATCCGGGCAAGATCTGGAACAAAGCCATCGAGAAGTGGCTCTACGACGGATTCCTCCGCGTCCATAATCCAAACGTACAGGCGCTGATG
>JAEEGL010265269.1_pt1 | contig 12483 bp, 13 predicted proteins | sample 9134231 | NCBI WGS metagenome assembly JAEEGL01 (sample SAMN16246548, study PRJNA631951) | gut metagenome | biome: gut microbiome; feature: rumen; material: fiber-attached | host: Bos | place: Iran: Karaj | collected 2018-10
ATAAAACAACAGCACGGCAGGATCGTATCCTTAAAGCATTAAATGTGACTTTGGAAGATATTGACGAAACTATTAGCACTCTATGAAAAACGATACCCTGTACAACTTAGCACAGGGTATAATTATGAAGAAGTTAAGGATATATATCTCAATTCTCGAAGACAGATGAGGAGAGCCGGTTTAATCTGAATGTAAAATAAAAACTGAAAGTCGACTGATTTTCAGTTTTTTGTTTCTTAGTTTTTTCTTCTTTTAAATCTCTTACTGATAGTTGTTTTTTTAAGGACGGTATTTCCGTCTCAAGGATTGTTATTCTATGCATGATATCTGGAATCCGTGGCACGGCTGTATTAAATGCAGTGAAGGATGCCGGAACTGCTATATGTTCTTTCTGGATAAAATGCGGGATCACAACGGCGCTGATATCTACTGCACGGGAGCCGGATTCAATTATCCTCTGTCAAGGGACAGGAACGGTGAGTACAAGGTAAAAAGCGGAGAAATGCTGCGTGTATGCATGACATCTGATTTCTTCTTAAAAGAAGCCGATGCGTGGCGTCCGAAAGCCTGGGATATAATCAGACAGCGCCCAGATGTTAAATTCTATCTTCTTACTAAACGTCCGCAGCGGGTCGCCACAAATCTTCCGGAGGACTGGGGCGACGGTTGGGAAAATGTCTTTTTCAACGTCAGCTGTGAAAATCAGAAAAGAACTGATGAAAGAATTCCATATCTTCTGGATCTTCCCTTTAAACATAAGGGGATAATGTGTGCACCATTCATCGGTCCTGTTTCTATTGAAAAATATCTGCCGTTTAATCAGATAGAGCAGGTTCTCTGTGACGGAGAAAACTACAGCGGCTCCAGACCGTGTCATTATGAATGGGTAAAAACCCTCAGCGATGAATGCCGGAGACATAACGTGACATTTATTTTCTGCGGCACGGGCAGATTATTTGTGAAGGATGGAAAAACCTACCGTATTGAAGGAAATATTCTGCAGACGGAGCAGGCATTTCTTTCCGGTTTGAGTTATTACGGTAAAAAAATCGAGTTTAAGCTGCATGATAATCTTGGATATCCAATCCCGGAGGACTCCTATCAGCCGTATTTTAAACTCCGCTGTCTTAAATGCAGCAGACGACCAGCCTGTAACGGCTGCAGTAATTGTGGCAGTTGTTAGCTGAGTTTGCGGTAAGCTTTTATCACAGCGGGATTGGCTGACGGAATCAGATATTATTTTTTTATTTACGGAGTTTTATTTTTATTTTTTTTTGATTTCTCTTTCTCTTTTCAATGTCAGTTGGAATTTTTTAATGCTTCTTTTTCTTTTCGTCTTCTGATTTCCACTATCTGGAAGATAGGCTTCAGATATCTGCAGGTTAAGATATTTGTGCATTTAACAATAATATTTGCAAAATGCAAATACTATTGTTAAATGCATAAGTTGAGAATTAACAAACATACAGTTGCAGGGTAATTGTATTAATTATTTTTTTTCAATATTCTGTTTTATTTTTATAAATAATTTTTTCAAAAACAACACGATATTTCTGCCGTAAATATCGGCTGATAAAAACAGATATCAGTCACCGGAGCCTTGTCTCTGTTTTTTTTATAATGATTTAGATTACATTAATTTATGATGGAATATATTAGTAAATATTAAATATGTATTTAGGTATAGTATATAAATATATAAAGCATATAGTACAAAATTACACCAATGTAATTTACTCCGGTTATTTACGGGGTATAGCACAGGTGAACAGCATGATAGATATTTCAGTTAAAAGTATTTAATGAAAGAAAAATAATATAAAAAATTTTTTTAAATATTTTTTTGGAAGTTGGCACACCAATTGCATTATATTAAATGATCAGTTTTATCCCGTGTGCTATTGCACATTTGGCTCCGACAGTACGTGACCGTCGGAGTCTTTTTTTTTATATAGAATTATATCGTACTGCGATAGAAAAATTTGTCTGCCGGGATGACATGTAACGTATACTGAGAAGTTTGGGAGTTATATTCGAGGATGTCTGAGGGAGAAAATTCAGGTAAATGTGCCGGGCCGTTGCCGGCCCGTATATTTTAGTTTTCTGAATTCTGACTGATACTGGTCTCTTCATTCTGACGCTTCTTGAAGTTGCGTTTTAAGAATCTGCGGTTATCGAGATTATTCTTAAGCGCTACCAGTAATCCTAAAGTGATGAAGGCTCCGGGAGGCAGAATGGCCACCAGCAGCCCCTTGTCTGATGGAAATACCGTGAGCTTCAAATCAGCTCCCCAGGCACCTACCAGCTGATCAAGGTCGGCAAGTACCGTACCGTTTCCGATAAGTTCTCTGATGGTGCCGATGCAGAGCAGTACCAGAGTGAATCCCAGACCGTTGGCCAGACCGTCAAGAGCAGCAAGTCCGACATTATTCTTGGAAGCGAAGATTTCCGCTCTGGCAATGATAATACAGTTGGTAACAATGAGTGAAATGTACAGGCCGAGTGTTTCATAAATACCGGAACAGTACGCCTGCATGCATAACTGTACGCAGGTTACCACTGAAGCAATAATGATAACGTACATGATTATGCGTACCTCCTCGCGCAGGAGACGGCGAATCATGGCTATCAGCACATTTGATATGGTGAGTACCGCGATAGTGGCGAGTCCGAGTCCTAATGCATTGGTAGCGGTTGAGGTTACAGCAAGCAGAGGACATAATCCTAAAAGCTGAACCAGTCCGGGATTCTTGGTCCACAGTCCGTCTTTAAAAATTTCCGCAATTTTACCTACCATTGTCTGAAGCCTCGCAAGGTGTTAGTTTATCAAGGGAAACGCTGCTGATTCTTTCGAGCATCACTCTGGTTGATCTTACTACCGCTCTCGGGGTAACGGTGGCTCCGGTGAAGAAGTCAAAGTCACCGCCGTCCTTTTTTACTTCAAATTTGCGGTTACTAAGATTTACCCCTTTGAAGCTGTCCAGATAGTTGCCTTTTTTTCTGAGAATCTTGTCTCCGAGTCCCGGGGTTTCATTAAATTCCACTACATCAACGTAGTTGATTGTTCCGGTTCTGCTGTCAACGGATGCAACCATGGAAAAAGGTGTGCTGTAGCCGCCGGCAACATCGTAGTAGGTGATGTAGGCAACAGGGGTGTCATTGAATTTCGCTACATATATTTTATGATCCTTTTTGCCCAGACCATCGATAAGATAGCAGCTTTTCAGCGGATTGTTGTTGTAGGTGATGCCTTCGAGCAGCTCTTTGAAGGCTTTGTTCTGGGCGGAGGAGTTTACTTCATTTATGGCTTCTGAAGTTGCCTGTCTGGTAATAAATACAAAAACCAGACAGAAAAAAGTAATAGTACCTAGAAGCAGACCTACGTAGGCTGAACTGTTTTTAAAGGATGTTGCATTAGTCATTGATATTCTCCGGAGTAAATCCCTGACCGAATTCTCTTCTTCTGGTCATTACAAAAATCAGCGGGGCCACGGCGTTACCGAGAAGTACGCTGAAGGCAACGGCATCAGGATAGCCGCCAAGATTACGGATGATGGTGAACAGCACTGCAATCACCGCACCATAGATATATGCGCCGGACGGTTTGGAAACTGCGGTAACCGGATCGGTCATGATATAAAAAGCCCCGAATATGGTAGCCCCGAAGAACAGGTGATAGAACGTGCTTAAATAAAGCTCCGGAGCATAGAAGTGGAAAGCTGCTGTGAGAACGGAGCTTACTGTTATAAACGCCAGCGGAATGCGGAAATCAATAATTTCCTTAAAGAGCAGAACCGCTCCTCCTAAAAGGAAAGTGAGACCTATGACTATTCTGGCAAAAAGGGTGTAGGAGCTGATGTCCGGAACATTGTTTCTCGCAAATATCTCCACTGATTTTGCGGGCTGCTCATGCTTGGCATCAACAAGTATTGTTGATCCGGTGTAGCCGTCGGCAATCTTCAGCTGTTCTGCTTTAATGAATTTATTGAGATAGTCCTGATCTTTAATCCTGCTGTTAATTTCGTTTTCCACGGCATCCCGGTTCACATTAAAAATGATGGATGAGGCTCTCGCCGGGGTTATTATGTCCGTGGCATCAGGCATGGCGTTTACGTAGGTGGTAAGCGGCAGCGGGGCACTGATGAGCAGAAATACAAAACCGGCCATGGCAGGATTGAACAGGTTCTGACCCAGTCCCCCGAAAATCTGCTTGGCTATAACAATGGCAAACAGGGAACCGATTACTGTGAGGTACCAAGGGGTGAGCGGCGGAAGGGTGAATGCCAGAAGCACTGCTGTTACCATGGCTGACGAATCACGCCATAAAAGATTGATTTTTCTTTTACGGAGTCTGAGACAGACAGCTTCTGCCGTCACACAGCTAATCAGGGCGATAATCATGGTGATAATTATGCCGTATCCGTAAAAATACACGTGTGCCACCAGCGCCGGAATCAGTGAGAGCATTAGAATTCTCATTACCTTACCGGTGGTGGAAACACTTAAGTCATGAGGTGCGCTTTCCTGTAAAAGGGTATCTGACATTAGTTGTTCTCCTTGACGGCATCAGTGCCGGCTGCTTCTGCGGCTTTCTTTCTCATTCTTTCCTCTTTGAGCTGTCTGGCTTTTTCAAGAGCCAGCTGTTTCTTTCTCTCAAGCTCCTCCGGTGAGAGACTGCTTCGCGGTTTGCTGAGGACTGCTCCGCTGTCATCCTTCTTTGCCGGAGTGATCGCAACCTTTGCGGAGTCGGGCTGAATCAGGGGCTGCTTTACAGCTGTTTCAGACTGTACGGTCTCTTTAGCGGTCTGATTTACTGCTGGAGCAGCAGATACAGGGGCGGCAGGTTTTGCCGGAGCTGCCGCCTTTAATTTTGCTTTGGCAAGTGCCGCAGCTTTGCGTTCCGCCCGCAGCTTTTCCTCTTCAAGAAGCTTCTGCTGCTTGGCCTCAAAACGTTCCTTGGCCATCTTGAATTTGTCTTTTTTCATTTTTTCCAGACGGAGCTGGGCCTTTTCCTGACGGAATTCGGCAATCAGACGGATGGCACTCGGGCAGACATAGGAGCAGCAGCCGCATTCTATGCAGCTCTTGATACCGCATTTAAGTACGGCTTCGTGCTCACCGGCCACGCTGTATGCATAGAGTTCATAAGGAATCAGGCGTGAAGGACAGGCTCTGGCGCAGCGACCGCAGCGGATACAGTTTACCTGTGGCTTGGTTCGTTCAATTTCATGTTCACCTGGAGCGATGATACATCCGGTGGTTTTGATAACCGGTACATCCGCCTGAGGAATGGTAAAGCCCATCATCGGACCGCCGATAATGATTCTGGCTGTTGACGGCTTCCGGTAGCCGAAATATCCGATAATATCCTGAATGCTGTATCCTAGAGGAACCTCAATGTTCCCCTGTTTTTTAAGAGCTGAACCGGTAACGGTGACTATACGTTTGATAAGAGGCTGCCCTCTGAGTACGGCATCGGCAACGGCATAAACGGTGGATACATTGTGTACCACAATACCATAGCTGGTTGAACGGGCACTGTGGGAGATTTCAATACCGGTGATTATGGTAATGAGATTGCGGGCGGCGCCGGAAGGATATTTTACCGGTATGCCCGTTACTCTGGTGTCCTTAAGACCGCTTTCCCCGAGACTTTTTTCGATGGCGGCAATGGCTTTCGGTTTATTGTTTTCAATAGCAATTACCGTGTATTTAGGTTTCAGTATATACTGCAGAATACTTATACCTTCCATGATTCTGTCGGCTCTTTCCTGCATCAGACGGTCGTCACAGGTGATATACGGCTCGCATTCAGCACCATTAATGATAAGAAGCTGACAGTTGTTGGCACTGGCGGAGCTTCTCAGTTTTACGTCTGTCGGGAAGCCTGCACCGCCGAGACCGGCTATACCCATGGATTTAATTCTTTCGAGCAGCTCATCAACTGTTTTTTCCCGGTAGTCGGGTATGGGATCATAATGATGAATCTGATCCTCCTGTATCCCGGCATAGTCAAAGCCGTCATCGCATTTTATGACAATACACGGCTCGGCATAACCGCTAGGATGCGGAACGTTATGCATGGTTACTGCTTCTACGGTTCCGGCAACAGGGGAATGAATCGGTACCTGCATGGTGCTTTTCGGAGCGGTAAGAGGTTCGTTCATCCGTACGTGCTGTCCTACCTCAACGAGTACGTCCGCCGCCGTACCGCTGTGCTGTTTAAGCGGAAGCACGAGTCTTGAAGGGGAGGGCAGCTGTTCAATAGGACAGTCGGTAGTGTTTTTATTTTCCGGCGGATAGATGCCACCCTTGAATGAGTAGATTTCTCCGTTTTTTATTTTATCCCATCTGGACATTACTGCTTATTCTCCTTAGCTTCAATAACCCAGTTCCAGGTATCGGTAGTAGGGTCTGGGATAACCATGGCAATACATTTTTTAGGACAGGTATCAATACATTTTTTACAGCCCATGCAGTAGTTAGGATTTACTGTATGCGCCTGTTTCAGCTGTCCCACAATGGCATCATAGGGACAAACTTTTGAACATTTGGTACAGCCTATACACAGCGATTTGTCAATGCATGCGATTAAGTCACCGTCATCCGTGCCGTCAGGCTTCGGTTCAGGGACATGCATAATCCCGGCAATTTTTTTGATAACCATATCACCGCCGGGGGTACAGAGATTAATTGGTGCCTTGCCCTCGGCAATAGCAAGAGCATATTCAGAACATCCGACATAACCGCACTGGCCGCACTGAACCTGCGGCAGACTTTTATTAATGAGTTCGGCGGTAGGGTTGCCGGATTCCACCCGGTATTTTTTGGAGGCATAGCTCAGCAGAAAGCCGAGGCCGAAGGTGGCTGATGTGAATAGAATTAGAACTATAAACTGTTGCATCTTGTAGTTTGTCTCAAATGTTTTTCTTTTTCCGTGTCATTCTGTCTCCTCGGTATATGCAGACTGCATTTTTTATCCCTGAGAGACATGCCGGCGGTATTTTTTTCGGACAGGTTGAAAAAAGCCGGTTAACCGCTGATAAGATTGGTGAACCCCATAAATGCCATGGAGAGAAGTCCTGCGGTCACGAGGGCAATGGCACTTCCCTTAAAAGGCCCGGGAATATCCGCATGAGCCAGTCGTTCCCGCATGGCTGCATAGATAACCAGTACCAGGGCAAAGCCTGCACCGGCACCGAGACTGAATACCAGTACTTCAAAGAAGTTGTAATCCATGCTTTCGTTAATGAGGGCAAGACCCAGCACTATACAGTTGGTGGTAATCAGCGGCAGGTAGATACCGAGCTGCTTGAATATCTTCGGGCTGATATGTCTTATCATGAGTTCAGTGAACTGTACCACGGCTGCTATAACCACAATGTAGGTTATGAGTCCAAGCTCGGTGATATCCAACGGAATAAGTACCAGTTTGTTCAGAATATAACAGACTGCTGAGGTAAGTACAAGAACGAAGGTTGTGGCCATTCCCATTCCGGTGGCGGAACTGAGCTGCTTGGATACACCGACAAAAGGACAGATCCCCAGAAATCTCACCAGCACGAAATTATTAACTATGGCTGCGCTTAAAAATAATAAAAAATATGACATTGTATTTTTATTCCTGAAAATTTGCGCTTATTCTACCACAAATGTCCTTTCTTTATCGATATAAATCAGCCGAAAAAGACGCAACCGGTTAAAAACATATCAGATTAGTATGAAATATTATAATACATAAGCGTTAAAATGAGAAGACAGTGTTAAGGTTGAGATTGATTCAGACAGTTATTTCTATCATAAGGATTGATTTATGGATAAGGCACTTAATACTCTTATATCCGGAAAAGCGTGGCTGGAGTATGATTTTTACCGGTAATTTGTGCTGCGGTCGGATAATTACCTTTATGAGTGTGCTACTATTCACTTGTGTTCAGTAAATATCCGGAGTAGGAGAATTCAAATGTTATGTTACAGAAATCAATACTTGAAAAATAAACGTGCGGGTTGTTTTAGCCGCCGTCTGCTGACCGTTATCATGACAGCGACTGCTCTGCTGCCTTTTTCCGCAACTGCCGGGGAAAACTGTGAAGCAGCACTGCGGACCATGAATGTTGAGGGAACCTCCCTTGTGAAGGCTGCTCCGGACATGGCGACAGTGGTGGTATCTGTTAATTATCTGGAAAGCACAGCCGAAAAAGCCCGTGACCGGGTGGAGCAGACGGTGACGGCTTTTCTTAACGGACTTAAGAATCACCAGAAGCTCAAAAATGAAATTGACTTCGGCAGTCAGGGTTCGGTTAAGGCGGCCGGTCTTACCGTTATGCCTGAATATTCCTATGACAATACCAGAAGGGAGCATATTCTGAAGGGCTACAGAGCGAACAGGGAGGTGGAAATCAGACTGCATAACTTCGGTGTGATCTCCACCGTGCTGGATGTGGCTATGAGCTCCGGGATCAACACGGTTTACAATATATCCTATGAGGTGGAGCATCCGGAAAGCGTAAGGGATAAGGCAAGGGAACTAGCCGTGGCTGATGCCAGAAAGAAGGCGGCTCAGATAGCCAAAGGACTTGATATTAAACTGGTTCGGGTTAAATCAGTGGAGTATCAGTCAAATGAAGGAGGGACTGCCCGCTATAACAACCTCCGGATGATGAAGACTATGGGGGTAAATTCCGTAGACAGTGTGGATGGCGGTGTATATTCTCCTGACAGCATGGAATTTGCCGACAGGGTAAATGTTGTATATATAATCGAGTAGACTGGATGTTTCCGGGAGGAGACTCTGCCGGAGGCAGCTGAGTCAGGAACAACTCCCGGAAACAGCTGATAGAGATGAATAGAGAGGAACTGTTATGAGTGGTAGTACAGAAAAATCAAATTATCGTCTGGAGAATGCGGCAATTGCCGTTTTCGGTGCGGTGACACTCATAGGTATAGCTTTAAGTATGACTGTTTTCAAGGATCCGGATTTCCACCTGGATCTGGATTATCTCGCGGCAATACAGAGTTTCCGGGAATGGAGTCATGGTTTATTCAATAAGTTTATGCTCCTTGTCACCGAAATGGGGGCTGGCAAGTTTTCTTCTGTGATTATGGTAGCCATCTTCTTCGGTTTCAGTACCCGGCTCGGCAGATTCGTGGTTCAGACCGTGTGTTATGGTGAAATGATGACCGGGCTGATCAAGCTTACCGTCTGTGCCTTCAGACCATGGGTACGTGATGAACTGCTGGTTCCTCCCGGCAATGCCATCAAGGAGGCAACCGGTTATTCATTTCCGAGCGGGCATTCCACAAAGGCTACAGCTATTTACGGTGCCACCATTGTTAAATCCCTTGGCCGGTCAAAGACACTGGTTATGGGGGCGGGAACTGTTCTGTTTCTGGTGTTGTTTTCCAGAAACTACCTTGCAGTACATACTCCTCAGGATGTGATTATCGGTTTTGTAAGTATGATGACTCTGATTCTTATCCTGAATAAAGTGTTCAGATGGGTGGAGACTGGTAATGTCGCTGTAAAGAAATGGCTGGTATTTGCTGTTTCAGTTGTCATCAGCATTGCTGCTACTCTGTACTTTGAGCTGAAGTCATATCCGCAGCTCACTGACGCCAGCGGAAAACTGATTGTTGATCCGGCGGTTCTGGTGCTGGATTCATATAAAGGCATCGGCTATTACCTCGGAGCTGCATCTACAATGATATTTACCCATTACTTTAAAGGATATGAAGCGGAAAAAGCCGGTATGGAGCAGCGACTCGGCATGACCTTAATCGGGCTCCTGGTATTTTTTCTGCTTAATACCAGCCTGACTCCGATGCTTTCATCCATTATTCCGGCAAAGAAATATGTCTTTCTTACAGCCCAGTTCTTAACGATTTTCGTAACCTTTGCCATTCTGCCGGTGGTAGCGGCTCGTCTCGGTGTTACTTCTGAGAGAACAGAAAAGGAATCACCAGCCGTTTAACAGTTTAAAAACCTCATGTAAAGCCTGAGGTTTTTTCGTCACAAGGAGTGAATGAGAATTATGGCATCAAGCAAAGCTTATCTGGATTTTATACTGGACCAGCTCTCTTTACTTGAGGATATCTCATACCGCCAGATGATGGGGGAATACATTATCTACTACCGGGGCAGAGTGGCCGGAGGTATCTATGATGACCGGTTTCTCATCAGGCCCACCGCAGCTGCATCAGCCATAATGCCTGAAGCGGCAAAGGAGTTCCCTTACGAAGGTGGCTCAGAAATGCTTCTGGTAAGCGAGGTGGATAACCGGGAGTTTCTTAAGGATCTTTTTGAAAAAATGTATGATGAGCTGTCAGTGCCGAAGAAGAAAAAGAAAAAGGCCGGATAATCAGACCTGTTCATCCGGTGATTCCGGAGGTGTTACTTTTGGTATTTTAAAGAGAAAACTTATTACCGGAGTGTTTAATGTATTATACGGATACGCATTGTCACTTATGGCATCTCCTTGACGCCTGTCTCTGCAGAAATCTTATCGGACTGCGTGGAGATGCGGATTTTTTATCCGGTAAAAATAATCCTGAAAAGGAAACGGTTAATAACCGGCTGTTTCCGGGTAGCGGCGACAGATCTCCGGGAAATGGTGATACTTCTGATGCTTTTATTAAGACTCTTCTCAGGTCATTTTCGGAGGAGCTTAAGATTGCCAATGACGGAATGAGCCTGTGCTGCCAGAGTTTAGCAGAGGCTCAGGCATATCTGAATTACTTCTTTTCTCTTCCCTGTGATTTACTAAGATACTGGCTGGATCCTCTGGTTAAGGTTCTTGAACTGGCGGAGGGGGCAGGTGTCGGCTCTTTAATGATTCCGGCAGTCGGCCATTTTGAAGGTTTAAGAAATGTTTTTATGTCAGGGACTCTTTTATCATCCTTGGTTTCTCATGAAAAGCTATCCGGCTTCAGGCTGTATCATGGCATAGGAGTACATCCGTTCCATGCCGGTGAATTTAATCCGGAAAAACTCTATTGTGAATATGAGATGCTTTCCGGATCCTATATAAACGGTATCGGAAATACCGCAGAAGACTTCTTGAATAATATTCCGGAAGCGGTGAAACGGTATCTTTCCGGAATGCCCGCTGTTTTTGTCGGAGAAATCGGTATTGATAAAAGAGTGGTTGAGTCAGTACCGCTGGATGTACAGAAGTATGCCTTTAGAGAACAGCTGATTTTTGCGAGGGAGCATGATTTATTTGTCAATATTCACGGAGTCGGCGGAGATAATGAGATTCTGCACTGTCTTAAGGAAATCAGGGGCGTTCGGGGAATTATTCATGCATATACCCGTAATGCCGATGTAGCCCGGCAGTATATAAAGCACGGACTTCTGTTAGGTATCGGTCCTATGCTTGCAGCTCATGGTGCCAAAGCCGTCAGGGAGGCATTGAGATATGCCGGTCCTCAGCATATTGTTCTGGAAACTGACTATCCCTATATGCATATGACTGTACCATTATCAGAAACAGGTGCGGACTGCGGAAAAAATCAGCATTCATGCCATATTACAGCATCTCCTGATAAGATTCCGGTTATTGCCGCACAGGCTGCCGCCATAATGGAAATACCTCCTCCGGAGCTTTTGAGGAGTACGGATGATAATATCAGAAAACTTGTTTCCTTTTCCGGATGATTTTTATTTCCTGTTCCGGCCACTGCCATTACGGCTTCTTCGTGGGGATTCTGCATCAGCCGGTAAGTCTTCAGCGGCTGTTTTTTCCCTCATATCTCCGGCGGTAGTATTCAGCAGTGCGGTAGTTTATGATGTCTCTGAATTCGGCGACAAAATCATGTCTTGAGAGAATACCGGCAAGCCGCGGGTTAAGAGACAGCGTTTTCGGTTTATCCTGCCGGAAGAACAGGTTTTCAGTCTGCAGTAGAAATTTAACCGGCATTTTAAAAATCTTTTCTGTATGGCATTTTCTGCTAATATTCAGGAATTTCTCGTAGGTAATGTCTTTATCCAGATCACGCCAGTTGCTGTTTTTAGAGAAAAATGCCAGCCAGCTTTCCAGAAGGTCCTCTTCTGTAACCATAGGTTTAAGACTGGAACCGTTTAGAAAGGATCTGAGTACCGGCATCTTGTATACTTTTGTCATAACAGTTGTTTCCAGCATTTTCAGAAAATCACCGGCAAATCCTGAGTAGATTTCCTCTTCAGCAGGGGTGAGTTCATTGATTTCTCTTAAAAATGAGGAATAGTCATTAAAGGGATTTTCTTTTGCGTGTTTTACCTCCAGCCGGTACACATCGTTATCCATGCCGTTAAACAGAGCAATGCGGTCAGGTTTTTTCCCTAGCTCCGCTTTAACCCGGAAATACTGCTACTCAAAATATACTTAAATATACTCAAGCATACTGAGAGATTGAAGTCCTTACGGATACTTCTTACTGTTTCAACGTGTATGCTTTGGCTATTGCAAGCAATACGCTACTCACAAGTTCTTGTACACTCCACAG
>JAEEGL011865180.1_pt1 | contig 12483 bp, 11 predicted proteins | sample 9134231 | NCBI WGS metagenome assembly JAEEGL01 (sample SAMN16246548, study PRJNA631951) | gut metagenome | biome: gut microbiome; feature: rumen; material: fiber-attached | host: Bos | place: Iran: Karaj | collected 2018-10
AAGGCTGAGCGTTACGCTTCATTCGACAGCGGTATGGGTAAGAAGTTCGAGGAGGGCAAGATGACCTTCGAGGAGGCTTACGAGTACGGCAAGAAGGTAGACGAGCCCAAGCAGACCAGCGGCAAGCAGGAACTGTACGAGGCTATCGTTGCCATGTACGCTTAATCGATACATCAAAAATGAAAAAAGCTCGGAGAAATCCGGGCTTTTTTTCATTTCAGCCAACGCCAAAGCCAACGCCAAAGCTAAAGTCTATAATAGGAGCCCAGGATGCGGTCAAACCACTTTGAGGGGAGTATTCTCTTTAACAGTATTGAGGCTTTCTGTACCGGTGTGGCTATTATGTAGCGGTTGTGGGGATGTCTAATTGATATTATGCGGCTGATGCGGCGGGCGAGAAGGTCGGGTTTGAGGCCGGTGTTCTCATCGTGCTCTATGCTTTGCATTGATCTGGAGTAACCGGGGTAGGCGGCCAGGGCCTCCGGACAGCATACCTTACCGCGCTGTGAGGTGAAGCCGGTAGAGAAATCGCCCGGGTTAATGACGGTAACGTTGACGTTGAACCGGCGTAGCTCCAGACGTAGTGACTCGCAGTAGCCCTCAATGGCAAATTTACTGGCTGAATACATTCCCTGATAAGGCAGTCCCATCAGTCCGCCGATGGAACTGATGCAGATTATGTGTCCTTTACGCTGATTACGCATGATGGGTATTACCAGATTCAGGAGTCTGACCATACCCATGAAATTGACATCCATCTGCCGCTGGGCATCATCTGTTGATGTGAACTCAAGCGGGCCGCCTATACCCATTCCTGCATTGCTGATCAGTGTATCTATGCGGCCTTCCAGTTCCATGACGCGGCCTACTGCAACCTTAAGGGATTCGGCGTTCTGAACATCGGCTTTGAGATATGTGACTCCGGGAATGCGGTCTGAATCATTGCGATGGGTTCCATAGACTATATGACCGTCATGCGCCAGTTTCCGGGCCATGGCCCGGCCGAATCCCGATGTTATGCCGGTGATTAGGATGACCATTTCAATTGTCTATGGTTATGTTCATATGAGGGTACTCAAATGTGAATCCCTGTTTGGGCAGTTCGGTAAACAACGTCTTGTTCAGGTCAAACTTAACCTGCCAGTAGTCTGATGAGTTGATCCATACGCGTGCCAGGAAAGTTACAGTACTGTCATTCATGGAACTGATGACTGAGATCGGATCGGAGGCTCCTTCGGTCTTGGAATCAAGGACACGCTGGTCTGAACTCAGGATTGAGAGTATTGCAGCGATGCATTTGTCAGCATCAGTTTCATAAGCCATATTCAGCTCTATGTCAAGACGACGGATAGGTCTGGCTGAGTAGTTGTCAATGTTTCCGTTGGATAGCGCTCCGTTGGGAATTATTATCTCACGGTTGTCGGGAGTGACTAACTTGGTGTTTACTATTGAAACCTCTTTTACGGTTCCTGAATAACCTTGGGCATTGATGAAATCACCGGCTTTGAAGGGCTTGAATACCAGAATCATCAGTCCGCCTGCAAAATTTGATACAGCTCCGCTCAGTGCCATACCTATGGCCATTCCTCCTGCAGCCAGAAGTGCAGCCAGAGACGTAGTGTTGATTCCCAGGGTACCGATGGTGATGACTATCAACAGGATGGTCAGGGTTATGGATACCAGTGATACTATGAATGTTGAAAGCGTGGTTTCCGTGTTGCGTTTTGCAAACAACCTGGTGAGACCCTTCTTTATTCTTTTTATCAGCCAAGCTCCGATAATGTAGATGACAATTGCAGCCAACAGCTTGAGACCGAAATCAATGGCGCTTTGAAGCAGGTCTTGCATGAGTGTGCCTGGATTCTCTTTCACCTGTGTTATAAGACTGTCTGTTGCTGCTTTAATGGAATCATTCACATTAATTACCATTTCAGGATCAATGGTCGTTTGAAGAAATATCATATTCTTTAGCGTTAGAGGTGTAAATATAGATATTATTCCACAAAAATCGCTATTTTTGACGTGATATGAAAAAGCATGTTATATCATTATTTTTCTACTTACTTCTTGTGTGTTCATGTACAGGAGACTCAATGAAGGATCTGAGACGTGCCGAACAGGCACTTGTCAGTAATCCGCTTGAAGCCGGACTGATACTGGACAAAATAAACCCGGATAAATTGCATGGAAGACAGGCTGCGTTTTATGGTATGCTGCGTACGCGTATTGATTATGTTTCAGGAAAAGCCATAAGTTCCGATTCACTAGCCCGTATAGCAACCGATTACTGGGGCAGCAGGCGTAAGGGAAAATACACATCACTCAGTTGGCAGAGCCTTGGATACGCTTATTCATCGATGAATAGGGATGCGGAGGCTATCTATGCGCTTATGAAATCAAGGGATCTTTCCAAGGACACGCTTTCATTTGATCTTGCTGCAATAGAGACTCTGTTGGGCAAGCATTTTCGTAAGAGAGGATTGTTTGATGAGGCAGCAGACGCTTTTTCGGAAAGTTACCGTAAGTACCAGGAGTTGGGCGACTGCAGACTGGCCTCATTCTCTGAATTCAATCTAGGCAGAGTCTACCTGGAACAGAAAAACTATCCGGCAGCAAGGGATATTATGGGGAAAATGCTAAAGGACAGATGTCTGGATGCTAATTCCCGTAACACATGCTATCTTTATATGGCCCATATCATCAATGGTATAAGTGGAAAGAATGCAGGGCGTGAGGAACTTGAATATGTGGATGCATTCCTGAAAAATGCAGGAAGCGATGAAGATATTGCCTCCGGATACGCCATGAAGGGTATAGCCCTATATTATCTGAATGAGAATGATTCGGCTTTTGCCTATCTTGAACAAGCCCACAGACTTTCTGACGATCTGTCTACCAAGATATTTGCAATTAAGGGCCTGGAAGGGGTCGCCATCCGTATGAAACGTTATCAGGAGGCATGGAATGCAGAGATACTGATCAGGGAGTATCAGGATGAACTTGACAAACAGTCAAATGAATCGGAGATAACCCGAATACGCCTGCAATACAATGATGAGATACAGGAACATAAATACAGGTCAAGGGTATCCAGAATAATAATGCTCTCTGTACTGATACTGATAATACTGATTGCGGTGGTAATACTGGTCAATATTCAGCGCGACCGTAAGAGGGAGGCTTATTATCTGAAGATGCATGATGACTTTATCAAGAGGCAGATAGAAGAGAAGGCTGAAACCGTGGAGAACCGTCTGGTCAGCGCGTGTGAATCGTTCCGGTCAGGTATAGCGTTCAACATGATCAATGATGTTGTAATGGAGCACAGAGGCTTCAAGCCCGATGAGAGAGATGTGATCCTACATGATGTCAACCTTTACTTCAGCAATCAGATAGCAAGCTTGCGTGAAGAAGCCGGTAGACTTGGACAGCAGGATATCATGCTGATATTCTGTAATGTATTGGGCCTGGACCAGGGTGTGACAGCTGATATTATGTGTACTTCACGCTCCAATATGCGAAGCATAAAATCACGCCTCAAATCCAAGATATCGGCAGAATCCTTCTCTCTCTATTTCAAGGAATAAATATCGTTATCCGTAGTTATTTTACCAACGATATCGCACCGAATACGCCAAAGCTGGCAGCCAGCATTATGGCTGCTGCCAACAGAAGGCCCAACAGAATGTAGATGACACTTTTCCTGAAGTTTAGGTCCAGCAGGCTTGCAGCTAATGTGCCGGTCCATGCACCTGTTCCGGGCAGAGGTATACCTACAAACAGCAGCAAAGCCATATAGAGTCCCACACCGGCCTTGGCTTCCAGTTTCCTTCCGCCTTTTTCGCCCTTTTCGAGGCACCAGCGGCAGAATCCACCGATTATTTGTTTATCCTTACCCCAAGAAAGTATCTTGCGGGCAAACAGGAATATGAACGGAACCGGAAGCATGTTTCCCAGTAAGGCTACAGCTATGGACGGTGCAATAGGAAGATCGTAACCTACGGCATACGGTATTGCCCCGCGCAACTCAATCAGCGGGACCATGGAGATAAGGAATACAATCAGGTATTTGTTCATCTGCTTTATATTGTCGTTATAATTCAGTTTCGTGGAGTACTCTCATCTGTAAACATAGAGGCTTCGTCTTCGGGGAGAATCCTGACAGCCAACTCCCTAAGGTCCTCATCATCAGGGTCAATGGCAAGACCTTCATACAGAAAAGTCCTGGCGTTATCCGTATTACCGTTCCTATAGTAACAGCTGGCCATAATGAAATAAAGTTCCGTATATAGTTCCTGCGGGACATCAGGGTCCAGCATGAGCATTTCACGTGAGTGTGTAAGATATGTTAGCGCTTCATTGTAATAACCTTGCTCATAGAGACATCTCCCACAGTAATAGAGTAGGGTATAAGAGTCCTTATCCTCGTCCAGGAGAGATTTGTAAATAGTGAACGCCTCATCCCATTGCTCCATGTTGAACAGGCATCCAGCCTTCATCATATGAGCTGATGTGAATGTTGGTTCAATGGCTTCAATGAATTCAAAACACTCCTTGGCCTTTGGGTAGTTGTTCTTTTCGTAGTAGATTCTGCCAAGCTGTTCCCAGTAATATGTGTCATATGCAAAATCGTCCAGCAGATGGTTGTACCATTCTATGGCACGGTCCGTCTGACCGGTATCAAAGAACAGGTCAGCCTGCAATTCAATGAAATTCCTTGAATCAGGCGACTGCAGAAGAGCCAGGTCCAGCCATTTCTGGCACAGGTCAAAGTGGCGGCTGTCCATGAATTTGACGATGATGTCGTTGAGCATGCCTGGGTCATTGTCGCTCAATTCAACAGCCTGAGTAAAGTAAAAGTCAGCGGTTTGAGGGTCTTCGGCTGCAATGGCCAGTTCTCCTTTGAGATAAAGCAGTTCCTGATTGTCCGGATCATCGATGGATTCGGCAATTACTGCAGCTTCCTCCCTATGTCCGCGGATAAGCAGGTTGTTGGCTTTTGCTATCAGTATGTCGGGGTCTGACGGATGGAGATTCAGACCGTATTCTACAGCGGCATCGGATTTTTCAAGATCACCGGATATGGTATAGTATTCGGCTATATTGGCAATGTCCATACTGTCAAAATAGACAGAGCCGCCTTCGGACATCATATTTTCATATGAGGCAAGAAGGTCTGTAAATTCCTGACTGTCATAATATGATGCCGAATCGTCCTTCATCCTGACTTTGTGGTTATGCTTTGTCCTTAACCTTACTCCAAGTATCCTTGAGTGATACTGTGCGGTTGAAAATAAGGTGTTCCGGAGTGGAATCCTTGTCAGTACAGAAATAACCGATGCGCTGGAACTGGAAATGGTCCATGGGCTTGGTGTCGGCCAGATATTTCTCAACGTAACAGTTCTCCCTGATTTCAAGTGAATCAGGGTTCTTCATCTGTTTTAAGGCATCTATTACATCCATTTCCTCCTCACGAAGACGGGCCAGTTCATCACGGGGATTCTCAACTTTCCACAGACGGTCGTACAGACGTACCTCAGCTTTTACTGCGTGGGCTGCACTTACCCAATGAATGGTTCCTTTGCATTTGCGGTTACAATCTGACTCTCCGGTCTTGGTGTTCGGAACGTATTCACAGTAAACCTCCTCGATGGTTCCGTCGTTGGCTTTCTTGCAGCCTGTACACAAAACGATGTATGCACTCTTGAGACGTACTTCCCGGCCTTGGCTCAGACGGAAATACTTGGCTGGGGCATCCTCCATGAAGTCTTCACGTTCAATCCATAGTTCGCGGCTGAAAGTAATCTTATGTGAACCGGCCTCAGGATCCTCCGGGTTGTTTATGGCATCCAGCTCTTCGGTCTTACCCTCCGGATAGTTGGTCACAATTAGCTTGACCGGGTTGATTACGGCCGATACACGGGTGGCGCGGCGGTTCAGGTCCTCGCGGATGGCAGACTCCATCAGGGCCATGTCATTAAGTGCATCGAACTTGGTGTATCCTATGCGATCTACGAACATGCGGATGGATTCAGGTGTGTAACCGCGGCGGCGGTAACCGCAGATGGTCGGCATGCGGGGGTCGTCCCAACCGGATACCATACCATTCTGAACCAGAGCAAGGAGGTTACGCTTGCTCAATAGTGTGTAATTGAGGTTGAGCTTGTTGAATTCTGTCTGGCGCGGGCGGTTATCGTCCAGGTCCTGTCCTTTCTTGAGCCAGTCAATGAACAGGTCATAGAGAGGACGGTGAGGTACGAACTCCAACGTGCAGAGAGAGTGGGTTACACCCTCAAAATAGTCACTCTGACCGTGTGCAAAATCATACATGGGGTATGCCTTCCACTTGGTGCCGGTGCGGTGATGCGGAGTCTTGACTATGCGGTATATTATGGGGTCTCGGAACAGCATGTTGTTGTGAGCCATGTCAATCTTGGCACGCAATACCATAGAGCCCTCTTCAAGCTCACCGCTGTTCATCTTGTAGAACAGGTCCAGGTTTTCCTGTATGGGGCGGTCGCGGTAAGGGCTGTTGATGCCCGGCTGGGTGGGGGTTCCTTTCTGTGAAAGGATAGTCTCCTGATCCTGCTCGTCAATATAGGCCTTGCCCTCCTTTATAAGGTCAACTGCAAAATCCCACAGCTGCTGGAAATAGTCTGATGCATAGAACTCGTTTGCCCAGTGGAATCCCAGCCACTCTATATCCTCCTTGATGGCATCAACGTACTCGGTATCTTCCTTGGTGGGATTAGTGTCATCAAAACGCAGGTTGCATATACCTCCGTGCTTCTCGGCCATACCGAAATCCAGACATATGGCCTTGGCATGACCTATGTGAAGGTAACCGTTGGGTTCCGGCGGGAAACGGGTCTGTACGCGGCCTCCGTTCTTACCTTGAGCCAGGTCCTTCTCAACCATCTCCTCAATGAAGTTCAGACTCTTTTTCTCACTGTTCTCAACTATACTGTTTTCTGCCATAGTGTATCTGTTTGTTTTTAGATTGCAAAATTACTGTTTTCCGGTAAAAAGCCATGTAAAGTCATCATGGAATGTCGAACTTAAAAGTGATATGAATAGTTTGGTTCCGGTTATCTCATGGTCCTCCTTGCCATATGGGATGAACCTGATCTGAGCTTCAGGGTGATGGTCCGAAAACTCCTGGTAATTGCTGAATGGCACCGTGGTGTCATATTTGGAATGGACAAATACAATCCTGTGCCTGACATTCCACCCTTGTACAAGTGAGTTTCTGACAAGAGCCGTTGCCATATCGTAATACGGATTTCCTTCCTTGACAGGTGGCTGGGCTTCGCCGTTCCAGAAATCCATAAATTCAGGTGTGAACATTCGTGACAGGTCTGCCGAAACATGGAAGTCAGTTCCCAACAGGCTTTTAATGTGGGAGTATTCAGGGAACAGTTCGTGCATCTGCTCCGGAGAGTAGTATGTACCGTCGGATGCAGTCAGTCCGTTAACACAGATATAGTAGAAATTTTCTCTTATCTGATCGGTATTGAGTTCCTTGTCATCAATCCAATCCATAATACCTGTATCCAGGAATTGTTTGCTCAGATAGTCGCTGACTTTATGCTTATTCATGAGGGAATCAGAGTTTAGCATACCTTTTACAATAAGAGGGATGACAAGCGGCTCGGGAGTGGTGCCACGCTTGTGACGAGTCTCAACATCGAATGAATGGCCATCGTCCTCAAAGTAGTAACTGATAGTTTGCATAAGGTCATATGGACCGTCTCCGCAGAAACTGCCGGCAAAATGCAACTCCTTGTCCAAAGCATGCTGCTCAATGTACTTATGGGTTGCAAGTGCAACTGCACCTCCCTGTGAGAATCCCATGCTAATGGTTTTCCAGTCTTTTGCAAGCGGTTGAGCATTTTCAAGGCTCTTGTAGAGTTGCAGACCGTATTTTGCAGCATCGGCAACCTGTCGGGCTGTAAGTTCCTGGACAAGATAGGGATGGACACGGTCTCTTGTTATGCCATAGCCTTCATAATCAGGCATGATTACAATACTCTGTCTGAGTTCAGGAATGGAGGCCTGAGTGGGAAATGAGGACATAATCAAGGCGTCTCCGCTCGTAGGACTGCTGTTTACAGAGGTGGGGCACTGCTTGTCGGATGTAATGGTGATATGGCAGCCGATAATAACGGATTTTATGGTTCCCGAACTGTTCTTTTGGGCCGGTTCCCAGGCAACCAGTGCCGCTGAAAGCATGATTTCATTACCGTTCTCATCTACGGAAGGATATGAATATACGCATTGGATGGCTCCGTTGTCAGAGATACTCAGTATCTGGTATTCGGGTTCTTGAATGATAATCCCGTCATCCTGCTGGTCCTGACATGAAATCATGACAGAAACCATGATGATCAAAGACAGAATCTTTTTCATAACAGAGGTTTTATACAGCAAAGGTAAGTATATTTGCGACTGCAACCAATAAGCTGGCCTTCCAATATGGATTACAATATTATTTCACGGCTAAAGACGGCCGCCGACAAGTATGAATGTCCGTCTTTCATAGAAGGAGATCCCATACGTCTCCCTCACAGGTACGGAAATGCAAGGGATATTGAGGTATCGGCGTTCATCTCGGCCTGGATGGCCTACGGCAGCCGCAAGGTGTTTCTGGAAGTGTTGGAAAGGCTTCACCGGATTATGGACGGGGCTGGTGGTCCGTACAGGTTCGTAGTATCCGGATCCTGGCGCAGTCTGAAAAATGAGGGCTGTCTGTACAGGTTTTACAAATGGGCCGATTTCATCGCGCTTTGCCGGAGACTGGCAGATGTTTATTCGCGGTTTGAGAGCCTTGAAGAACTGTTCGTTCCAGGTGAGCCGCTTGATAATGGTGTTGTCAGACTGTGCAGTGAGTTTGAAGGGGTTAACGGTATTCCCGTGGCAGGTAGCACATCGGCCAACAAGAGACTGTACATGTTCCTCAGGTGGATGGTGCGCAAGGGAAGTCCTGTGGATTTTGGAATATGGAACAGGGTATCTCCGGCGCAGCTTCTGGTACCGGTGGACACTCATGTATATACCGTGGCCAGGTCTTTGGGACTTACATCAAGACGTAGTGCCGACCTTAAGACAAGTATTGAAATTACCGGTAAAATGATTGAAATCTGGCCTGAAGACCCCGCACGCGGTGACTTTGCCCTGTACGGGAGTCAGGTCATGTAGGGTTTTCGGTCTCCTTGGGTTCCATGTGTATGGCCACATGGGTGTTCTCCCCGAATTTCCGCTTAAGTTGGTCCTCAATTGAATCAGCATGGTCATGCGCCTTGGTCAAGGTGATGTTTCCGTCCATCAGTATATGGAGTTCAATGGCATATCGGTTGCCGATGCGTCGGGTCTTAAGGTCATGCGGTTCAATCACGTCGGGTTCGGATGCAGCTATGCGCATTATCTCATCCTCCACATCATCGGGCAGGGATTTCTCCATCAGTTCACTCATGCCTTTGTTTATCAGGTCAAAAGACACCTTGACTATGAATGCGCCTACAACCAACGAAGCCAACGGGTCAAGAACGGTCCAGCGTTTTCCCAGCAATACGGCTCCGCCTATGCCTACGGCGGTTCCTATGGATGACAGGGCGTCACTTCGGTGATGCCAGGCGTTGGCCTCCATGGACGTTGAATCCAATTGTCTGGCTTTGTGTATGGTATAACGGTAGGTCAGCTCCTTGAGCAGGATTGAGATCAGCGCGGCCCATAATGCCAGGATACCGGGGGCAGCCAGCTGTTCGCCATTATACCAGGAAATAATCTTCTGTGTGCCGCTAGTGAATATCCCAACAGCAACTGCCAGCAGGGCTAAGCCTATGAATACAAGTGCCAGAGTCTCATATTTGCCGTGACCGTAGTCATGTGTCTTGTCCTGCGGCTTTCCGCTTATGTACACAAACACCAATACAATCAGGTCCGTAATGAAATCCGAAAGGGAGTGAATGGCATCGGCCACCATTGCGGCGCTATGCCCCAGGATGCCGGCAACGAACTTGAATACCAGAAGCACGACATTGACCGCTCCGCCCACCAGAGTCACTTTGTAAATCTCCTTCTGCCTGTCAACTGTTTTTTGTCCAACATTCATTGCGATGATTGTTTTCTGCTCCACAAAAATAATTACTTTTGCAAAACGTCGGTTACTTTATATGGAAGCTTTATCGATACTTATTCCGGTTTACAACTGGGACTGCACCAGATTGGTCAGGGACCTGCACTTTCAGGGCCTGACGTTAGACATTCCATATGAGATAATCGTGGCTGATGACTGCTCAACAGACAAGGATCTTCAGGCAAAAAGCCGTCTGGTGGCCGAAACTCATGAGAACTGCCGTTACATCGGACTCCAGCATAACATAGGACGTGCCGCTATCCGTAATTTCCTGGCAGACCACTCCAAATATGAAAAACTGCTGTTCCTGGATTGTGATGCAGAGGTAAAGGACAAACAGTTCCTTAAGAAATATATGGAGGCATCAGGGCGCGCATCAGTAGTATGCGGTGGCCTGACGCATCCCGATGAGATACCAATGAAAGGAATGGAACTCCGTTATCTGTATGAAAAAAATGCTGCATATGAGCGTTCGGCTGGTTTCAGGAGCCAGAATCCTTATCTGAGGTTCACATCGTTCTCATTCCTGATTGACAGGGATGTATTCATGAGTATCAGGTTTGATGAGTCTTATGTACGTTACGGATATGAGGACGTGCAGTTTGGGCATGAGCTGGAAGCCCACGGTGTAAGCATACTGCATATAGACAATCCCCTTGCCCATATGGGATTGGATGACAGTCCCACCTACCTAAACAAGACGCGTCAGGCCGTACTCAACGCTTTTGATCATAAGTATGATATCGGAGAGAGCTCAAAACTGCTCACTCATTACCGAAAGGTGCTAAGGTTCCGGGTAAAATGGCTTTTCAGGTTTATCTGGGCGTTTTTCCAGAAAAGTATGGAGAAGAACTTGCTTGGACCCAAACCTAAGTTGAGAATTTTCTCATTGTACAAACTCTGTTATATTTGTGTCTTGTAGGATATGCAGCCGCTAGCCGAAAGGATGAGACCCAGGTCTCTTGACGATTATGTAGGACAGACCCATCTGGTCGGTCCAGGTGCCGTGTTGCGCCGTATGATTGATTCAGGCAGGCTCTCTTCTTTTATACTGTGGGGCCCTCCTGGGACGGGAAAGACAACTCTGGCGCAGATAGTTGCAACCAAACTTGAACTGCCGTTCAGCACCTTGAGCGCAGTGACAGCCGGAGTCAAGGAGGTGAGGGAAGTCATTGACCGGGCACGGAGCAATCCACTTTTCCGCACCAAAGGCAGTCCAATCCTTTTTATCGACGAGATCCACCGTTTTAACAAGGCTCAGCAGGATTCATTGTTGGGCGCGGTTGAGCGTGGCGATATAACACTGATAGGTGCCACTACAGAGAATCCGTCGTTCGAGGTGATACGTCCGCTGCTGTCACGCATGCAGGTATATGTGCTCAACTCACTCGAAAAGGATGACCTCCTCAGACTTCTGGACCGCGCCATTAAGACAGATACACTGCTCAGTCAGCGTGATATAGAGCTTAAGGAGACAACCGCCATATTACGTTTCTCGGGAGGTGATGCCCGTAAACTGCTCAATATTCTGGAACTTGTAGTTGAGGCAGACGGCTCAGATAAGGTGATAATCACCGATGAGATCGTGAATGAGCGTCTGCAGCAGAATCCGTTGGCATATGATAAGGACGGAGAGATGCACTATGACATTATATCGGCATTCATCAAATCCATCCGCGGAAGTGATCCCGATGCCGCTCTCTATTGGCTGGCACGTATGGTTCAGGCCGGTGAGGATCCCGCTTTCATAGCCCGCCGTCTGGTGATATCAGCGTCCGAGGATGTGGGCCTGGCTAATCCGAACGCCCTGCTTATTGCAAATGCCGCGTTTGATGCCGTCATGAAGATTGGTTGGCCCGAAGGACGTATTCCTCTTGCCGAAGCAACGGTCTATCTTGCAACCAGCCCCAAAAGCAACTCTGCATATATGGGTATAGCAAATGCTTTGGGTAAGGTTGAAGAGACTGGCAACCTTCCTGTACCGTTGCATCTCAGGAATGCTCCTACATCACTTATGAAGGATCTGGGTTACGGTGATAACTACAAATATGCCCACGATTATCAGGGCAACTTTGTAAAACAGCAGTATCTTCCCGATGAAATCATGGATTCGCACTTTTGGGAGCCTCAGGATAACGCTCAGGAGCAGCGCATCAGGGAGCGCATGGATGCGCTATGGGGTCATTCCGGCTGAAGCGTGCTCATAAGGCGATCATAGCGTGAGCCACGCTGGCGATAGTATAGCAGGATAAGATATTCGTTTTTTGTTTCGTACCAGTCTCCTTCGGCTGGTTTTGTCCGGCCGTTTGTTTCTCCGTCCGGTACCCATATGTATTGGTAATCATATG
>JAEEGL013081256.1_pt1 | contig 12483 bp, 14 predicted proteins | sample 9134231 | NCBI WGS metagenome assembly JAEEGL01 (sample SAMN16246548, study PRJNA631951) | gut metagenome | biome: gut microbiome; feature: rumen; material: fiber-attached | host: Bos | place: Iran: Karaj | collected 2018-10
CACCACGCACTACAAGGTGGTGGTGCTCACCAGCCCCTGCTGCGGCTACTGTGTGCTGAGCATGCGCGACGTATATCCGCGGAAGATGGCCGAGTGCGACAGCAGCCTTGTGCGCTGGTACTTCGTGGTGGAGAGTTACAGTTCGGCACAGTATGCGGACGAGCTCTACTGCACCTACCACATCGACTCGCCCCGCTACTGGATCGACGACACCCTGCCGCAGTACCAACCTCTGATGGTGAAGAATATGTGGACGGTGGTGTGGAACCTCCTCTGGCATTATGGCCAGTCCTTCGAGGAGCTGGGCTGGGAAATGGCCGACAACCGACTGAACAATATCGTCAACGCCATCGCCCCACAGCCGCAAACAATTACCAGCGTCGACGGCATCCCTACCACCTTGCTGCTCGACCCGCGGGGTCGCATGAAATGCACCTATACCGTCGCGAGAGACGGTGCCGCCACCTTCGGCCCCACCGACATCCGCAACATCACTGTTCCTGTGACGGAACTGGATTATTATAGAGTGGATACAATCTCCTATGTTCCTGCTCCCAAGGTATGCACCTCAGACGGGAAATGCAATTAATCATCAAAAAATATCCAATATGCAACACCACATCATCAAATTCCTCACCGCTATCGCCCTGGGCGCAATGCTGCTGACGGGATGCGTCAAAGACAATGAAACCAATCAGAGTGATCCCCCTATTTCGGACTCCGTGCCCGAGATTGCGCCCCAATCAGTTTCACTAACTGGAACCACTTGGGAAAGCGTGCTTAATGAAGATGGCTACACGGACAAATCAGTACTTCATTTTATTACCGATAGCACTGGTACAGAATATATATATCTTGGCTGGAACAACCAAACCGTTACGGAAGGTATCTCTGATATTGTTTATTATTTTGATAGCTTAACAATGAATGGATCATATTATGCCATTACGCCATACGGGAACGGAGAACCCTGGTATTTTATATATAATCCCAATGATACCACACTAACAATTTCGGGGAATAATCGCATATATCACTTAACAGATGAATAATTGAAAAATAATCATGAAAAGTATTAACCTTATCATTAGCTTCTTCGCCGCCTTTGCAATGGGCGCGATGCTGCTAGTCTCCTGCAGCAAAGAAGAACCAAACGAAGGCTCCGTCAACCCCACTCCCGGACAAGAGACCGTCTCATTCGTTGGGACGCACTGGGAGGCTCATCTAGACTTTAACGACATTATCGCAGGTTCTGAAATTCACTTTGTCTATAACATGACAATGGAGTTCTTTACGGATTCCACTGGTCGAACGATGCAAACAATGCTTGAACCCTATAGTTTTGACCCCGCTCCATTCGACTTTGTCTATCAGTTCGATGGTGAAACTTCCGGTAGTATGACAGAATTCAACATGTATGGCGAACAATTGGAAACCCTGCGCATAACTTACGATAAAGTGAGCGAAACCATTACCGTTAGCAACGACGACTACACTCCTGAGCAACATGCCAAGTTCGACCGAGTTTTCCATAAAGTCAACAATAATGTAGAGTAAACACACACCCAATATGACACGCAATATCATCAAATCCCTCGCCACCCTCGCCTTGGGTGCTATGCTGATGGTCGCCTGTGCCCCCGACGACATGTTCGACATTAATGACACTATCTCCACAACACCTACCGACACCGTGCCGCAACAACCCGAAGTCGAATCGTTCTCGCTCTCAGGTGCGGCTTGGATAACAGTAATCGACGAATGGTGGACTTCGTCAATGCACGTTATTGACACTAGCATCTGGCGTTTTATGACCGACAGCACTGGCACCATCTATGAGCATCGTATCTACAATGGCGATGACCCCTACGGTGGCAATACTTACCCAATGACCTACACATTCGACACCGCCACAATGAAAGGCATCCTCATTGGTTATACTGACCCGGTGGAGTTCACCTACCATCCCGAAGACACAACCATCACCTATGGCACACTGGGAACCTATACCTACCACCCGTTACCTTACAATGGATAGTTAGAACAAAAATGGGTGCCTACTAAATGTAGGCACCCATTTAAGTGTTTCGTTTTCTAATATGTTAGAGCGATACGCCGCCGTCGACGCAGATCACCTGTCCGGTGATGTATTCCGACAGGTCGGAGGCCAGGAACATCGAGGTGCGGGCAATGTCTAGGTCGGTGCCACCACGACGCAGCGGGATCTCGGCGAGCCACTTGTCGTGTGCTTCTTTGGGCATTGCCTGCGTCATGGCCGACTCAATGAGGCCGGGGGCAATGGCGTTGCAGCGGATGCCGCGCGAGCCGATTTCCTTGGCAAGGCTCTTCGAGAAGCCGATGATACCGGCCTTGGAGGCCGAGTAGTTGCACTGGCCGGCGTTGCCGTTTACACCTACCACCGATGCGGTGTTGATGATGGAGCCGCTGCGCTGTTTGAGCATCATGGGGACGAAGGCCTTGCAGTAGTTGAACACCGAGCGGAGATTCACCTCGAGCACGAGGTCCCAGTCCTGCGGGCTCATGCGGAGCAGCAAGTTGTCGCGGGTGATGCCAGCGTTGTTTACGAGGGCGTCGAGACGGCCATATTCTTTCTGCACCTGCTCGGCGACGGCCATAGTCTGCTCGTAGTCGGCAGCGTTGCTGGCGATAAAACAGCTCTTGGGGCTGATTTTCTGCAGCTCTGCCAGCAGTTCGCGGCTGGCGTCGTTCTCCTGAAGATCGGTGAAGATCACTGTGGCACCGTTCTCGGCAAAGAGTTGTGCGGTGCGTTTGCCGATACCGCGTGAGGCACCGGTAACTAGGGTTATTTTGTTCTCTAAAAGTTTCATTATTTTGCTGGATTATCAATTAGTGCAAATGTTAATTCTCCTTGGCAGCACACTTTGCCACCAACATAGGCTTTGGCTTCTACAAAGAAGATCATTCCGCGACGGCTGGTGATATGGGCGCGAAGCTCCATAGTGTCGCCAGGCTTTACCGGCTGGCGGAAGCGTACGTTGTTGATGCCGCTATAAAACGGCGTGCGGCCTACCAGTTCGTCGCGCACGAGGATGCACGAGGCCTGTGCCATTATTTCGCATTGGATTACTCCGGGTACAACGGGATTGCCGGGGAAGTGTCCCTGTAGGAAGAATTCGTCGCCGCGTACATGGTAGTGGGCAATAGCTTCTTCGCCTTCCATCACTACGTCGTCGATGAGTAGCATCGGCTCGCGGTGCGGCAGGAAGGTCTTGATATCGTCTCTGTTAAGTACGTTCATATTGTTTGTTTTTTTAGATTCTACGAAGTGCCACTGTGGCGTTGTTGCCGCCGAAACCGAAGGTGTTGCTGATGGCTATGTCGGCTTGCCACTGACGGGCGGTATGAGGCGTGTAGTCGAGGTCGCACTCGGGGTCCGGCTGGTCGAGGTGGATGGTGGGAGGTATGATGCCGTTCTTCAAGGCTAGAGCGCTGATGATGAGTTCTACGGCACCGGTAGCGCCGAGCATGTGACCATGCATCGACTTGGTACTGCTAATCATTGCTTTATGTGCACCTTCCTCGCCGAGGGCGGCCTTGATGCCCTTGGTTTCACCTTTGTCGTTGAGGGGAGTGCCGGTACCGTGAGCGTTGATGTATAGATGCTCATCGCTCTTGAAACCAGCCTCTTCCAGTGCCAGACGCATCGACTGGGCACCACCGCGACATTCGGGGTGGGGGGCGGTGTAGTGGTGTGCGTCGCAGGTGTTGCCGTAACCGGCCACTTCAGCGTAGATTTTTGCACCACGACGTTTGGCAAGTTCTTCGCTCTCAAGCACCAAGATACCGGAACCTTCACCTAGTACAAAGCCTTTGCGGCGGGCGTCGAATGGTAGCGAAGCGGCCATCGGGTCCTCGCTGGTGGTAAGTGCTTTCATGTTGTTGAAACCGCCCACAGCCATCTCGCAAATGGCTGCCTCGGTACCTCCGGTGATGACGGCGTCGGCGCGGCCTTCGTGGATCAGACGATAAGCCTCACCTACGGAATGGGTTCCTGTGGCACAAGCAGTTACAACAGGAATATTTGGGCCTTGTGCGTTATATGTGATTGCTACGTTGCCCCCGGCGATGTTGCTAATCATTTCGGGAATGAAGAGTGGCGAGATACGGCGAAGGCCGTACTGCAATTTGTTGGCATGCTCGCGCTCGAAGGTCTTGATGCCGCCGATACCGCTTCCGATGGCGGTGCCGAAGCGGGTGGGGTCGATATCTTCGCCTACACGTAGGCCACTGTCGGCCATTGCTTGTGCGGCAGCCGCTAGCGCAAAGAGGGCGTAACGGTCGTTATGGCGTATCATCGTCTTGTCGATACCGAAGTCTTCAGGGTTGAACTCTTTGACCTCGGCGGCTATCTTCACCGGAAGGTTCTCGCGGTCAATCTGCTGGATGAAATCGATACCGCAAATGCCGTTGATGATGTTGTTCCACAGGTCGTTGATATTGTTTCCAAGTGGGGTTATGCAGCCCACGCCTGTTATAAATACTCTATTCATGTTTTTATATATTTTCATTTATATATTAGTATCTGACTACTGCTGCGCTGGTAACGAAACCGGCGCCAAAGCCGTTGAATACCAAAATGTCGCCGCGCTTAATCACACCCTCGCGAATTTTCTCGTCGAGCAGTACGGGTATGCTTGCCGAGCTGGTATTACCACGGCGCTCGATGTTGTGGAGGAAGCGTTCGGGCGGCAGGTTGAAGTTTTGTTTGATGGCATCCACAATGCGCATATTGGCTTGGTGTAGAAGGAAGTAGTCGATATCCTCCAGTTGCAGGCCAGCCTTTGCCACAACCTCTTTGATGTCGCGTTGGGCAGAGGTTACAGCCATACGGAATACTTCGCGGCCTTTGAGCTGCATGGCCATGTGAGTGTCGATACCGTCTCCGGTTTCGAAAGGCGTTGGCTCACAAGGCAGTCGGTAGTAAATCACGTCGGGCATAGGCGTGGATGTGAGCCTGCTGGCCAGCAAATCATCTCCTTTTCCCAGCACGAGTGCACCGGCTGCATCGCCGAAAAGCACGCATGTCTCGCGCTGGGTCCAGTCGACCATTCGTGTAACCTCCTCGGCACATATATATAATATGTGTGAGGCACGACCGGTTTCGAGGAATGCGTCGCAGATGTCTAGTCCGTAGGTGAATCCGGCACACGCCGAATTAAGATCCATCGTCGGGCAGTTGGGTCCCTTGATTCCGAGAATGTGTTGTACAAGTGCTGCCAATGAGGGAGTTACGTATACGTTGCATACGTTGTGGCAGATAATGAAATCAATGTCTTCTGGCACCAATCCGGCGGCTTCGATGGCTCGCTGTCCTGCAAGGGCGGCTATCTCTTCGAAACGTTCGGTGGTGATAATCTGACGTGATTTGATGCCTGTGCGAGTGGTGATCCATTCGTCGCTCGTGTCGACGTAGTCGGATAGCATGTCGTTCGTAACGGTATGACGTGGCACGGCACTTCCAGTTCCTAGTATCTTCATGTTATAGTTTTTGTGGGCCGATAGTGTGCTTGCTTCTATCGTATCTTGCCCGTGTTATTATCTTAATTTTTATTAAAAGCGGGTGCAAAGAAACGACATTTCCCAAAACCGCAAAAGTTAAAATCGGTATTTTGTATAATATGTTTGGTAAAAGTGCGTTATTTTGGGTGAAATTATACTATTTTTGGTGAAAAATGAATGATATATACATTGACCAAACAGTTAATATAGGCTCAATTCGACGTTTTTTGACACGTCAGGAGTCCATTTTGCTATTCCTTGCAATAACGGTTGCATTGGCGGTTTTACTTGTTGTATTTGGGCAACCAACATCAATAACTGAGTTTACAGAACAGCGTACTAATCTTTCCCCGTTGGGGCAGATATCCATTTGTTTCGTTTCCGGACTCGGAGTGCTTATCTTAAGTCGCGAGGTGTTGTATGTGCTTAACCGCTACCATGAGGTGCAGCCGGTTATATGTGGTATATGGTTGATTGTTGAGATGTTACTCTGTGTTTCGGTGATGACATTGGTTATTTGGGCAGTAAGTGGTGCGGGAACGCTTCAGTTGACGCCGATGGTGGGTGATATAGTGCTTGGGTTCGTATCGCTTCAGGTTGTGCCATATATTATTTCGTTCTTGATTTATCGACTTGTTGAGGCGCGAGATGAAATGAACCGTTTGCGTCAAGTGATTGAGAAACATGATTCTTCCATGATGCCTCCGGTCGATACTACCGTGAATTTCTTTGCCAAGGGAGGACGTTTGGCCTTCTCTACCAAGATGAGTAACTTGTTATATCTTGAGGCGGCCGACAACTATGTCAATATCCATTATATTAATGACGGTAAAGAGGATACCTTTATTCTTCACAACTCATTGAAAGAGATAGAGAAGCGATTTGTGGATAGCAGCCTAAAACGTTGCCATCGTGGCTATATGGTCAATGTCGAGAATGTGAAGCTTATGCGCAAGGAGAGTATTGGTTTGGTGCTTGAGCTAAACCAAAGCAATAAGGTTATTCCGATATCAAAAAGTTATGCGGCATCGGTAACCCAGTTCTTTGCATCCAGTACCGACATACCGCTCCCGGAAGATAATTAAAACATAATAATATGGAACTCAGACTTACTTATCAGGAAATCAGTAATCTTATTGAGAAGAAATCAGGACGTGCATTGCCGTTGGCCTATGGCGGACCGCACACTGTTCGTGTCAGTTACGAAGTCAATATGTTTGTCAAGACGGCAAGTGTCGGCATCGACCTTACTGTGGAACGCATCGAAGGGTCGGATATCTACATAGCTTATAATGGCGGTGCAGGTATCGACTTTATGGTTCGCCAGGCCATCTCGATGGCCAAAAGCCGTCCCGGCGGCGACCTCATCGAACCGCTCGACGGCAACCGTATCCTCCTCTGTCTGAGCAAAAACACCCAGGCCGGCAGTATCTTCGACCATATCACCCTCGAAGACATCCGCTTCGACGAGCAGTACGCCATCGTCCAGTTCTCGCCCAAAGACTGACCCCTGGCCGATATCGTCAGTTCTCTGCTGCCTGTAAGCGACGCAAGTGCGTCGTTTACAGGCAGTTTCTTTTTCTGCCGCTGCTGCAACAAAAACTATGCACAAAATAATTCATCTTTCCAAAAAACGCCTGTCTGGCCTCCTATAACACCCATTGAAAATCAGCATGATACACGACCATGTCTTACTTAACTCTTACTCTTATCCTACTCATATCCTTTCGTACCTTTACTTGAGTAATAGAAGAGTATGACAAAAGTATAACCGTAGTATATTTTAATACTTTTTTATCCATTTCTAATACGCTACCCATAAGCAGTTCTCTGGATTGGGTTCATAAAGATTTTTTTGGTAAAATAAAAAATTTTCGTATTTTTGCAGTTGCAATACTGGTGAAAATATGAGATATAAAGTATTACTTGCGGTAGTCTTTTTGGTAGCCATGGCAGCACCCCATGGGTCGATGGCCTACGACTTTTCGGCAGTAAGTCCCAGCGGGCATACGTTGTATTACAATATCGTCAGCAATGAAGCGTGGGTGACGTATGACCAAATTAATTACTCCGCGAGTTATTATGACCTTCAGGGGGAAGTGGTTGTGCCTTCGAGTGTTGCCTATGGTGGTACCACATATCCCGTTACCGCCATCGGTTTTTTTGCTTTCCAAGGGTGTAGTGGAATTACCTCTGTCGTCCTGCCCGCTACCATTACCCACATCAAGGATAATTCGTTTGACGGATGCTCCGGACTTGATACTATCAATTTCCCGGATTCGTTGACCTATATAGGACATAATGCGTTTAAAAATTGCACTTCTTTGACATCAATCACTATTCCGGGCGGAGTTCATACCATTTACAACTGTGCTTTCCAGAATTGTACGAGTCTCACTACGGCAGTAATTAATGAGGGCGTTGGTGTTATAGGCAACTATGTATTCAATGGGTGTACGAATCTTGATTCTGTCGCTCTTCCTAGCTCGGTTTCATATATAGGCGAAGGAGCCTTCGGCTACTGTACCTCGCTGACAAGGATTGTTTTGTCCAATAGCATCACGCAAATTGGTAGATGGGCGTTTCGCGGTTGCGTTGCTCTTGCTGATTTGACTTTGGGCCATACTATAGGTATGTCTGTCGCTCTTATGGTGGGTGCTGATGCATTCGTTTTATGCAGCAATCTCACGCATGTGAATTACCGAGGTAGTATAAAGGATTGGAGCGTCATTCAGTTTGAATCGCCGGCGAGCAATCCTTTGTACTATGCGAGGCACCTGTACATCAACAATGTTGAAGTTGTCAATGCCATCATACCTGGAGGTTATGCCTACATCAGCGATTATACGTTTATCAACTGTTCTAACTTGTCTACATTGCATATCCCGAATAGCGTGCTTTCCGTTGGCGAATCAGCATTCGCCAATTGCACTGGCCTTATGACAATAAGGTCGGCGGCCGATATTCCTCCCAGTGTGTCGCTCCACACCTTCGATAGTGTGCCGGATTCCATCCCGGTTATTGTTCCATGCGGCAACACGGCATCCTATGCTGCGGAGTGGAGCCACTTCACCAATTTCGTGGATGAGGATTGGTTCACTTTTAATGCTAGGAGCTCCGATACCACGCAGGGAACCGTCGAGGTGTTGACCTCTCCCGACTGCACAGCTCCGACGGCCGAGGTCGAGGCCTTCCCCAAGGAGGGTTACCAGTTCTACTATTGGAATGATGGCAGTACAAGCAACCCGTACACGCTGACTGTTACAAGGGATATGACACTTGTGGCTTACTTCTTGCCAAGCACGGGTGTCAACGGTATCGACACTGACAGGGTCAATGTTTATACCCAAGGGGGCGATATCGTTGTCGAAGGTGCCGATGATAGGCCGGTGAATATATACGACATGACCGGAAGGTTACTGCCCTTTGTGCACCATTCGTACCCTAATGGGGTTTATATGGTGAAAGTCGGCAACCTTCCGGTCAAACGTGTCGTTGTGATACGGTAACTTTCTATATCTGCTGCATCACCTGCTGGGCCAGCTCGTTGGCGCGGGCTTCGTTGGCGGCTTCGCTGTAGATGCGGATGATAGGCTCGGTGTTGCTCTTGCGGAGGTGGACCCAGCCGTCGGAGAAGTCAATCTTCACACCGTCGATGGTGGTCACCTTTTCCACCCCGTCCATGCCGCTGTAGAGTTTGGCCACTTTTGCCAGCAGTGCGTCGACATCCATGTCGGGCGTCAGGTCGCGGCGATTCTTGGTGATGATATATTCGGGGTAGGTCTTGCGCAGTTCGCTTACCTTCATACCGCGTTTGGCCAGGAGGGTGAGGAAGAGGGCCACGCCTACGAGGGCGTCGCGGCCGTAGTGCAGCTCGGGGTAGATGACACCGCCGTTGCCTTCGCCGCCGATGACGGCGCCGGTCTCACGCATGAGGGTGGTGACGTTGACCTCGCCCACGGCGGCGGCATTGTATTCGCAGCCGGCATATTTGCGCGTTACGTCGCGCAGGGCGCGGCTGGAGCTGAGGTTGCTGACGGTGTTGCCCGGGGTGTGCTGCAGCACGTAGTCGGCGACGGAGACCAGGGTGTATTCTTCGCCGAACATCTCGCCGGTCTCGCATACAAGTGCCAGACGGTCGACGTCGGGATCCACCACGATGCCGAGGTCGCAGTGGTTGTCGCGCACGCAGTCGGAGATCTGGGTGAGGTTCTGGGGTATAGGTTCGGGGTTGTGGGCGAAGTGGCCGGTGGGTTCGCAATTGAGTCTGACCACCTGCTCCACGCCGAGGGCGCGCAGCAGGCGCGGGATGGCGAGGCCGCCGGTGGAGTTGACGGCGTCGACGGCCACTTTGAATTTGGCCTTCTTGATGGCAGCGACATCCACCAGCTTAAGTGCGAGGACGCGCTGGATGTGGCGGTCAATTTCGTCATTGCAGACGATAACTTGGCCCAAGTCGTCCACTTCGGCGAAGCTTACTTCGTCGCTCTCGGCCAAGCGCAGCACCTCTTTGCCCTCCTTGTCGGAGATGAATTCGCCGCGTGAGTTGAGGAGCTTGAGAGCGTTCCAATGTTTGGGGTTATGGCTGGCGGTGATGATGATGCCGCCGTCGCATTGGTGGTCAATCACCGACATCTCGGTGGTGGGGGTGGTGGAGAGACCGGTTTCGAGCACATCGATTCCCATTCCCAGCAAGGTGCCGACCACCAGTCGGTCGACCATTGCGCCACTGAGGCGAGCGTCGCGACCCACGGCGAGGAGCAGGCGCTTGCCGGGCTGCTGGCGCTGAAGGAAAGTGGCGAACGATGAGGTGAACTTAACTACGTCGATGGGGCTGAGGCCCTCGCCGGGACGGCCACCGATGGTGCCGCGTATGCCGGAGATGGATTTGATGAGACTCATGAGAATGTTATTATTTGTTGTTTTCTCCTTCTAACGTTGGCGGAAGTATTTTATTGTGCCGAACAGCAAAAAAGAAAGCCGCCTCAAAGACATGGGGCGGCTCTCCGTGGGATTGTCAAAGTTTGTATATGTGGGATAAGAAAGATTTTCTGTGAGTTGGCGTAGTTGTGATTATTTTTTCTTCTTGCTCATCTCTTTGCCTTCGACAGTCATTGTGGCGTGAGGCACAATCATCAGGCGCTCCTTGGGTATAAGTTTGCCGGTAGCCTGACAGATGCCGTAGGTGCCATTTTCGATGCGGATAAGGGCGGCACGCAGGTCGCGGATGAATTTCTGCTGGCGGGCAGCCAGTTTCTGGTTCTCTTCTTTCAGGAGCACGTTGCTGCCTTCTTCAAGGGTCTTGAAGGTGGGAGCCGTGTCGTTGGCTTCGTTTTCGTTGCCTGCCACAGCCTGCTGGAGCATTTCGAGGTCGTGCTCGGCAGTGGCTATCTTGGAGAGAATAAGTTCCTTGAACTCCTGCAACTCGGCATCCGAGTAGCGTGTCTTCTCCGGGGGGGTCGCTTTCTTCTTTTCCATAATCTCCTCCTTTTTATTGTGCAAAGGTATACATATTTTCCGATACGGCAGCTGAAAACATATCAACATTCGTTGTTGATATCGCCGAGGTATAACTCTATCAAGCCTTTAGGTGCTGTAATGAAGATGGTTTTTAACTTGCGGTCAACGCGGTTAATCACTTGGTCGATGACCGGAATGAGCACTTCGGTGCCGTTTTTCATTATCTGGAAAAGCGGTTGCGCGGGGTATTCAATCACCTGTTCGATGGTGCCGATATCGCCGTGCTCGCTGTCCACTACCTTGAATCCCACCACTTCGTGGAAATAGAAGCGGTTGCCGTCGAGTTTCGGTAGCGTCGAGAGGGGCAGGTACATCTCGTGTCCCACCAGCGCGTTGGCCTGTTCGGCGGAGATGTCTTCGAAGGTAACCACGGCCTTGTTTCCGTTCAGTTGGTCGATATGGAAGAAGTAGGGCACCAGCTGTCCTTTGATTTCCACGAAAGCCGAGTCGAGCTCAGCATATTCGTCGGGGTCGTCCACGTCGAGGAAGAGCATCATCTGCCCTTTCACGCCCCAAGGTTTGGTTACGCGTCCAAGATAGTAGCATTCGTCGGTAGTCATAATCCCTTAACGCAAGCGTGCCTGATTTATTGCACGGGCTATAAAAAAGGTTCCCCGTCAAACAAATGACAGGGAACGAAACACAAAATTTCTTAAAAAATGTTTTCCTGCTTATGCTTCGGCGGGAGCCTCTTCTGCAGGAGCTTCGCCTTCGGCGTTCTCGGCCTCGGCGGCAGCCTTTGCAGCAGCTTCGGCTTCGAGGGCGGCCTGACGCTTGGCGGCGACGGCGGCAGCCTTAGCCTCGTTGGCCTTCTTCTCGGCCTCGAGACGAGCCTTGCGGGTGTTGCGGGCCTCGTTCTCGATGTCGCTACGCTTGCCGTTTATCTTGGCCTCTTTGGCCTGCAGCCATTCGTTGAAACGCACATCGGCGGTTTCCTGGCTGATAGCGCCTTTCTCGACACCAATCTGGAGGTGGTGGCGGAGGAGAACGCCTTTGTAAGAGAGGATGCGACGTACGGTGTCGCTAGGAGTGGCGCCGTTCTTGACCCATTCGACAGCACGGTCGAAGTTGAGGTCGATAGTGGCGGGGTTGGTCAGCGGATTGTAGGTGCCCAGCTTCTCGATAAATCTTCCATCGCGAGGTGCACGACCATCCGCAACAACGATGTGGTAGAAGGGTTGGTTCTTCTTACCATGACGCTGTAGTCTAATTCTTGCTGGCATAATTGCTTAATTTTTAATTGTTTATTAATAATTGCTGTTAATCAAACAGATTGCAAAGATACAACTATTTTTCAAACTGCCAAAATATTTTTTCTTTTTACGATTATATTAGGACATCCTATGTGGGGACTTTTGACCGGTTTGGGAGCGCATTTCTTCGATACTTCTTCGATAGTTCTCCGATAGTATTTCAATTCGA
>JAEEGL015802986.1_pt1 | contig 12483 bp, 12 predicted proteins | sample 9134231 | NCBI WGS metagenome assembly JAEEGL01 (sample SAMN16246548, study PRJNA631951) | gut metagenome | biome: gut microbiome; feature: rumen; material: fiber-attached | host: Bos | place: Iran: Karaj | collected 2018-10
CTTCATAGATGACGCTGAAACCGTTCTTCTTCCAGAAATGTGTGGATTGAGGGTTTCCTTTGTCTATGGCAAGCCTTATAGATGTAATGCCTTTACTCTTCAGGTACACTGAGACTTCACGAATGATCGATGAGCCGATCTCACGTCCCTGAAGGCGCTTGCTCATCATGAAAAAGCCGATAAACACAATGCTTTCTTCAGGGAAGCCATCGACAAGATCCATTACAGCCACAAGATCGTCATCCTGATAAAAACCCACGTAGTATTTATCTTTTGGGCCTATCCCGGGCGGAGCCAGATGCAGGTCGCTCATGACCTGTTCCAAAGTAGGTTCTGCCTGGCAGTACTCGTAGTACTGAGTGTTTTCTTTGCAGAACTCCAGAATATCTTCCGCATCAGGATCGCTCATCCGGCGCACTGTGTATTTGTTACTGAGTTTCGAAATATCTATCATTTTTCTATTCCAGTTCCAGCCTCATATACACCAGTTCCTCCATTCCGGTAATACGCGAGTTGAAGCCCAGAGGATTTCTGCCGTATTCGACAAAGCCCATGCTTTCATACAGTGCGATGGCATTTGTATTATCTGCCCTAACATCCAGTTCTACCTGTTTGTATCCGGCTTTCTTTGCGCATTCGATGCAGCCTTCCATGAGGGCTCTTCCGATGCCGAGGCCCCAATAGGCCTTCTCAATGCTGATACCTAAGTTAGCTCGATGCTTAAGTTTATATGCCCTTCCGATTGGATCTATACCGGCAATTCCTACGATCTTACCTTCGACTACTGCCAGAAGTTCCACCATGTCCGAGCTCTCCTTCTTAGTCTCCAAAAGCTTCTCTTCATCATGCACCGTATATTTTATCTCATCAGGATATTGTATAAGGTTATCTGTTTCCTGATGTGTCAGGATGAAATTATAAAGCGTTCTCTGTCCATCCCTCTCAGTGCCGTTTCTTATGATGCACATCCTGGCGTCTTTAAGTATTACTGTCTTGTTATATATCATTTAAATACCACCTTTAGTTCTCTATAACTTCTTTAAAACATTTGTCCCTGTCATAATTACCATCCAAAAGCCCCGGGATCTCCTTACTTGTCCTGAATATGGACAGACTCACTTCAGCGCCTATATCCAGCATTTCTTCTATGGTGTATGGGCAATCATCTGTCACTATAAGGGTAGCAAAGCTGAATGCCATTAGCCAGATATCCCTGAAGAAACAGTCCGCCTGTTGAGCACTCATTTTATACATATTCATGATTGAGTCTCTGGCCATGTCCTGAGATATCTGCATAGCCTCCATGGCGCTTCCTGTAGCATTATCAGGACGCGTCAGGAATAACAGCTTATACAGTTCCGGCTCTTCCTTGGCGAAGGTCAGGAACTGCCGCCACATGCCGAGAAAAGGTATCTTTTCCGTAAGCCCGCGCTCGATGTATGCTCTGTAACGATTCTTGGCGTGTTCAAATACATCACATCTCAGCTGATCCATAGAATCATAATATGTAAAGATAGGTCCTACGGATACCTTCAGCGTCTTAGCGACCTCGCGGGCGGTGACAGCTTCGATGCCCTTCTTGCCTGCGACATTCAGAGCTGCGTTGATTATTTCTTCTTTTTTGAATTTTACTGTAGGAGGCATGTTTATCTTCCTTCCATTTATTTATTACATATGTTTTCTAACATTTGTTATTTAACAATTGTAATTATAGTCTTTCCGGCAAAAGATGTCAATTCTCACTGCGGATTTTTTGCAAAAAACACAAAGCTGCCACATTACTGTGACAGCTCCTTTGATTTACTTTGTTTGCTTTATCTCTTCTTATACAGCACCAGCTCCGGATCGGTTCCGTTCTCACGGTAGGTGCAGACCAGGATGAAGTCCATGTTGGCCAGGACTCCGAAGCATCTGTCTCCTCCGAACTCACACTCCAGCTGGTTACCCAGATATGTAGTCCCATCGTCGAGGAACTTGACTTTCATGCCGCCGGGAAGCCGGTACTCCAGATTGACGTAGCTTCCTATCAGGGCATTAAGTCTGTCTAATTTCGGCATTCCCTCAATGTGAAGGTCGTTGATCTCCCTGATCAGTTGCTGCTTGAAGGCTTCAAACTGTCCATCATCGCTGAGTTCTTCATATCTTTTCCAATAGTCAAGCTTCGGCAGCATCTGCTTCATATATGTTCGAGCCTGATCTTCGGTGAAGTTTTCGCCTATCATGTGGGGTATACAAACATCGATGAGTTCATCCATATCGCTGTATGTGTATGTTCCATCGGCGTAGCACCACTTACAGTAGTCTTCATTGAGGCTGCCGTCTTTATCTCTGCCTATGATGGAATCCTCCAAAGGCATGCCGCAGCACTGGCAAACCAACTGTCTTGGAGATCCCAAAAGCGTGTTGATGGAGACGTCATAAACCTTAGAAAGTAGTTTCAGTGTCTCAGTGTTTGGCAGGGTCTCGCCGTTTTCCCATCTGGATACAGCTTGCCTGGTCACGAAAACCTTTTCGGCCAGCTCGTCCTGAGTAAGACCGTTTTTGACTCTGTAGTCATGAAGAATGTTTTTTGCTTCCATGGTTTTACCTCCCTTTTATCTCAGCTCTTATTCTACTACGATCCCCACAAAATTACACGCAACTGCTTGTTGCTTTCACCTGTTGTTTTTATGGATCTTCAGTTGGAATAGTCCGTGTCTGTTACAGTATGCGTATATTTGTTTCAGACGCCTTATCTTGAATCTGGCCTCGCAGGGACCCTGAGGATAGAGTTTCACCAATTCCATGCCCTGATCTGTGACTCCCGCAATGAATGAAATATAGTGGTCCTTGGTCATGGGATGGTCCATGGTTATATAGTACTCATCCTCCACTGTCTCTTTCACTATCATGTGTTCAGCATCAGGTTCCTCTGCTTCAGCCGCGGGCAAAATAATGCCGCAGCAACTTACTACAGCGTCTCCCGTGGCCCTTATCACGTTGCCGCAGACAGGGCAAACGTAAAATTTGCCTCTCAGCATGTTGAAAGATCTGTTGGAATTCTTTACATCCTCCCCTGACAGAAGCTCTATGACGGAGATGTCCAGGGCTTTAGCCAGTGGTTCCAGAAGGCTTATGTCCGGGAGTCCCTGGCCGGTCTCCCACTTGCTCACGGCCTTACTTGTTACAAACAGTTTATCTGCCAGCTCCTCCTGGGTGAGTTTTTTGCTTTCGCGGAGCTTTCTGATCACTGCTCCTGTAATGTATCTGTCCATTTCTTTGCCTCCTTTTGGAAACAGTCTAACACAAGCCCGGCAGTCTGGCTATCCACGTAACGTAGACAGACTATATGCTATGGACAAAACCCGAAGATGAATATATAATCTAATTTAAGTTGATCATTTATATTATACTCCAAAAACATTATGAACAAAAGATCTCTGATATATCTTAATATCGCCGTCCTGCTCTTCGGCCTGGCCGGGCTCTTTGCCAAATGGATCGATCTGCCATCCCTGGGAATAACCTTCGGGAGAGTCTTCTTTTCGTCCATTTCTCTGGGCATCTTCATGCTTGTGACAGGTCAGTCTTTCAAGGTGCATGACGGAAGAGATCTGCGGCTCCTCATATGTTCAGGTGCGGTCATGGCGATACATTGGTGGTCCATCTTCGAATCCATCCAGCTTTCAACAGTAGCCATAGGATGTATCACCTTCTCCACCTTTCCGCTTTTCGTGACCTTTATCGAGCCCGCCCTGAACCATGAAAAGCCCAAGGCGCGGAACATTATCCTGGCTCTTGTGATAATGGCCGGAGTAATAGTGACAGTCCCGGAATTCTCCTTTGAAAACAACACCTTCAAAGGCATCCTTGTGGGTATGATATCGCCTATCGCCTATACGATCCTCACCATGATGAACAAGAATTTCGTCACCAGGTACAACAGCACCTTCGTCTGTTTCTACGAGCAGGCCGTGGCAACGCTGTTCCTTCTGCCCTTCGTTCTGGGTCTGGGAGTTCATCCCACCATGAGAGATATAGGGCTTCTGATAGTTTTCGGAACTCTGACAACGGCTTTCGCTCATACTCTCTTCATCAGCTGCCTGAAGGATATACCCGCAAGGCTGGCGGGAGTCTGTTCTTCCATGGAAACGGTATACGCCATAATCTTTGCCCTCATCCTTCTGGGTGAAGTGCCGACAATAAGAGAAGTCATAGGTGCGGTGATCATACTGGGAGCAGTTATATACGCCCAAATAAAGGAATAAACCGCAGAAGATCCAGACAGTCCTGCGGTTTTATTATGTCTTGATTCAGTTTTTTGGAGTTTCCTGACTTACGTTTTGCTCCCTCTTCATGAGCGTCTTTCTGCCGGGATCGTACTCTTCAGAAGAAGCGTGGATCATCAGTTCTTCAAGAGATGCTATCATTGCGACGATGCATACTCCCCAGCAATAAGGTACTGCTGCGGTCGAACTGATGGCATAAGGCACTCCGAAGACCATGAGTCCCGTCGCCTTGTTCATGTATGTATGCATGGCAGCGAAGCGATGATATTTGACCGCAGCCATGCCGTAGGAAACTCCCCTTACAGCCAGTATGGCAGCTACCATCACCCAGATCTTCTTAGGAAGCGTAACCCACATTATGGGGAAGATCCTGATCAGTATCAGGGTATAGAAAAGCAGATCAGCAATGCTGTCCAGCTTGGCTCCCAGTTCGCTGGTGGTCCCATACTTTCTGGCGATAGCCCCGTCCAGCACATCTGATATGCCCGTAAGGGAATATAACACAAGAAACAGTGGGGTAAGCGGCTCCATGATCAGGAGACATGCGGTTCCCACTATTCTGGCAACGGATATTATGTTTGGCAAATTTTTGTTAGCTAACATTTCAAGTACCATAATCGCAAAACTGTCAGGTGTATTATATCACATGAACGCGATTCGTCAATCTAAATTATTTTGCCAGTTTAAAACCGCAGGCATTCACCTGCGGTTTTAATGTCGTCATTACTCTACCTTAGGCAGTTTGGCAAGGGATCTTGCGATGTCCTCGTCAGTAGGAATATAGTCTTCCATAACGCCATCATTGAATTGCTGATAAGCGACAAGGTCGAAGTTTCCTGTTCCCGTAAGGCCGATGAGGATAACCTTTTCTTCTCCGGTTTCCTTGCATTTTTTCGCTTCATCAATAGCCGCTTTGATGGCGTGTGAACTTTCAGGAGCCGGGAGGATACCCTCACATCTTGCAAAGAACTCTGCGGCTTCAAATACATCTGTCTGAGGCACAGCCACAGCTTCCATGTAGCCATCATGATAAAGCTGTGAAAGGATCGGGCTCATGCCGTGGAATCTGAGTCCTCCGGCGTGGTTGGGTGCCGGCATGAAGTTTGATCCGAGTGTGTACATCTTTGCCAGCGGGCAGATGTTTCCGGTATCACAGAAATCATATGCGAACTTGCCTCTTGTGAAGCTGGGGCAAGATGCAGGCTCTACGGCAATAATCCTATAGTCCTTCTCACCTCTCAGCATCTCTCCGACGAAGGGTGAGATGAGTCCGCCAAGGTTTGATCCGCCTCCGGCGCAGCCTACGATGATATCAGGCTTTATGTCATATTTATCCAGAGCTGCCTTTGCCTCAAGGCCTATGATGGACTGATGGAGCAGAACGTGATTGAGTACTGATCCGAGAACGTATCTGTAACCTTCGTGGGAGTTAGCTGCTTCTACAGCCTCGGAAATGGCACATCCAAGAGATCCGCCGGTTCCGGGGAACTCTTCAAGTATTTTGCGACCTACTGCAGTCTCCATAGAAGGAGAAGGTGTTACCGATGCTCCGAAGGTCCTCATGACTTCGCGTCTGAAAGGTTTCTGCTCATAGGATACCTTTACCATATATACTTTGCAGTCCAGATCCAGATATGCACAAGCCATGGAGAGCGCTGTGCCCCACTGACCTGCTCCGGTCTCAGTTGTAACGCCCTTAAGGCCCTGATGCTTAGCATAATATGCCTGAGCAATGGCTGAATTCAGCTTATGGGATCCGGAAGTGTTGTTACCCTCGAACTTGTAGAATATCTTTGCCGGTGTATCCAGTTTCTCCTCCAGACAGTAAGCCCTGGTCAGAGGTGAAGGTCTGTACATCTTGTAGAAGTTCCTGATATCCTCAGGGATCTCTACATATGCTGTATCGTTGTCGAATTCCTGGTCGATAGCTTCCTTGCAGAATACCGGGAGCAGTTCCTCCGGCTTCATAGGCTGTCCTGTACCGGGATTGACCAGGGGAGCGGGTTTCACCTTCATGTCCGCTCTTACATTGTACCAATACTTAGGCATCTCATCTTCGCTCAGATAAATCTTGTAGGGTACATCTTTTCTCTTGTTGTCTGTCATTTCATTTTCCTCCTGACAAAATATCTTCCGTGATGTTTTTCGTAAGGATGCCCGGTACAAAAAATCCGTCCCCGACATAGTCAAGGACGGAATAACCGCGTTGCCACCTTGATTGCATGCATACTCTGCATACCTCTCTACGAAGTGCCATCACACCTCTTTCCCTTAACGTAGGAACCACGTCTCAGATACTCACGCTTTCGCGCTTTCCCCTCGCCCTCGGGAGCCCATTATTCTGAGCCGTTTCCTATCCCGCTCACACCGTCCGGGACTCGCTGAAGTTCGTATCTCAGTTTTACTTCTCCTTCATAGGTTTAGTAACAATTATTAATATACTGCGATGTTAACAAAGTTTTAGTGTTTTGTCAACAAGTTTTTTGCAAAAAATTGTGTTATTTATATAACTTTCCACAAAACTATGCTTCGCCCAGGTATTCCTCCAGGGTAATGCCCTTTTCCATGATCTCTTTGGCAACATCCTTGCCTACATATCTGAAATGCCATGGCTCATACATATAGCCTGTGATGTCCTCAGCGCCTTCGAGATATCTGAGGATGTAGCCGTAATCCTGACAATGCTCATAAAGCCACTTACCGTCCGGATAATCAGCGAAGTCCTGTCTGAGACCCCATTCCATGGAAGCAGAAGTTATATCGATGGCAAGGCCCGTGTGATGCTCGCTCCTTCCGGGATATGCGGAATACATGTGAGCAAAGGCCAGGTCATAGGAATTGATGGCATTGGTGAAGAGCTGTTTCTGCCCTTCATAGGATCTGAATGCAGAACAGATCTTCAGGTCGAAACCTTCAGCCTTGGCATCCTCATACATTTCAAGGTATGCGTCATAGGCTTCTTCCTTAAGAGACAGGTCGTTCCATGTTGCCAGAGCCGGATCCACAGGCACCATATCAGTAGGTCTGTAGTCCGGAGTGGTTCCGTGATACTTGTTGACCAAAACCATCAGGTCTCCGTCATCATAGGTCAGCACGTCGATGAGATCGGGAATCCCTCTGATGCTCTTGTCATCTCCTGTAGGAGGCGCCGAACTGTCTTCAGGCGCGTCCGCAGGATCCACCAGATTATCCTTAGTCTCGGGTTCCTGCACGTCTTCAGACTCCTGCTCATCTTCGGGTTCCTGCACGTCTTCAGTTTCCTGTTCATCTTCAGGCTCTGTGACTTCAGTCTCTTGACTCTGATCCCCCGGTTCTTCTGAGCTCTCTTCAGATCCGCAGGCAGTAAAAACGAATACCATGCACAATATCAAAAGTAAAGCTAAAAATTTTCTCATAATCTTCCCCCCTTTTTATTCATCGATGTTTCTGTCAACGCTCCTTCCGAAGCTTTCAGCCCTTCCGGAATTCTTGTATTTCCTCAGTATCTTCTCAAGGCGCTCATTCTTTTGTCTGTGAGCCTTCATAACTTTGAGTTCTGCCGGGTCCAGTTTGCTTATCTCTCTGATATGCCCTGCTAGCGGCTTAGGCAGCACCAGATAATACAGGATAGGCGAAACTATCAGGCAGTCTATCAAAGTCCAGACGAGAAGGAACATTAAGAAAGTGCCTTCTGAAGCTCCGTTTTTGGCAAGTGTCGTAAGTATTAACATCAAAACTATAATATAGACGATAAAGGTCGCATAGAACTTTTCCATCTTTTCGATCTTGCTGAAAAGCACATCATCATACCAGAGATCCTGAAGTTTTTTGAAAACGTGCTTCGCTCCACGGAACTGTGTATTGGCGATGATGAAGGACCATTTGAGATCCTCTGCGAATCCATCTGTATGCTCCTCATCTCCGCTGAAATCCACTGCAGTATAGTTATCTTCTTCCTTCGGCCTTCTGAAAGGCTTGGTAAAGTCAAAGGTGTTTATGACCGGTTCTTCAGGTCCGTCATAATCATAGGCTATCTGGGATCTGATCACCACGCCCTGTCCCATGACAGAATATGAAGGTTTCTCTTCGCCGAACTCCATGACAAAGAGTTCGCCTGGCTTGACCATGACAGGGTCATCTCCTCCGGTCACCAGGCAGTAGCCTTCTTTGCAGTAAAGAGCGTGGGTCCTGAGCTTTCTATCACTTTCAATGGTGTCTCCGAATCCGGAAGCGGTGGCTTCAGGTCTGATGATGTCCACAAGGCCATCGTTGCCCTTTCTGACCATGAGGTTAAAGTCAGTGATCCTGCCAAAACTCTTGGTCTTCCAAGCTCCGTCAAAGCTGTCCTGCTCAAGCTCGTTGAGATTTACGGTGCGCTTACCGTCATAGGAAAGGATCACGCTTCCTTTAAGGACCATGAGGATCCTGTCGTAATCCGGGAGTTTGGAAAAGTCCGACTCATCAAGTTCCACGGTGGCGGAGCTCAGTCTCCAGATGAAATCCCTGTCCAGGTACTTGCTGGATGAGGGGAAGATGGCCAGTTCTTTGGTCTTGCCCCCGGTCCAGTTTGAAATATTGAAATTATCTTCTTTTAATAATCTGCATTTCATATTATTGCCTCAAAATATTTTGGAATTAAAACAGTTTGGTTCTCTTGATCACTCTATAGGTCAGAACTCCCAGCACACCGCAGCATACAACTTCGCCGATCCCTACGGTCAGCATCAGATACCAGTAACTTTCCGGAGCCCCGTAGACCTTCATGAGGACCGCAGGCACGATGAGCATGTTGGCGATGATGGGCGGCAGGCATCCCAGGTAAGGATTCTCTGTCTTTCTCAGAGCATAGGTTCCCAAGCCTCCCAGAAGGGTCGCTAATGATCCGAAGACCACATCCCAGGGAGCGCAGCCTGTCAGTATGTTTGCCAGAACGCAGCCTACCGTTACTCCCGGAATTGCCGCCGGTGTGAACATAGGAAGGATGGTCAGAAGTTCCGACAACCTGAACTGGATAGCTCCGCTGGCCAGCCCGAAAGCCTGTGCCGCAAAGGTCAGCAACACATATATAGCAGCTATGAGTCCGGCTGTTGTAAGGTACGATGTATTTGTTTTTCTGTTCTTCAAATTTCCTCTCCTTCAAGACGCGTCTTCAGGAATCTCCTCCTGTATTTAAGAAGCGCGTATTTGCTTATTCTGTTGACATACACGGGGTCGAAGATGCCTCCGAAAACTCCCAGTATGGTCCAGCCCTGAATGAACTTAGTGTAGATCATTTCTTTTACCAGAGCATCGGAGGTCTGCCTCATCTGTTCCTCCTTGGTGATGTTCCAGCCGGCTATGGTGCCCCCGTCTCCGGCGATCACATCTATGGATTCGTTGAGCAGCTCATCGCCTTCAACGAATTCCTCATCATCAGTCATGGCAACTTCTATGACCTTCAGAATGAATATCTTCTCGTTCTCATCGTGGTAATCATAGCCGTAGCTCAGAGCGACTTCATAGACTCCCTTGAGAACCATGGCCATAAAGAGCGGAATGTCCGGGATACCCAGACCCAGGAGGCCCAGTCCGATACCTTCGACCAGGGATATGATCATATTGAAGAGCCTGCTTCCCTTAGCGTCTCTTGTGAAGCTCCTGGCGGATCTCAGGTCGCCGTACATCTCGTTGGCAAACTGGTTCAGCTTGAAGTCGGCCTGTTTCTTCTTACGGTTGTATGTGAGCTCGATGAGGCGGGTGCCTTTCTCAAAAATCACCTGAAAGGCCTTAAAAAAGGCTGCAGCAAGAGTGCCGCTCAATTTCTCCGGAATAAAGCGGTCCAGTTTCATGAGAAGAAGGGACGTAGGTCCGTCCACCCTCTTCTTTTTGTAGCGAGCTTCCTTCCTGAGAAGGTTAGCCCATTCTTTCTCCCATGGTGATTTTCTAGCCATATACATAGTATACCAAAAAACTTTCCGCAACACAAACCATCAATAATAAATAATCGGTGAAAAACAAAAAATCTGCAGGAGTTATTTTGCATAATTATTTATTATGATAATAGTCTTTATTATATTTTTTTTTAGTGATATAATTGTATCAGGAGTATAATTCTGGTTGTCCGGAAAGGAGAAAGAAAATATGAGAAAAATAAGGATCAGATTGATTGCCTTAGTAACAGTTCTGGCACTGCTTGCTTCCACCAGCGGAGCATTTGCCTGCACTGCAGTTTATGTAGGCAAGAATGTAAGTACAGAAGGAACGACCCTCATCGCAAGAAGTGAGGACCAGGGAGGCGGAGCATATAATAAAATGTTCAAAGTTGAGCCCAGAGTTACCAAGTCCGGAAGATATTTCGTAGATACAGGTACAGGCTTCAAGGTAAAACTTCCTAAAACCACTTATAAATACACATATGTACCCGATGCATCCGATGCAAACGATGGTATGTATCCTGCTTCCTGCACTAATGAATATGGTGTTTCCATCGTAGGAACCGTATCAACCGGTGTAACTGAAGAATATGCAGCTATCGATCCTTGCACAGAGTATGAGAACGGCCTGAGAGAAGCTATCCTTCCCGGCCTGATCATCGCTCAGTCCAAGACAGCAAAAGAAGCTGTAGAAGTATGCGCTAAGCTTATCGATAAGTATGGTTCAGCAGAGTACAACACCATGCTTATGGCAGACAGAAACGGAGCATGGATCTTCGAGACCTACGGCGGACATTCTTACTGCGCTGTAAAGCTTGATCCCAACAAGGTATCCGTATTCGGAAACCACATCATGATCGACTGGGTAGATCCCGCAGATCAGGGCAAGGGCTTCCTCTATTCCGAGGATCTCTTCACCAACCTGGATAAGGTTGCTAATGTTGTAAAAGACGGAACAAAGTACAATATCGTACAGTCCATAGATGAACCAGTAAGAAGTGAATATTCCAATATGAGAAACTGGGGCGGCATGAGACTCCTGGCCGGAGAAGAAGCTGCAGGCGAATACAGTGATGAGACTTTCTACCCTCTTCAGTATGATCCTAAGGGTAAAGTTTCCATCCTTGATGTTATGGATGTTTACAGAGATCGTTATCAGGGAACTCCTTATGACATGAGCCTGGAAGAAAACGGCGGCAGACGTCCTATCGGAGTAACCAGACAATCTGACGTACATATCATGCAGGTATTCGGTGATCTCCCGAGAGACTGCAACACTGTTCAGTGGCTTGCTATGGGTAATGCTGAAAGCTCAGTATTTGTTCCCGCCTTCAGCGGAATCACCGATACGCACAAGGCCTATAAAGTTGACGGAACTGCTTATAACCCCAACAGTGCTTGGTGGAAGTTCAAGAGCATAGCAACTCTTGCTCAGTCCGACAGAAAGCATCTGATGGCAGGAACCCAGGCATTCTGGAAAGCTCAGGAAAAGGCTGAACTCAGCCAGGTAAAGAAAGAACTTGCCAAGATCAAGAAGGCCTATAAGAAGAGTAAGAAAGAAGGCCGTGCATACGCTACCAAGCTCGGTAAGGACATGGCTAAGAAACAGCTTAATTATACTGACGTTCTTTACAATGCACTTATGTATCTCACCACAAACAACGACAATGACCGTGTAGGTGAGAGAGACAGAAAGCAAGATTTTGTAAAGCCTGTTAAGCTCGTAGCAGCCGCTAAGAAGCAGGGCTTCAAGGTCACCGTAAAGAATAACAAGTACAATCTTACCAAGAACGGAGTCAAGTACACACTGGTTCTGAATTCCAAGGAATATCAGAAGGCCGGAGCTTATGAGGGAGATATGTCTTATGCAATCTTCAAGTCCCACGGTGTCGTATGGGCTCCTGCGAACTTCGCAGATTATCTTCAGTAAAAAATTTCAATATTTACTTTATGACTTTATGACCAGATAACTCCTCGAGACATGCCGCCGCGCCTCTAAGGGCGCGGCGGTTTTTCATACAAATATATATTGATCTTTGGACCTTGTAATTTTTTGCTGTTAGTAGTATAATGAATCCTGCATCTGGGGATGTAAAGGTTTCGACAGGGGTGTTGAACCAGGATAAGCGAGCGGCGGTTGGCCAGTCCGCCTTAAACAAGGCCCGTTAAATATAAACGCTAAAAGAAACAACACATTCGCAATCGCAGCATAGTCTGCACCGCGCGTCAGCTTGATTTTACCCGTAGGATCAGGTACTGGCGTCGACTATACGGGGAACCCTTGTGTGAATTCCCGGCAGCACAAGGCCTAACGGGATAGATGA
>JAEEGL016511668.1_pt1 | contig 12483 bp, 8 predicted proteins | sample 9134231 | NCBI WGS metagenome assembly JAEEGL01 (sample SAMN16246548, study PRJNA631951) | gut metagenome | biome: gut microbiome; feature: rumen; material: fiber-attached | host: Bos | place: Iran: Karaj | collected 2018-10
AGGGCGTGATGGAAAAGATCCTGAACCACCTCGGCATCGATTTCAAGGTGGGCGTGGGCGAAGCCGCCTTCTACGGCCCGAAACTCGATATCCAGATCAAAAACGTGTTCGGCAAAGAGGATACGCTCATCACGATCCAGATCGACCAGATGCTGGCCGAAAAATTCGGCATGGAATACACGGACCGCGACGGCACGAAGAAGAACCCCTATATCATCCACCGCACCTCCATCGGCTGCTACGAGCGCACGCTGGCCCTGCTGATTGAAAAATACGCGGGCGCGCTGCCGCTCTGGATCGCGCCGGTGCAGGCGATCGTGCTGCCCATCACGGATCGCAACGACGACGCCGCGCGCGCCGTGCTCGCGAAACTGCAGGCCGCCGGCCTGCGCGCCGAGATCGATTCGCGCAGCGAGACGCTCGGCTATAAACTCAGAGAAGCCCGCCTGCAGAAGATCCCCTACATCCTCGTTGTGGGCGATAAAGAGGCCGAGGACGGCACGGTTTCGGTCCGCCGCCGCGGCGAGGGCGAGATCGGCACGATGCCCGCCGACGATTTCACGGCGCTCGCCCTGAAAGACGTAAAGGATCTCGCCATCTGGTAAGATCCGAGACAAATGAAAACGAAGCCCAAACCGGAACGATCCGGCTTGGGCTTTTTCTTTATGTTTCCTTCTTTTGAGGGGCAGAACGGGGAACCGACTCCCTGTCCATAAAACTGTTATATCCCTGTTTCCGCATAGATTTTCCCGATAAACGGAGATTTGTGGCCAATATAACCATCTATATCATCGGGATACAGTTTTGCCCCTTCTTCTTTTATACGGCCGTATTCCCGCACAGCCTCAGGATGCGCCCGCAGATAATCTCTGAAGGCAAGGTGTCTTTTCAGTTCCGGCGAATCCTCCGGGCATACATACAGATGGTGCTTCTGCAAGTGCTCTTTGCCGTTGTATTTGAATGCCTCTCGTCCAACGATGCCAAGGTTGCCTTCGTGTTGATAACCGATTTCACCCAAGGCCGATACAACGTCTTCCAATACGGTGTAATCTTTAATGACAACGTCAATATCAATGATCGGTTTTGCGGATAACCCCTGAACTGAAGTGCTGCCGACGTGTTCGATCTTTATGGCAAGTTCTCCGAGAGCATCAGCGAGTTCGGCTTTGATTTTAAGGAAATCCTGTTTCCATTGCTCATCATACGGAAGGACTGCAACGTGTTTCGTAACCATTCTCTATTACCTTTACAATTCCAATTGACAAAAACGCTTCCTTACGTTCTCGGGTAACTCAGCGTAAAGGTGCTGCCTTCGCCCTTGCGGCTTTCGGCGCGCACGAAGCCGCCGTCTTTTTCAACCACCGTTTTGGCGAGGGCGAGCCCCACGCCGAAGGATTGCGCGCCGGCGTTTTTCGCCTTATAAAACCGCTCGAAGACGTGCGGCAGATCCGCTTCGTCGATCCCTTCGCCCGCGTCGGAAACGCGGATCACCACGAAAATGCCGGTGTTTTCGATCTCAATGCGGATCTCACCGTTTTCGGGGCTGTGCTCGGCGGCGTTTTTCAGAATGTTTGAGAGCGCCTCCGTCTGCCAGCGGCGGTCCGCCGTAAAGCGCGCCTCCCGGTCGCCCGAAATGTGTACGCAAACGCTTCGCACGTCCAGAAGCACCGCAAGGTTCTTCACCGCTGCGTCCGCCAGTTCGCCGGCGGTGAGCGGGACCGGGTGCAGTTTTACCGTGCCGGAATCAAATCTGGAGAGGGTGAGCAGCGCGGCGCACAGATCCGCGATCAGCCGCAGTTGGCGCCTTGCCTCGTTCAGGAAATCGGCGCGGGTGGCCATGTCCATATCCGGGTTTTCCGCGATGTTCTCCAGCATGATCGAAACCGAAGTGAGCGGCGTGCGGATCTGGTGGGAGATATCGGCAAGCGAATCGGAGAGCGCGCGGCTGCGTTTTTCGTTTTCGGCCGCGGTCTCCCGCAGCAGCACCGTGAGTTTATACACGTTGTTATAGAGTTTCGAGAGCGCCGCTTCGCTGTTTTCGCCGATCAGGAGCGCGTCTCTGCCCTCCGCCACGTCCGAAAGATACCGGGAGAGGCGATCCAGTTCTTTTTCGCGCCGCCGTTCGCGCAGAAGGGCGGCGGTTCCCAGCGCCGCGCCGATCGAGAGCGCCGCGCCGAGGATGCAGAAAAGCGATACTGCGGCAAAGCGTTTTCCGTATGGGGTGGCGAAGGTATCGCCGAATATCCCGTATTTCTGCAAAAATGCGTTCCCTTCATCGGCGTGGTCCTCTCCGGTGAGCAGCGCAAGGATCTCTTCGTCCGAGAGCCCCGGCGCGTATGCGCGCACGGCGCCGATCTCGGCGGCGATGCGGGCGTTCTCTTTTGCGCGGAATCCGGCGCGCGCGGCGAAAAACACGCCGGTGAACGCAAGCGCCGGGAGCAGGACGCACAGAATATACGGAAGCAGGCGGTTTTTCGGTTTCATATCAGTTCACCCGGTAGCCGATCCCTTTCACCGTAACGATCACGTCTTCGCCCGCCTTTTCGCGGATGCGCTTGATGTATACGGTAAGGGTGTTGTCGTTCACGAAATTGCCCGCGAGATCCCAGATGCGCTCCAAGATGCGCTCGCGGGGTACGGTCTGCCCGCGGTTTTGCACGAGCAGCAGCAAAATGCGGTATTCGAGCGCAGAAAGGCGGAGTTCTTCGCTGCCGCGCCAAACGCGCTCGGCTTCGGGATCGATTTTAAGGCCCGCCGCTTCAAGCACACCGCCTTTCTGGTAGCGGCGCAAAAGATTCTTTACGCGGGAGATGAGTTCCCGCGCGCGGAAGGGCTTTACCACGTAATCGTCCGCGCCCGCGTCCAGCAGGCGCACCGCGTCGCTTTCGTCGTCTTTGGCGGTGAGCACCAGCACGGGTACGTCCGGCAGGCGTTCCTTGATGAGCCGCACCACCGTTTCCCCGGAGCCGTCCGGCAGCATCAGGTCCGTGATCGCGGCGTCAAAAACCGCGACGAGCGCCGCGGCCTCCGCTTCGGCCACGGTGGCGCAGCACAAAAGGGCAAAGCCCTCGCTTTCAAACGTAAAGCGAAGGCCTTTGGTGATCACGGGGTCGTCTTCAAGCAGAAGGATGCGTTTCATCAGATGTTCTCGTTTCTTATGGTTTCAATAATATTCTGCTTATTTATTTTACTCAGGGAATAATACATTGTCAAGCCGACGATCGCAAACACGAACACCGCGCTCAGCAAAACGGACGCGGCCGGAAATACGTAGGCCAGGTGGAATTCATCGCGGAACAGCACGTAGAACGCCGCGCCGCCCAGAATGCCGAGCGGGATGCCGAAGCAAAGGGATTTGAGCCCGTAAAGCAGGCTTTCCAGCCGGATCATGCGGTTGAATTCGCGTTTCGTCATGCCCACGCTTTTGAGCATGGCGAATTCTTTCTGCCGCAGGTTCATGTTGGTGGTGATCGTGTTGAAAATATTGGTAACGCCGATCAGGGTGATCACGGTGATGAAGCCGTAAAGAAAGATCTCGGCGATCAGGATCACGCGGTTCTGCTCGTCCGCGTCGGTCTGCTGGTTATAAACGGCGGCGCCCGTAAGGCGCGGATCGGAGGAAATGCGCTCACTGAGCCGCGATTCGGCCGCGTTGGGATCTTCCGCGTTTATAAACAGGGAAGAGGGATCGCGAAAAGCCAGGGATTCCGCGTCCAGAAAATTTTCAGGCAGGATCAGGCAGACCTCGTTGGCGTTATACCCCTCGAGCCCTTTCGGATGCCCGTCGGAAACGACTTTGGCGATCTTCACGGGGATTTCCGCATAAGGCGTATCCGCGCTGTCCGCTTCGCCCAGCGCGAAAAAGAACGGTACTTCATCGCCGCTTTTGAGCGACGTGTGCGCGTTCAGATCGCACAGCACGGCAACGTTTCCGTCGGTGTGTTCAGCGCCGATCTCCGTAAGATACCGGGTGAAATACGCGTCGTTATACGTAACGGCGGTGATAAACATTTTTGAATAGTAATCGCGGTAATAACTTTCGGGGAGCGATTCCGGATTGGAAAAATCCACGTTTTCAAGGGTTTCCTTCAGCATGGCGTCGTATTCCGCGCGCGTTGCGGGGGAAGCGCAGGCTGCAAGATCGCAGTAGGCGCCCACGTAATAGTAATACGCGTAATCCTGCGTTCCGGCCGCTTCGGCAAGTTCTTTATAAAGTGCCTCGACGTCTTCGGTGTGGTCCGGCAGCTGCACCGCGAGATTATACGAAAGGTTTTCAAACTGGTTCAGCACGCTCTTTTTGAGATACCCCACGAAGGACGAGAGCGAGATGAACACGGCAACGCTGAGCACGAGGCTTACAACGGTGGTGCGGTATTTTTTGCGGCTGCGCCTGAGGTTCTTCGCCGCGATCACGCCGCCCATACCGAAAAGTTTCTGGGTGAGCGGCGAAACGCGCACTTCCCGGCGGTTGATCTTCACCTCCCGGCTGCCGCGCACCGCCTCGATGGGCGGGATCTTTCCGGCGCGGCGCGCGGGAATATACGCCGAGAAAAAGATGGTAACGGCGGCAAGCACGGCGCTTGCCAGCGCGAATACGGCGGGCAGGTAATACACGAATTCAAGGCCGTTCACGAGGTCGCCCAGCAGTTTGTTCACGATCTTCAGCAGCACAGCGATGGCGAAAATACCGCTGCCGATCCCGATCGGAACGCCGATCAGCCCGAAAATGAACCCTTCAAAAAGAACCGATTTTCTGATCTGCTTCGCCGTGGCGCCCACGCTCGCCAGAATGCCGTATTGCCTCGTTTTTTCGCTCACGGAGATCGCAAAGGAATTGCGGATCACGAAAACGGAGGTGAGCATGATGATGAACGTTATGCCCGCGCCCACCCGCAGGATGAACCGCAGGGTTTGCGCGCTGAGCGCGCCGGAATATTCGAGCAGGTCTCTGTTTATGAGCACCGCGCCGTGTTCGGGCAGATTCTGCGCCAGCGCGGCGCTGAACGAATCGTAATTGCGGGCGTTTTTCAGCGTAAACGAAACGTTCACCGGGTCCGCGGCGGCAAGCAGTTCGTCCGAAGCGTAGGTAAAGCAGGAGTAGCCGGGCGCCGAAAAACTCTCGATCTCGCGGTCTGGGCGCTGCACCACGCCCACCACGGTAAAGGTGCGTTCTTCCGCGGGTGCAATGGTCTCGCCCATGCCGAACGGTACCTCCTGCGTGAGGGTTTCGCCTTCGGCGCCGAGCCGTTTGCCCAGCGCGAGGGTAATGGTATCGCCCACGCCGATGGAAACGCGTGCGTTGGCGCGGATGTGTTCGCCGATCAAAAGTTCGTTCCCGTTTTCCGGCAGGCGGCCCTCCAGAAGGTGTACGCCCCAGCCGCCCGAAAGCGCGCGGGAAGAGAGCGCCGTAACGTAAACGTAGGGTTTTTCTTCGTTTTTCGAGCCTTCGAGCAGGGCGTAGCCGAGGCTTTGGGTATAAAAGAAATCGTTCACCTGCGCGTTTTCGGTGATCTGCGCCGTTTCGGCGCGCGGCACGTTTTCCACCGTCATGTGGAAATCGCCCACCTGATATACGGCGGATTGCTGAAAACTCTTGAGCGCACTGGTGCAGAGCCCCGCCGTGCCGCAGATCAGGGCGGTGGAAAGGATCACCGCGATCACGGTGGCGATGCTGCGCTTTTTATTTTTTTTGACCGAAGCAAAGGTCAGTTTGCGTATCACGTCCATGGCGCCTTACCCCAAACGTTCGTCGCGGATCACGCGGCCGTCTTCCACCGTGATCACGCGGCCGGCCTGCCGGGCGATATCGGGATCGTGGGTGATCACGATCACGGTCTGGTCAAACTGCCGGTTGGAGAGTTTGAGCAGGTTCACGATCTCTTCGCCCGCTTTGGAATCGAGGTTGCCGGTGGGTTCGTCCGCCAGCAGCACGGCGGGGGAGGTGAACATGGCGCGGCCGATGGAAACGCGCTGCTGCTGCCCGCCCGAGAGTTGGTTCGGCAGATTGCCGCGGCGGTCCGCAAGGCCCAATACGTCCAACAGCCGTTCCAGTTTTTCCGCGTTCGGTTTTTCGCCGTCCAGCAGCACCGGCAGGGTGATGTTTTCGGTCACGTTCAGAATGGGGATAAGGTTATAAAACTGATACACGATGCCCACCTGCCTGCGGCGGAAGATGGCGAGCGCGTCGTCGTCCAGCGCGGAAATGTCTTTGCCGTCGATAAACACCTTGCCGGAAGTGGGGCGGTCCACACCGCCGATCAGATGCAGCAGCGTGCTCTTGCCGGAGCCCGAAGCGCCCACGATGGCCACGAACTCGCCCTTTTCCACGGAGAACGAAACGTCGTCCACCGCGCGCACGGCGTTCTCGCCGCTGCCGTAGATCTTTGATAAATGCTCAACACGTAATATTTCCATATATTTTTCCTCCCGTTTTCGGTTTACGGGCATATTTTACCGCGTCAAGGTGACAGAAAAGTGACACGCGGTCATTTTTTTGCGTGATATTTGCACGCGCGGCGTACCGATCTCGGCGGCACGGTCGGGTAAGATCCCGCATTACCGGTACGGCCGCTTTTGAAAAAACCATGTTTGGGCTTATTATACCATACCCGCCTTTTGTGTTTCGCCCCGAAACCGCCGGTTTCAGAAAAAAACGAAAAAATTATCTCCATCTTTTTATATTATTTTTTTTCTTTCTTTTCGATTTCGAAACAGTGAACATATACAATAAATGATAGATGACGGAGAAAATTAACTTAACCTGACTTAACTTAACTTAACTTAACTTTACTTTACTTTACTTTACTTAACTTTACTTAACTTTACTTAACCTATATTAAACTGACTTAACTTACGCCGCCAGCCCGGCAACCGGGTGGCAACCAACCGGCAACCGGACTGTTGCCGGAATGAAGACGCTTCGCTAATGAAGAAATGAAGGAATGAAGAAATGAAGAAAACAAAAATCCCAAGCGCGGAGCGCATATAATTGTAGGCCTCCGGCGTGCAAAATGCAGCCAGTTAAAAAAACCGTACCGGATTGCTTCCGATACGGGGAATTCTCATACTATAATCAAGCGCGAAGCGCTTCCTCAATGTTCCGCGCGGCGGAACAATTCATGTTTTCACACCGTGAAAACAATTCACGCGCCGCAGGCGAAATTCTCGTTTCGGCATTGCCGAAACAATTCATCCTCGTCACCCTATCCATTCCTGATCGGCCAATCCCAGCGATTTCCGCAAAATCAGCCGCGCGTCCGCGGGCTGAACGCCGTCTTTGCCGTCCACGTCCGCGCGGGAAACCATTTCGTCCGTCATCGCCACGTCGCCGTCCGTCTTGAGGCCGAGGGAGATGCGCAGCGCAAGGCGCGCGTCGCCGGGGGTGATCTCGCCGCTGCCGTCCACGTCGCCCACGATGGGCGGATCCGCAGCCGGGCAGAAATGGATCGTCGCCGTTTCCGGGAGCGCGTTATCGCCGATCGTCACTTCGTCCCACTGCGCTTCTGTGCCGGGGAAGTAAACGTCCGTAAGCCCCGCGCAGCCGTAAAACGCACGGTCGCCGATGCACGTTACACTCTCCGGGATCGTTATCGAAGTGAGATCCGCGCAGCCGTTGAATGCGTTTCTTCCGATGGTTGTTGCGCCTTTGCCGATCACGGCGCGTTTGATATCCGTGCCCCAGGGAGGGGATTCGTAATCGTTCATAACGCCCGTGCCGCTGATCGTAAGAAGCCCGTCATGATCCAGCGTCCAGAAGAGGTTTCTGCCGCAATTGCCTGAATCCAGAAATGCGTCGCCGTAGAGCGGGCCGAAGTGGATCTTTGCGTTTTCGGGCAACCCGATGTTGGGGTTGTTCATTTCCTTCCACTGATTGTCGGTTCCGAGAAAATTCAAGACGATAAGATTCTTGCAGCCCCCAAACGCATGGAATCCAATGCTTTTAACGCTTGCCGGGAGCGTTACCGATACAAGGCCCGTGCAATCGGAGAACGCCTCCCTCGCGATGCGCTCAAAGCCTTCCGGGAGCGTAACGGCAATAAGGCCTGTGCAGCCGGAGAACGCGCCGATGCCGATGCCCGTTACGCCCTCTGAGATGACTGCCGTAGTAAGATTCGTGCAGCCGTAAAACGTGTGGTCTTCAATGGTCTTTACACTCCCGGGGATCGTGACCGCGGTAAGTTCCTCGCAGCTGTAAAACGCTTCGCTGCCGATTTCGGCAACGCCTTCCGGGATCGATACGGACTTCAGCGCCGTGCAGTTGTAAAACGCGCCGCTCGATATGCTCGTTACACTTGCCGGGATCATTACCGAGGCAAGCCCCGTGCAGCCGTTGAACGCATAATTTCCGATAGTTGTTACGCCCTCCCGGAGGATCACCGAGGTCAGGCCCGTGCAGAAAGCGAACGCCCATTCGCCGATGCTCTCAACGTTCTCCGGGATCGTGATCGCAGTAAGCGTATTTTGATCATAAAAAGCAGAGTAGCCGATAGCCGTTACGCTGCCGTCCGCGGGGATCACGCTCGTTTTACAGCCGGCGATCAGCGTTTTTGCCGCCGTTTCGATCAGGCAGTTGCCGGAGGTATGATAAACGGGATTCCCGTCCCGGGCAAGGATCGACGCAAGCCCGGTGCAGCCGGAGAACGCATTGCTTTCAATTTGTGTTACGCTTGCCGGGATCGTTATTTCGGCAAGCCCCGTACAGGCCCAAAACGCGTCCGCGCCGATCACCGTTACGCGCTCAGGGATCGTTATCGAAGCGAGGTTTGTGCAAAACCTGAATGCCCCGTTCCCGATGCTCGTTACGCTTTCCGGGATCGTTACGGACGCAAGGGCCGTGCAACTTTGAAACGTTTCATCCGCAATACCGGTTACGCCCGCCGGTATTTCCGCGGACGCAAGGGCCGCACAGCCTTCAAACGCGGCGGCGCCGATGGCCGTTACGCGCTCCGGGATCTCAATCGAGGCGAGCGCGCTGCAATAGTGGAATGCGGAATCGCCGATGCTCGTTAAACTTCCCGGGAGCGTTACCGAAGTCAGGTCCCGGCAATTATTAAACGCTTCCTTGCCCACGCTCGTCGCGCCTTCGCCGATCACAACGGTTTTGACGTTCGTGCCCCAGGGCGCGGGAACCTTAAAATTATAACCGCGCATGGAACCCTTGCCGGTGATCGTAAGAAGCCCCTCGGAATCCAGCGTCCACTTGAGATTCGTTCCATAAGTACCATCATCGCCGCAGAACCCGCTGTCTACGGTCTCCGCCGCCCGGGCGGGGAATGCAAACGCGGGGCAGAGAGAAACGAGCAGCGCCGCGCAAAGAAAGATGCTGAATAATTTTTTCATCATACCGTATTACCTGCCGTTTATAAGGATCGTCACAGAAAAATGTGAAATTGGAAATTGTCGGGCTGACGACCGGAATGAATAATGAATACTTAAGAATGAATAATGAATAATTTCGGAAAACGCTGCGCGTTTTGATTATACATCAAAATCGGCAGTCTCGCTAAAAAACCCGGCCGCAGGCACCTTCATTTTTCATCATGCAGTTTGCGGAACGTCGAGCCGCAAACTGCAATTTTTGAACCTGTTTCCGCAAAAAACGTCAGATCCTGTTTTAATCCCGAATCCAAAAATGCAAACCGCCCAACGTATCGGTTCTCTTTACGTTGAACGGATGGAAATTCACACTGTATGCGCCGCACGCAGATTCTTGAAAAAATCGGAGAGCATCGCAGCGCATTCGTCTTCAAGGCAGCCGGCGCGCACTTCCGGCTTCCAATTGTAGGGGAAAGCAAAAAGGTCCGTAATGCTGCCCGCGCTCCCGGCCTTGGGGTCAAACGCCCCGAACACCACGCGCCCGATGCGGGCGTTGATGATCGCCCCGGCGCACATCGGGCAGGGCTCGAGCGTTACGTAAAGCGTGGTCCCGGGCAGCCGCCAGCCGCCCAGTTTTTTGCAGGCGGCGTTGATGGCCTCGATTTCCGCGTGGTAAAGGGCGTTTTTGCCCAGTTCGCGGCGGTTGCGCCCGGTGGAAAGGATCTCGCCGTCTTTCACGATAACGGCGCCCACGGGCACCTCGCCCTCGGCGGCGGCCTCTTTTGCAAGCGAGATGGCCTGCCGCATGAAATCCGCGTCCGTCATAACCGCGCCGCGATTTTTTTAAGCGTATTGAGCCCGCAGCGCACGCCGGTCACGGGATCTTCCATGCCCTCGAATTCCACGGTGTAATAACCGTTATACCCCGCGTTTTTCAGGATACGCAGGCATTGCTCCACCGGCACCGCGCCGTGCCCGATGATGGCCCCGCGCAGGAAATTGCCGCCCCGCGTGCCGAAGAAGCCGTCCGGCGGCACGAGTTCCGTGCCCTTCTTAAAGTGGAAATCCTTGCAGTGCACGTGGAAGGCGTAGGGCGCCACGTTGCCCACGGCCACGGCGGGATCTTCGTCCGCGCACATAAAATTGCCGATATCCACCAGCGCGCCGAAGTTTTCGTCCGCCACGCCGTTGATCACGGCCTCCACGCGGGCGCTGTCCTGGCAGAAGAAGCCGTGGTTTTCGATGCAGGTACGCACGCCCTTTGTTTTGGCGTATTCGGTAACGGCTTTGCAGCCGCGCACGAGCACGGGAAGCGCGTTCGCAAATCCTCGCTGCCCCCGCGTTTCTTTATCGTAGCCCCAGGCGGCGTCGTGCCGCATTACGGGAACGCCCAGCGCGGCGGCGATATCCACCTCGCCCTTCAGGCGTTCGGTCTCGGCCTCGGCGTCGCCCAGAAAATTGGCGCCGATGCAGTAGGCGGCGATCGCAATGCCCGCTTTTTTCGCCTCTTCGGCAAGGAAACGCGCGTAGGCGGCTTTCTCCATGCCGTCGGCAGGATGGATCTCGGCGAACTCAATGGCGTCGAAGCCCATTTCGGCGGCCAGCGGGATCAGTTCGGCCTCCGTTTTTCTGCCGGAATTCGTAAGCCCGGCGAAACTGTAGGAACTCACGGAATACTTCATATCAAAAACCTCATTCCTCCGGAATCGTATAACTGAGCGTATATGGGATCGAAGGGCTGTAGCGCCCGCTCGTGACCTTTACGTAATACACCCCCGGCTGCAGATCGTACCTCGCCGATATTTCGGCGGCGTTTGCGAAACTCACCGTCTGTTCGCCCACGCGCTCCAAGGCGCCGTTATACAGCGCAAAAGCAAAGATATCTGCTTCGCCCTCCAGCGCCTCGTGCGAGAGGCGCACTTCCACTGCGCAGGCTTCGTTCAGCGTGAACGCGAACCAGTCTTCGTCGAATACCGAGCCGTGGTCGGTGATCGTGCCCGTGACCGGCGTATCCGGCGCAAGGTCGTTAGCCCAGGCGTCCAGATTGTTGTATTCGCGTTCCCACGCGTCGTCGGGCGTGTAGGTATAGGAAATCTGGTATCCGCCGTTGTCCTGATACAGATCGGCGTTGTTCACCACCAGGTAGTAATCCCCGGCGGCGAGCCCCGTTTTCTGGGGCGCGATCCCGTCGGCGTCGTCCGCCAGCAGCATGGAGAGCACGGGATGTCCGAGCGCATCCGCCAGCAGCAGGCGGCGCACGTAACCTTTGCCCTCTTTCACGGGATCCGTGTTTTTCAGCGTGATCTCCACCGTGCCGGGCGCGGGGAGCGTGAATTTATAGTAGTCCTTATCGGCGCTGCCCGCCCGCGGCGAGAGCGCACCGTAGAGCGGTTTGCCGGATTTAATGGGCGTGGCGAGCGCGGGCGCGTCGTTCGGTTCGGTTTCGCAGTCCTCGTAGGCGCTCTGTACGGAGAGGGTATAATCGCAATCGGCGTAAACGCGCGCCTGCACCTGGATATAGTATACGCCGGCCGGCAGGCCGATCAGCCCGCTGCCGATCCCGGTGCTGTTCATCAGAGAGTTATCGGAATACAGTTCTTTCATGTCTTCGGTGAACAGCGAGATCTTGAACGCCACGGTGTTCAGTTTGCAGTCCGGGTGCGTGAACACGATCTGGTAAGCCCCGGCGTAATACACGCGCAGCAAAAACCAGTCCTCGTCCTGCACGCCCTCTATGTAACTCGCGCTGCCGCGCATGGGCCGGTCCGCATACAGTTCGGTGTAGCGCGTGCGGGTGTTGTTGTATTCGATCTCGTATTCGAGCGAAGGCGTAAAATCCACGGTGATGTGGTAGGCAAAGGTGGAAAAGCGCGAACCCGCGCTCACGCGCAGTTCGTAGTTCCCGGGCGCAAGACCGATGCCGGTGGAAGCCGCCGAAGCGCTCCCGGCGGCGTATTCGAGCTCGTCCAGCGTGCGCATCGCCGTTTCGCCGTAGTTGCCGTTTACGTAATATTCCTGATAAAGGCGCACGCGCCAGTCCGCGTCTTCGGTAACGTCGGTGGCGATGCCGTAGCGCAGCACGCCGCGCTCGGTGAGCGTAAACTGATAAACCACCGTTTCGGTGGGCGAGGAGAGGCTGTTGCCGTATACGCCGTTCGGGGTGATCAC
>JAEEGL010006258.1_pt1 | contig 12482 bp, 5 predicted proteins | sample 9134231 | NCBI WGS metagenome assembly JAEEGL01 (sample SAMN16246548, study PRJNA631951) | gut metagenome | biome: gut microbiome; feature: rumen; material: fiber-attached | host: Bos | place: Iran: Karaj | collected 2018-10
TGCAGACCGATGGTGACATCGTAATCGTTCACCGGCACATACGGGTTGACAACGAAGCGCAGCGTTTTGGTCTTAAGCGGCTGTACATCATCCGCACTCAGACTACCATCGAGACTCAGCCATTCCGGCATATTCGCGATGGAGTAGTACTCCGTCTGTCCGCTAAGGTTCTCGATATGGACGTCGAAGGTGTAGTCGTCGCCGTATTTCTTGGTGATATTGACGGAGTCTTTCAGCCACTTGAGGGTGTTCTGCTGCACGTATGCGGTCCACTTGATCGGGTTAGAGATGTTACCATGCAGGTCATGTATCTCCGCCAGAGTGACGTTGAGCGTCGTACCTTCTATATCGCGTACGCTGACTTCCGTGTTCGCGAGGTTGATGACCACCTTACGTTCGGACGCTACCGGTACGGCGGTGATACGCGTCTCAGACGGTGCGTTCTTGAGCGGCGGTGTATCCTTGAGCATCGTAGACTTAATTGCTACCACATCGCCGGCATTGCCGGTCTTCGACCTCGGCGCCATGTTCTGCAGTGTCGCGCCCTTGGTCTTCACGCCGTTGATAGTCGAGTCTTTCTCGAACGGATAGTACGCCACGAGTCCGCGTGCATAGACATCGGAGGTATCGATGGTGTTGTACATGTTACTCAGCAGTCGGTCTTCCGAGAGGGTGGCTTTCCAGATACGCAGTTCATCGATATTTCCGAACTGACCGCCCTTGATGAGTTGAAGCGTAGCTCCCTTGATGACAGGCACATCTGCCTCGGCAATGACGGCAGTGCGTATTCCATCGAGGTAGAACGAAGCTGCTTGTCCGCGTACGACATTCAGCGCCGCATGATGCCAACCGCTTGCAAAATCACCGAAGTCGTACTTGGTAACTAAGGTCTTCGACTTGGTGCCGTAATCCAGCACGAGGTTATGGAGCGAATCGAAACGCAGGCGCAGGTTGCTGGTCTCGAAGAGCGTATCCACATTTAATATAGAGCTCTGATACCACATCTCGATGGCATAACTCTCGTCATGGTTCGTATTGATAAGCGATATATCCACCTGTGCCCCCGCGGTGCTATCCGAACGCAATGCATAATTGACATTGGAGATCGTCCACGAGTCATTCACGTAGAAATAATGCGTACGGCGAGTGTCGGAAGCGAAGTGACCGTGTCCTTCGTTGAAAGGCCAGTAGTTGGTGAGCCCGTAGGTGTACGCATCTTTCGATACATACTTATCGCCGCCTGCCGTCTTCACATCGCGGTAGATATTATAGAGCGCGAGGTCATGGATATTGGCATTGATTGGACCAAGATAGAGGTAGTTGTCCTCCGCGTAGTCCACCACCGCGACATCCTCCATCGGTACCGTCTCTTCCGAGAACAGGTACGTGGTTGTCTCGTCATACTGCGCGAGCATGTTAAAGGTCATGGCCTCGGCCTTGTAGTTCATCGCGACGAATATCCACTTGTCTTGCGGCAGAGTGGCAGCGCTGGTGAAGTTCTTGCCTACTACACTGACTACCATGTGACCCTCGTTGTCGTACATGAGAGCAAAGTTGCCACTACCGGCACCCTGATGGAGGATGGTACCGGGCTCATGCAGGTTAATCCAGAACTCCAAGGAGAAGTTACCGTTAAGGAAGATCGGGTTGATTGTCCGCACGTCCTGACCGAACGGCAGTAAGCGCAGCGATACCTCATGGTTGATAGGCCGACCGTTCAATTTGGCGGTGATGATGATGTTCTTATCGCCCACGTAGCCCGGCACAATGTCTTCGTTGAACTCAACGGCCAATTGTTCGCCTATGCCGAGGATACCGTTTGCAGGAGCCGGTGTGAAGAGTGGACGCGGCAGGGTCATATCCTTGATGACCTTGGTTGTCTCGCTGAATACCTGTACAGGGTCGTTGCCGTACGGCGTAGTGGTGAACGCACGGAACTCGTACTCGCCTTCCGGATAACTGATGTTGTCGCTCATGTCGAGCGTCAGTCTGAGGTCGCCCGTCGGCGGCAAGGTCTGGTAGCTTGTACCCGTGGAATCGTTCTTATCGGTTACCCAAGTATGGATATCGGTCCACTGGGTGTTGCCCGCGAAGCGGTATTGGATACCGATATTCTTGAGATTCTTGAACTGGCGGTTGAAGCCCGACAGCTTAAGAATCAGTTTACCCTTTCCTGTGGTCGGGTCGGTATTGATAACTGGGTTCGTTACCGAGAGCGTCACCGGCGAAGAGGATGGCTTGAAGTGTACGTCAAGCGTCACGTGGTCGTTAATCACAAGGGGTTGGTACATCGAATAGAAATAAAGTTCTACGCTGTCGTAGTCAAGCACGCTCTGGTCGGTCTGTTGCACCGTGATGATTTTCTTCACGGTCTCGCCTTTAGGAATCCATAGTGTGCGGTCATTGATAGGTGTACCGTCCATGAGAATCTCCAGACCCTTCGTGTTCGTTGATTCCATTATTTTGAGGTCGTAGCCGAAGGGGATAGTTTGGTTCGTAGTCGAACCGTTGGTAGCGTGCAGCGTGAACTGTCCCGTCTGTCCTGCTGGTACGTCGGTCAGCATAGCCGTCTTGGCACCTACATTGCCGTCGGTACTGATCCGGATGATAGGCTGCTCCATCTGCTGTGTACCATAGGAGATGACATGTTGGCTCTCCGGCTCATAATATTCAGCATATTCCAGCCCCTCGTATGGGTTGTAACTCTGACCGCCACGCAACAGGAAGATGTCGCTCCAGCCACGCGGTGAGCGATAGATATCGACGGTAAAGTCGGTGCCCGGATTGCCGTCGTTGAGTTCATAGTCGAACTCTACATATGACTTCGTATTGTCGAGCGAGTCGCCCTTTACTGTGCTACCTGTGTACCCTATCGATGTCTTAAGGTTAAAGTTGGTACCAAACGTTTGGGCAGTATTCACCGTCATTTGTGTTTTAAGCTCATAAATGGCTCCAACCTTTTGATTCTGTATAAAGGTGGACGACTTCGTGGTGTCACGACGCTCGCTGTATGTATAAGCCGTACCGCCGTCAAAGGAACGGTTTTCCTTGAAATATTCAGTGCCTTGGAAGGCTTCTATCTTGTCCTGCTCGTTTTCAGCTAACCGTTCTTTCCAGAGTCGTACCGACTCGTTGTAGTGAAGCACCAAGTCTTGCGACTTGCCCTTGGTTCCTTGTTTCCACACGTAGGTGTCCTTCGTACCGTAGTTCGGGTTATCGGGAGTGAGCCATGTCAGATAGATATCCTTATCGGTATTGTTCGTAAAGGCTTTTGCTGACGCCTCGTCCATATATTCCAGCAGCGCGTTGCGCGTTTCAATCAACTTCGGAATCATCGTCTCTTTTATCTCGCGAGTTGTGAACATAAAGTCGGTGGCGATGCTGTCGCCGATGTTCACCGCTTCCTTCAGTCCTAAGACGATATGGTCGCCCTCTTGGTGGAAACCTAACTTGCGGCAAGTACCGATGATGAAGTTGTGCGACTTACCGATGAAGATGTCACCATTCGCTCCGACGTATTTCGAACCGGTGCTGGTGCTGATATTCTCAGCAGCGGTATAGACGTATGTGCTCTCGTCTTTCCACTGCCATGAGAAAGAGCCGCTTTCGCCGGCCACCATCGTCGTGGTGGCTTTGCTGCCCGAAATGATAGCTACGCCCGTACCTACGGCGGTCTTCAGGTCGGCTCCCCATATAAGGTCGGCAGAAAGAGTCTCATCCCAATATGCGCCATTGGTCTCGTATTTTATCGTCGTCCAGCTGGTTCCTGTTTTCCATGTGGTTTTTCCTTTTGCTCCGGGGGGGTCACGCAGCACCATGTCCACATGGTCAGGACCTTGGGTAACAAAGTTGTTGCCGTTGGTCAGTTCGCCCAATACGATGCCGTTCAACTGCGGACCGGTGTAGGTGCGTTTGTTGCGCACGAAGTCGATGCTGAACTGGCGGGTGTATGGTGCAGTCACGTTAGGCGCACCCGTGGTGAACGTGATTTCGTTCTTACCCACCTCGTCCAAGCGCACTTGATTGCTCTTGAGATTGTAGATGTCACCTTCTTTCAGGTCAGTCAGCGTAGGATCAATCACCCGTGCCACTACGCTCTGTTCGTTGCTCATCTCGTTGGCAACGGTCAGCACCTGTCCGTTCATCGGGATAGTGTCCGTCACGGCCTTGCCCGAGTCGTAGTTGGTGTACGCCTCGTAGCCGAACACACCGAATTTATACTCCTTATGACGGCCAAAAACAGGGAAACCGTAGGTATAGTTGATATTGCCTTCCTCGTCCTTTGTCCAGATATCGGCGATAGTCATGGTATCGGCGCTACTGATAGCATAGCCTTTCAGTTCTTTTTCTCCGAACGCACCGGCTCCATTCACTTGCCACAGACTCACTTGGGGATTAGCCATATAGGTCTGAACCATCTTCGTGTTGTAGGAGTAATATCTCACTGCATTGTCCCCCTTCGCCGTCACCACTTTCATAGAGTCTTTTATCACCTTTTGCACACTCGTCAAGTCAACTTCCGGCAGCGAACCGAACTCAATGTTCTCGTTAGAACCGATGACGATGCTCTTTATGGTATATTTGAGCGGCGGCAGTTTGGCGGAGAACTCACCGGTCGCGCTATCCGTGTTGATATAGATATACTTGGCGTTCGCCGGTTCTTTTGAACCTGTCCATGCGTGACTACGGATGGTGGCGGTGTCAGAATAGAAATAACGGTCGGTCGTTGCCGGTGTGATATAATCATCCTGGCAGTTGAAGGAGAAGGACTCGTTATTCAGTTTCAGTGTGATGGTTGCCACACCGATATTGTTCTTCGATGCACCGAAACCGACGGGCAGCGTGTCATTGGCGGTTCCTCCGGCTACACGGCCAACAAAGTTGACGAGTGTCGAGTCGAGGAAATCGTGCTGCACACGGTCATTGAAGTTAAATTTCCCTACGGTCGGGTATCGTCCGCCTGCCACCATGGTATGACCGGACAGTTTGGCTTCCACATAGTGCTCGCCGATAGGCACACTCAAGTTGTAGTAGCCATTGGCGTCGGTGGTTACAAAAGTGCCTTCACTATTCTGTAACTCGCCATCTATGTAGAACATCATGCCCTCTACAGGGATGTTCGTACCCGCATAGTAGATATGTCCGGTCATAGGGAAGGACGATACGTCCTCGAAGTCGATATTGTTCGCCGTCAGGCTCGATGGACTGATGAAGAGCGAGCGGTTGCGCGGATTGAACTCATGGACACCTTTCTCCGGCACGAGGGTGAAACTCGAACCGCTTCCTTTGAAAGGAATACCGCGAATGATATACTCGCCTTGCGCGTTCGTCAGACCGTAGCGTGAGAGTTGGGCATCCGCCGGCACGATAGTCGATGGCCTGATGTTAGCCCCTATCGTAGCGTGCCGTCCGTTCGGCAGGTCGTTGGAATACGATGCATCGAACGCGTAGCGCTCCAACCCCTCGTCCAACGGCCAGTAGAGTGCCAGACCCGATTCACGACCACTCAACGTGCGGTCGAAATACTGCTTCTTCTCTGCCTCGGTGAGCACATGGTCGAACACACGTACCTCAACAAAGTTGCCCTTGAACGCCTGCGCGGAGGTGATACCGACCGCGCCACCTAATGAGAACGGCGCCGTGATGTCTTGTGCAGAGACAGTGATAGTCTTCACCTCGGCTGTATCCACCTGTACGCTCAGTTGGTTGCCGGCTTTGGTAATAGTCAGCAAGGAATACGTACCGGCCGTCAAAGCGATATCACCGAAGGTCAGTTGTCCTACGCCCGGAATATACGCCAGCACGACGTCATCGCTCAGTCCTTCATCCGGGCGAACGAAGAACTGTACCGTGTAGTCCTTGTTGCTGCCGAAAACTTTGCCCATTTCCGTGGCGTCGGCCCCCCAAGCTATACCTTCCGAAGCGTCATGTACATACTGCGACGCACCTCTAATGGTGTTCTCTTCACCGATGTCGGCGGGACGAAGCCACAACCGTACATTCTGCACGGCGGAACCGCTACCGAACTGCACACGACCGGAGACCGTACCGCGGCTCTGGCAGAAACCGACCGTATAGAGCGTATTCTGCAGCAAACCGCCGTCGTACACCTCAATCTTATATTCGTAGTAATACCCCGGTTTGACGGTGTTATCCTCATAGGTGTAGTTCTCGTCAGCACCATTGGTGGAGTGAATCTGCATAAACTCACCCGTGGAGTTGATATACCGGCGGGAGATGATATAATTGCTGTTGTCTGTTCCTATCTGTTTGGCTTTCCATGTGAGCGTCACACTGCCGTCGTGTGTACCCTTGGTAGCGGTGAACTCCTTGAGCGATGTGCCTGCCAGCAGACCCGCCGTCACCGCATCGCTCTCAAAGCGGTAACTGCCCATCTCCAAGCGTATCTTGTACTGATAGCGGACAATCGAGTTGGGCAGGTCGCTGTCCTCAAACGACAGTTTCGCTCCTGCCGAAGGCTTGGCATCGCCACTGACAGAACCAACCTCACTCCAGTCACCGTTTATGCTCGTCTTGCGTAGCACCTTGAAGTTCACTGTTGCGTCCGTCGTCGGCACACGCGTGTATTGCCATGTCAGACGCACCTTGGTGGTCATGGAGGTATCTTGCCGTAAATCGTAGATTGATACCGACGGTGCCGTGTTCATCACAGACGAGGTGCTGCTTCCGAGCTTGGCAAGCAAGTCATCGCTCGGGCTATTGAGACTGCTCTCGTTGATGCCGTTGTTGATAAAGTCTGTCGGCACATTGACTGCCATATACTTAAAGTAGGTACCCACTGTCACATCATCGTCCGTGAAACTGAGTGAACCGCCCTTCGTACTGCTTAGATTACCGCGCTTGCTCCACGACTTACCGGACTTGGGCGTCCCGTTCTCGTCCGTCTCAACACGGTAGATATACGGTGTGACAGCCATGTAATTACTGCCGGACGGCGTCGTCCATGTCAGCACCGCCTGCTGGTCAAACTGACGGAAGTCCGTCGTGATGGCGTTCGGGATAGGTACGACAGGAAAAGCATTGGACACATTGTCTGTACGAATAATGCGTTTGAACCAGTTATCCGGGTCCTTGATACCGTGGGAACAGGATACCTTGTAGTCAATGCGTTGGGGGTTGCCGACGCCGTCAGGGAACGTGACTACCTCTTTCTTATCCTGCGTAGTGGAAGGCTCATAGGTCTTGTTTACTTTCACTGAACTGCCGTCTTGCTTGTAGAACGTATAGCGCACATCGTAGGTTGCCTTGCGCGAACGGATGGAACTGACCTTGCTCGGGATATCATCGGGCAATTTCGGCATAGTGAACGTCATCTTGTCGATGCCCGTACGCTCCACCTTGTAGCCTGCCGCGTTGTAGTCCGACAGACCGAGGTGGTTGTTGATGTAGATGCTGTAACGCAGCACCATGTTGTACCACTTGCCGTCGCTGTGCTTGAAGTTGAAATAGATCTTCCACGTGTCACCCGCCAACTCCGAAGGATAGTAGAAATCGATCTCCGCGGTCATGTAATGATGGTCGCTGGCCCACTTGTTCACTTGGAACGTCTGCTCGGACGAATTCAGCTCCTTACTGCCGTAAGTCGCATTCGTCACCCATGCCTTCGAGTTGCGCATCTTCAACTGCGCTGTCACATTCTCGCTGGCGGCTCCGTCAGAAGCCTGGTCATGGTACTTGAGATACACCAACTCGTAACTCTTGCTGCCGTTGGTAGCGATGACGGTTCCCCCGTTGCAGTACGTGTTACTTCCGTCGAGGTCGCAAAGGAATACCTCCAATTTGATGTAATCCGTCTTATCCGACGCGTAGTACTTACTCTCGTTCAGCACCCAGTCACTTGCCTGCGCTTTGTTATTAACAAAGAACAAAGAGCAAAGCGCAAAGATAAAAAGATAAATTCTGTGTCTCATATTTGTATTATTATATTGTCCTATTCATATCGGGGGCGCATCGGACCAATATCGTATCCTACTGCACCCTATATATACTATGTATATATCCCGTGATTTTAAAAATCCGTCTGTCCTAGTAGGTTATACGTCTTTCCGTCCCGCACAATAACGATTTGCCCGTTATGGAGGATTTTATTCGTAATTTTTAATTCGTAATTTTTAATTTCTTCTACATCTGTCGGCGTCTCTTTGACGTCTTTCACCAAGCGTACGGAGAAAGGAGTCGTGCGAGAGGCCGGTGTGTTGGCGGCAATACTCGTTTCGTAGAAATGGATACCGTACGCATTACCTTCGCCGTTCGTTGTCGCAGACCAATAATCGCCTGCATCATTTACGCACGGCAGAAATACTACGCCGGACTCTTCCAAAGAAGACCTATTCGCTTCGGTATAACTATTTGTGGTCCAGTTATTACATCCGGGAGTGAATTTTATGTCTCCGTATTCATGCCAGTCGTCTGGCACGAGCATCAGCACATGCTGCGTAACAATAGTAGCCAAACCGGCATTCATCGGGCCATCGCCTATCTCTTCTTCGCGAAGCAGGTACTGCCACTCCTCATCCGTCAACAAGCGCCAACCCGTACCAATATAACTGCCGTAATCCTCACCCCATGGAAAAAGGTCTATTGCTCCTGCGTATCCGGGATTGGTAGTTACATACGATGCATCCAAGCCGATGATCTCCGTCTGACTTGCCGCAAACTGCCACGTGCCCGAACTTATTACATACTGCAAATTACCCGGTGCAAACTGCACTTGGTCTCCATTACTGTTAATCGTGAACTTCCCTTTCGGCGATTCCTCCGCCTGCACATTATTGAATACGAAGAACATAGCGCCAAGCGCCATGACAAAAACGGATATGTGTTTCATAGTATTTGTTTATTGTTTCAAAAAAGTAATTGTGCGGGGTAATCAGCCCCGCACAACTGAAAAAGATTACTTTACGCGGGTCAACTCTGACGGGAATACGTTTAAACCGAAAGAGGTATCCACACCGGTGGTCATCTTGTCGCCCTCAATCGAGTGAATGGTCAAGTGAGTATTATCTCTATCGAGATCCAACCATACGTCCTTGGCATCAACACAATGCCAATCGAGTATGTTTACGGTAATTGTTTCATCTTCGAACACCGCCGTAATCTTGGTCTCTGTGAACGTAATGGTTGCCAGATCACCTTCACCACCGATGAGAGAATACGTGCGACCTTGCCATGTACCCATAGCGGCAGCCTTAATTTCGGCAATTCTTGCCTGGTTAGGATCAGTTGGAGTGTCTTGTTTACAACTTGTAAACATCACTGCAGCTACTGCCATCAGCATGGCTGCGAACACAAATAATCTCTTTGTCATAATTTTGATAAATATAATTGTTAATAAAATGTGTTGATTAAGTTAATTTATGTTGCAAAGTTATATTACATTAATTAATTCACTTTAAGCGATTACCTGCATAAATACCAACCTAAACACTTATCGAATCACTGCAATTTATCTCGCAATGAACGGTGTAATGAATGGTGTAATAACATTGATAGCAAAGGCGCAGATGGTAGCCGGATTCCAGCCTTTCTTAACTCGATGCGATTGCCTTCAATTGCGCGTTTGTTTGTACTGCAAATGCCAAAAGGAATATAAGTGTTGATCCAACGAGAAGTCTGTTTTTCATAGTAGCAGGTGTTTAAAAATTAATAAATGACTAAAGGTACATGAATTACGGCGACAAAGATAATACTTTTTTCTTTAAAATACAAATATTTACAGCGAAAAATCTTTTTTTTTCTTTATTTTTGTTTTTTTCTGTTCATGAATCATAGTATTTAGCACAACGTTTTGTGTCCGTACCAACTCTATCCATTTGCACCAAACTCCGTAAGCCCTTTGTAAATTGTGAATTGTTAATTGAAAAAAGTTGCGTGCGCGCTTGCGCATGTCATTTTTTTTTACTACCTTTGCCGACGCTTTGTAAATTCTTATCTCGCTTTGCTCGAACGATTATTTTCGGCAAGCGAAAATCTTGTGAATTGTTAATTGTAAACGATATGAAACATTCTACTTTATGGATGCTGACTGCCATCCTAATCATCTGCGGCGCTGGTTGCCAGTCGTGTAAGGACAGAAACGCCGAGAAAGGTCAACTGCTGGAGGTATATGATGTGCAAGGCAGTGCTGCCAAGGCGCGACTGACCGTGGACGGCAAGGTGCTCTTCGTCACCGATGTCATCATCGGCAAAAACGGTATCGGCAAGACCGGTGAGGGAGATGCCAAAACACCTACCGGTACGCTGCGTCCGCTGTCTGCCTTCGGTATCAAACCCAATCCGGGAACCAAGATGCCGTATATCGACATCACTCCTTCTACTTTTGCCTGCGACGAGGACTGCGAGTACTACAACCGGATTATTGACACGGCCGTGGTGCACCATCCTTGCCATGGCGAGGAGATGTATTCCTATCAGCCGCACTACAACTACGGCATCGCTACCGACTTCAACAAGGAGTGCGTCTATCCGAACGGCAGTGCCATCTTCATACACGTGAAGGGCCCGAAGCCTTACACCGGCGGCTGCATCGCCTTTGATGAGGACAAGATGGTGGAGATCCTGCTCAACTGCGACATGTCGCTGATCATTACGGTGAAGGAGTAGGGAGCGGAGAAAGGGGGATTTTCTAGTAGAGGGATTCGGACGCCGCCTTGACTTCGTCAATTCCCCCGAATGCCCAACGCCTTGCCGGCGGCATCCTTGCAAGGCGTTCTCGTGAATATCCGCAAACAAAAAGAAGAAACTTTCCAGTCTCTTCTTTTCTTTTTGCGGACATTCCCGCTTTCTCTTGCGGAGAAAGGGGGATTCGAACCCCCGGTACGGTTACCCGTACGACAGTTTAGCAAACTGTTGGTTTAAGCCACTCACCCATCTCTCCTCGTCGTAGGTTTAGCCTAAAACTTTAATGCTTTCCTTTAAAAGCGGGTGCAAAGGTACTGCTTTTTTCTGACATGTGCAAATTTTTGCGCATTTTTTAGTATTTTTTTTTGCGAGGGCTTGCGCATATCCATATTTAGAGGGCATTTTAGTATCGTATTTTGACGATGAATATTAACGCCGATACAGGTTTCCGACTTACTGTCACGGAAATGATATGAGCAGTAGGGTAGAAAAGAAAAAAGGCACCGTTGTGCGGTGCCTGACCATTGCTCAATGCTCGATGCTCAATGCCTGTCGCTTCTGCCTAAAGCAATGCGCGATGGATAGTTTTTTACTCTGTGCAGAAACGGTATAACCATCCTGCAGCGTCCGGACTGTCTTTGACTGTATTGACCGACCAGTCGGTATTGCTGATGCTATAGAATTCTCGCAAGATAGTGCCGGACCCGGAAACAAACTTCATAGCGCAGAAAACGCCCGATGGCTTGTATTTATCCTCATACTCATTTTGTCCGGGGAACTCCAGCACCGCTGTGCTGTTTGCCTCTATCTCTATAGTATCAATTTGCGTGTACCATTGTTCTGCAACATTCGGTTGTAGCGTATAAATCAGCGTAACCGCTTCGTTGCTGTCGTTGGCGATATAATATATAGGTTTGAAGTCCCAATAATCGATGGCCTTGCAACCAATAAAACACAGAATCACCAATAGTTTAGTTAAGAATTTAGTTGTTTTCATAAGTGCGTAATCACCTTGTACCTTAAATCGGCGGCAAAATTACTACAAATTTTTTAAATACGCAAACATTTGTAAAACTTTTTTTAATTTTATTTGCATTTTGTGTACATTTTCGGCATTTTAGTATATATTTTGATAATTTGAATAAACAAAATGTAGTATATGTACCGAATCAAAGAGAGGCACCCGAAATGGATGCCTCTCTCAGATGGAGCGGATTGCTCCGTGTGTGTATCATGCCTTATTGTACAAGGATGAACTTATAGCCCTTTTGGATCAATATACCCGGCGTGTTGCGGTCAACCTGCATACCCTGGATGTTGTAGACAGGGGCGTTCGGGTCGAAGACTGCCTTGGTGTTCTCGATAGCCTCTGTGTTATCAATCGGGTACTCGTTGTTGGACTCGGTGTATGCGCGAATCTCGATACGCTCGATGATGCCGCAGTGCATTACGCCCTGTTGGTCAAGTACAGAGTACTCTACGCGGTAATCGTTGCCTCCGAGGCTGGTGATGGTCGCATCTGCTTCTGCAACTCCGATCTCAATGGTGTCGGTTCCTTGGATAACGACGATGTATGAGAATTCGGTGCCGATACCGCCCGGAACTTCCTCGCCGAGTTCGGTCGAGTAGGTGCCTGCGAACGAGTGAGCCTTGTTGGTGTAGAGATCCAGTTCTGCCAATACGCCGTCTCCGACAAACTCACCCTGCTCGTTCCACTCTGCAAAGCTGAACATCTGGAGACCGAAGTTATGGATGCCTTCGTTCTCACCGTAGTAGATAGCCTGAGCCTCGGTGAAATCGACGTTAGCAGTATCCTGATGGAACTTGCTGACAGAAACGAA
>JAEEGL011718154.1_pt1 | contig 12482 bp, 6 predicted proteins | sample 9134231 | NCBI WGS metagenome assembly JAEEGL01 (sample SAMN16246548, study PRJNA631951) | gut metagenome | biome: gut microbiome; feature: rumen; material: fiber-attached | host: Bos | place: Iran: Karaj | collected 2018-10
ATCATACCGCAGCCTATACGCCGTGTGCTCGCATTTGTCAAGGCTGCGAAGTATATATGGCGAGGGCTGAAATGCCTGTTTCAGGGGAGGCTGGAGGTCGCTGTCCTCGACGCGACAGCTATCGGTGTATCGCTCCTGCGCGGCGATTTCAAGACCGCCGGCTCGGTGATGTTCCTGCTGAATGTAGGCGATATCCTCGACGAGTGGACGCACAGGAAGTCGATAGACGACCTTGCGCGGACGATGTCCCTCGGCGTTGAGAACGTGTGGACAAGGACCGCGGACGGTCAGGAGCTCCTCATGTCCGTGAACGAGGTGAAAAAGGGCGACACGGTCGTTGTGAGGACGGGCTCGATGATACCGCTCGACGGCAAGGTGATCTCGGGCGACGCAATGGTGAATCAGGCGTCGATGACGGGCGAATCCGTGCCAGTTCACAAGTCCGTGGGAGCCTACGTCTACGCCGGGACTGTCGTTGAGGACGGCGAGTGTACGGTCTGCGTCGAGAGCGCGCTCGGCAGCGGACGCTACGACCGCATCGTGAAGATGATAGAGGAGTCCGAAAAGCTCAAATCCGCGGCGGAGGACAAGGCATCGCACCTCGCGGACAAGCTCGTTCCGTGGAGTCTTGGCGGCACTCTGCTGACGTGGCTGCTGACGCGCAACGTCACGAAGGCGCTGTCGATACTCATGGTGGACTTCTCCTGCGCGCTCAAGCTCGCAATGCCGATATCTGTGCTGTCCGCGATGAGGGAGTGCAGCCGCGCCGGTATAACCGTCAAGGGCGGACGCTTCATGGAGGCGGTCGCCGAGGCTGACACGATAGTTTTTGACAAGACCGGCACGCTCACTCATTCGGCTCCGAAGGTAGCGAAAGTGATATCCTTCGGCGGACGCGACGAGAGCGAGATGCTCCGGCTCGCGGCTTGCCTCGAGGAGCACTATCCTCATTCGATAGCCAATGCTGTAGTCGCAGAAGCCGCGTCACAGGGACTCATACATGAGGAATTCCACTCCAAGGTGGAGTACGTGGTCGCACACGGTATCTCCAGCACTGTCAACGGCGAGCGCGTGCTCATCGGAAGTCATCATTTTATCATCGAGGACGAGCAGTGCTCCGAGCCTGATGACGATAGGTACCGCGAGCTGCCCGACGAGTATTCGCACCTCTACCTCGCTATCGGCGGTGAGGTCGCGGCGGTCATCTGCATTGAGGACCCTCTCCGCGAGGAGGCTGCTGACGTGATAGAGAAGCTCCACGGATACGGCATTTCGCGCGTAGTCATGATGACCGGCGACAATGAGCGCACAGCCCGTGCTGTCGCGGCAAAGGTCGGCGTTGACGAGTATCACGCGGAGGTGCTTCCCGAGGACAAGGCAGCGTTTATCCGCGCCGAGCACGAAGCCGGACGCCGTGTAATCATGATAGGCGACGGCGTGAACGATTCGCCTGCACTCAGCGAGGCTGACGCCGGTATCGCTATCAGTACGGGAGCTGCCATAGCCCGTGAAATAGCGGATATCACCATTTCTGCCGACGACCTGTACGCGCTTGTGGAGCTCAAGCGCCTGAGCAATGCGCTGATGTCACGTATCGGCTGGAATTACCGCACTATCATCGGCTTCAACGGTGCTCTCATCGGACTTGGAGTGCTCGGAGTGCTTCCGCCTGCGACCTCCGCACTGCTGCACAATGCCTCTACGCTTGCGATAGGGCTGAGGAGCATGACCGACCTCAAATGAGCGCATTTTACGTGAACTCACATAAAGATAATCAAACAGCGGCACTCAGAACGGGCGCCGCTGTTTTTATATTATGGTACCGGTGACCGGGGCGGACAACGGGCTCCTGCGGCATTTCTCCGGAGAACTGTCCTGCAAGCGATGTTTTTGGGAGCTGTTCCTGTAACCCTCCTCAGACAATTCACATATAATAAAACGGCAGGAGCGAACTGCCAATAAAAAGGAGGGAAAACAATGGCGACATTCTACAATCAGGCAACGCTCTCGTACAACGGGAACGTGACTGTTTCAAATATCACAACGGGCGAGCTGCTCGACACTGTCTCCGCGACCAAGACAGCTCTCACCGACACTTATTCTCCGGGTTCGGACACTGCCTATGCGGTAAGCATAATCAATACCGGCACATCTGACCTGAATGACATTACGCTGACCGATGATCTCGGCAGCTACACCTTCGGCGAGCAGGCGACAGAGCTTGTGCCGCTGACCTACAATGAGGGCTCGCTGAAGCTGTTTGCAGGCGGAGCTCTCCAGCCTGACCCGACGGTGACTTCGTCCTCGCCGCTGACAGTAACGGGTATCAGCGTACCTGCCGGCAGCAGTGTCATGGTGCTCTATGAGGCGGCTGTGAACCAGTACGCACCGTTCGGCGCGGGTGCGGAGGTAACCAACTCCGTCGAGATATCCGGCGTAAGCAAGACGGTCCTCGCAACAGCCTCCGCGACTATTACCCCCGAGGAGGGCGCGGAGCTCACTATCACGAAGTCGCTCACTCCGCTCACGGTTTCGGGCAGCGGCGAGCTGACCTACACCTTCGTGATACAGAACAGCGGTACGGCTGCTGTGACCGGAACCGACAGCGTTATCTTCACTGACGTGTTCGAGCCTGCACTCAATATCACATCGGTGACCTACAACGGCGCACCGTGGAGCGAGGGTACGAACTACACCTACGACGAGGATACCGGCACATTCACTACTCCCGAGGGACAGATAACTGTTCCGGCTGCGGAGTACGTCCAGGACCCCGACACCGGCGCATGGAGCGTCCAGCCCGGTACCAGCACTATCGTCATCACAGGCACAGTTATAAGCTGACCGGAAGCAAAGACCGCAGGGGAGAGCAGTCCCCCTGCGGTTTTTTTGCGGACAGAACGTCAGGTCTGCGAAAGTGAAGCCGGAGCAGAACAGCGCCTGCCGCCGAAGTGTCTGCGTCAGGGAAATGGTGACAGCAGGGCTCGTTGAGCTGTATTGTTTTTGCTCTTGCTATTTCAGTATAAACGTGGTATAATTAATGCAATATCGTACAAGGACTGTGCGGTGATACCTCAATTGCGAATCAATTTTAGGAGGTCCTGCTGATGAGCTTTTCTCCAAAGGAAATACTTAAATTCGTCGAGGAAAACGACGTTAAATTCATAAGACTTACATTCTGCGATATCTTCGGCAATCTCAAAAACGTTGCGATAATGCCAAATGAGCTTGAACGAGCCTTCTCCTGCGGCATACCGTTCGATGCCTCCGGCTTTTCCGGACACTGCTCCGACCTGCTGCTCGTCCCCGATATATCCACGCTCTCCGTGCTGCCGTGGAGACCGAAATCAGGCAGGGTCGTGCGCTTTTTCTGTAGTCTCAGGACAATAGACGGCAGCGACTATATCGGCGATATCCGCAGCGACCTCGTCCGCACCATGAACGAGCTCCGCCTCGACGGCTATTCGTGCGAAATGGGTACAAAGTGCGAATTTTACCTCTTTGAGCTCGACGCAAAGGGCGTGCCGACCAAGATTCCCCACGACACCGGCGGCTACCTCGATGTCGCACCGCTCGACAAGTGCGAGAACGCAAGGCGCGAGATCTGCCTTTCGCTCGAGGAAATGGGGCTCAGCCCGAAAAGCTCCTGCCATAAGCACGGACCGGGTCAGAACGAGATAGAGTTCCGCGAGAACGAGACTGTCACAGCCGCCGACGATATGGCGCACTACAAGACCGTCGTCAAGTCGATAGCCGCGCAGAACGGGCTTTTCGCCTCCTTCATGCCGAAGCCGCTCGGCAACGAGCACGGCAGCGCTCTCTGCATTTCGATAAGCCTCAAAAAGAACGGCGAGTTCATCTTCGGCGGCACGCCCGAGGAGATGTCCCACGAGGGCAAATGCTTTATTTCCGGCGTCCTCAGCCGTATCCGCGAGATAACAGCCTTCCTCGACCCGACCACCAATTCCTACAAGCGCTTTGGCATGGGCTATGCTCCCAAATACGTGGACTGGTCGTCCGAGAACCGCTCCCAGCTCATACGCATACCGCGTGCCGTGGGCGTTTCGCCGCGCATAGAGCTCCGTTCCGCAGACGCCGCCTGCAACCCGTATATCGCCTTCAAGCTCATTCTCGCCGCCGGCATGGAGGGCATAAGCTCCGGCGACAGCTCACTCATGGACCGCACCATGAAGGGTGATTCTCCTTCCGGCTTCGAGCTGCTGCCGATGTCGCTCGAGGAGGCGGTCAGCATCGCCAAGAGCAGCGATTTCGTGAAGCGCACGCTGCCGGACGAGATACTGAGCAGCATACTTTCACGAATGGATACGCAGATACAGGAGTACAACCTCGCCAAGGACAAGGACGAATTCGAGGAAAAAGCGTACTTCAAGTACCTCTGAACGGAGCATTAAATGAACAGAGCTATGATAGTTTCAGCCGATTCCGAGGCTGCCGCGGCGATAGAGCAGGCTGCTGGCATCGAGGGCTTCGGCTCGGTTGCGGTGATATCCGCAGGCAGCGAGGCAAGACGCCTTTTAGGCGGCGGTCTTGTCCCGGACATGATAATCATCAGCACCCCTCTCGACGACGAATTCGGGCAGGAGCTCGCGGAGACTGCCGCTGAGGAGACCTCTGCCGGAATCATCCTCATCTGCCACGGAGAGATAGCTGACGAGCTCGCGGACAGGCTCTCGGACTACGGTGTGACCGTGCTCGCACGTCCCGTCAGCAGGGAGGCTCTCAGCCGGAATATCCGCCTGATAAGCGCGAATCTCAGCCGTATGTCAGGCGTGAAGGAGACACCGGAGATACTCGGCAGAACAGAGGAGATACGCACGATAAGCAGGGCAAAGGCAGCCCTGATGAAGTACCTCGGCTTCACCGAGCCGCAGGCTCACCGCTATATCGAGAAGCAGGCGATGAACAACCGCCAGACGCGCCGCGAGGTAGCGGAGCATATCCTCACACAGTACGAAAAATAGGCATTTGTGAGCTTTTAGCTTGAGGTCTCCGCTTGCGCGGACGTATCTGAAAAAGCTACAGCCGCGGCGATGAGCTGCCGTTTCTGAGGAGCGATGGACGCGGAGCCGGGACAGCGTCCCGGCGGGTCAAGAGCATAGCTGCATAGTAATATTTACAGGCAATAGATCGGAAAGGTGATAAAGATGAACGAACGCGACACCCTCCGCGTCAGAGCAAGGGAGCTCGTCGGGCAGCTGACCCTCGGCGAAAAGCTCGGCTTCCTCACCACCCACCACAGACCCGTCGAAAGGCTCGGGCTCAGCGAATTCCGCATAGGCACGGAGGTCGCGCGAGGCTGCGTCGGGCGCGAAAAGGACAAGCCCTCCACCGTTTTTCCGCAGCCTATCGGGCTCGCAGGCACCTTCGACAAGGAGCTCATGCACGAGCTCGGCACCGTTGCCGGAAAGGAGTGCCGAGCCTATTACAACAGCGGCTCCGGCACTGACCTGTGCGTATGGGGACCCACAGTCGATATGGAGCGCGATCCTCGCTGGGGACGCACCGAGGAGGCTTACGGCGAGGACGTCTGCCTTGCCGGCGAGATGACTGCCGCATACACGCGCGGACTTGCAGGCGACGCCCCCGTTTACGTCAGGACTGTCCCGACGCTCAAGCACTTCTGCGCCAACAATAACGAGAAGGACCGCGACAGATGCAACGCCTTCCTGCCGCCGCGCCTAAAATACGAATACTACTACGCAGCCTTCCGCACTGCCATTGAATTCGGCGGCGCACGGAGCGTTATGGCGTCGTATAACGAGATAAACCGGCTCCCGGCGCTCTGCAACCGCGAATTGCAGACCGTGCTCAAGGACAGGTGGGGGCTGTGGTTCGCAGTCACGGACGGCGGCGATTTTTCGCAGAATCTTACTGCCCACGGCTTCTATGACAGGCACTCGGATACGCTTGCGGAGGCTCTCAGAGCCGGCTGCGACACCATGACCGACAGCGATGATCTCACCGAAAATGCCGCAAGAGAGGCGCTCGCTGCCGGCACTCTGACTGAGGCGGACATTGACAGGAATGTGGAGAATGTGCTGTACGCGCGGCTGAGGCTCGGTATGCTTGCCGACGACTGCCCTTTTGACAGCATAGGCAAGGACGTCATCGACTGCCCCGAGCACCGCGGGGTAAACCTCCGTGCGGCAAGAGAGCAGGTCGTCCTGCTCGAGAACAGCGGACTGCTCCCGATAAAGGAAAAACCGCGTAAAATAGCCGTTGTCGGCGCTCTCGCCGGCGAGAATCTCATGGACTGGTACACGGGCATATTCACGGACGCTGTCTCGGTCGCGGAGGGTATACGCCGTGAATTTCCGGGGGCGGAGGTCGTGCAGGACAGCCTGTGGGACACAGTCGCCATTCAAGCCGACAACGGGAAATACCTCTCCGTGCACGAGGACGGCACGATATGGGCTGACGCCGGTGAAACAGGCGAAAACGAGCTCTTTGAGATGCTGGTCTGGGACGAGGACGCGGAGCTCTGCGGTCAGAGGCGCGTCTGCCGGTGGACGAATTTCCGCTCCGTGAAGCACAGGCGCTTCATGCAGCTTGGCGGAGACGGCGTGCTCAGGCTCAATAACAGCACCGTTTACGACTGGTTCACGCGCGAGACCTTTGAGTACGTCCGCGACGGCTCGGACGAGCTCCTGCGCGACCTCATGTCCGGCGGACGAATGACAGCGGACGGCGCCGGCAAAGTGAGCTTCGACCCATGCATGAACGGGCAGACCATGCATATCCGCACGATCAAAACAGGCGCAGAGCGCGCGGCAAGGCTCCGCAGCGAGTGTGACCTTATAGTTTACTGCACCGGCAACGACCCTGTGCAGGTCGCAAAGGAATGCTACGACCGCAGGCACCTCGCCCTGACGGTGCAGCAGGAGTGCCGGGACGTCCTTGCACAGGCGGAGGACAAGCTTGTCACCGTGCTGATATCGAGCTATCCATACGCGGTGACAGGCGCGAAAAACCTCATTTACACGACGCACGCAGGAGCTCACCTCGGCACAGCGGTCGCGGAGACGATAAGCGGCAGGAACGTCCCTGCCGGCAGACTTGCGATGACATGGTACCGCTCCGAGCTCGACCTGCCGGACATCATGCAGTACGACATCGAAAAGGGCTGCACCACGTATATGTACTTCAAGGGCAAGCCCCTCTATCCGTTCGGGTACGGGCTGTCCTACGCGAGATTCGAGTATATCGGGCTCAGGCTCAGCGGCGGCAGCTCTCCGGAGGCTGTCGTGAGGGTGAAAAACGTGTCGGACACGGACGGAGACGAGGTAGTTCAGCTTTATTTCACTGTGCCGGGCTCGGCGCTGAAGCGTCCGGCGAAGAAGCTGTGCGCGTTTGAGAGAGTGCATATCAGAGCCGGTGAAACTGTCGGGGTAAGGCTCGCTGTGCCGCGGTATATCCTCGAGGTCTACGACACTCACAGCGGCGAAATGCTCGTCGAGAGTGGCATTTACCGCTTTATGGCAGGCGGCTGCTCGGACAATCTGCCGCTCTCGGGAGAGGCCGCGGTGGACGGCAGCGATATACCGCTCCGACCGGCTTCATTTGAGGCTCAGAGCTTCGACGGCTACCACAGTATCGAGACCGTGTGGTCGAAGCGGCTGGAGCGCTATTATATCCGCGCGAAGGGCTGGGGAGGCTCTGCTGCATACGACGGCTGCCGATTCGCAGGAGCGAGGGAGGTCGCTGTGACTGCTGCCGCATTCACCGGCTGCGGAAAGATGTACCTTGACTTCGGCGGCAAACAGACCGAAACTGAGCTGCTCCCGGCGGACGGCTTCGACGATTTCCGCGAATACAGGGCGGCTCTGCCCGACGGCGTACCCGATACGGGAAGGCTGACTGTAAGCTTCTCCGGAGATGTCAGCGTGCTCGGGATATCGTTTGGCTGAGTGCGCGCACGATGTCGCTCTTGATCATATTCATAAAAATAACCCGGACAGTTTAAGGGCGGTGCTCATACAGAAGTATTGCAGATAATTATTGAGGAAAACCCTTTTGAAAAAGGGTTGTTCCTCAAACTCCTTTCCTAAAACTTTTAACTCCGTTTTTGCCCCTATGGGGGTCACGTTACTTCGCTTTCGATTTGAAGCAAGTTATTAAACGTGACCCCCATAGGGGCAAAAACAAAGCTGGAAGTCTTTGGAAGGGGGTCTGGGGGAGAACCTTTCCTCAGAAAGGTTTCCCCCAGTAGTTACGTGTAAAGCTTCTATATGGGTATCACCCTTATGCCCCGGGAGCTTTTTGTATCTTCAATACTGAGCTCTTACTTCTTAGGCTCGTCCACTCTGTGCTGTGCGATGATGAGCCTTACCGTTTTATAAAGGTACGGCTTCAGCTCACCGAGCGTACACGGATCCTTGTAGAGTATCGCCGAATAGCACGTTGACGACACGAGCTCGATTATCATGAACAGCATTATCTCCGGGTCGCGGAGCTTGTACGGTGCCTCCGCGATCATCAGGTCGTAGACCTCGGTGAAGTCGACGTCGTCCTCCGAAGCCGAGGACGTCAGCGCAGATTTGAAAACGCCCCAGCTGAGGTTCTTGGAAATAAAGGTCAGGAGCGCCTGATTGGCGTTGAGCTGGTTGATGATATTATCGACTATGCGTATCATCTTCTCCTCGAAGGGAGTGCTTTTCAGCTCAGGACCGAGTTCCTTCATGGCGTTCATGAAAAGCTGGCTCGACTTGTGCGCAACGAGCTTGTTGCGGATATCATACTTGTCCTTGAAGTAGAGGTAGAAGGTACCTTTTGCTACTCCTGCCTTTCCAGCGATGTCAGAGATAGAGGTCTTGCTGAACCCCTTTGTTGTGAAGAACTCGAACGCCGTCTTGAGCAGCGACGACTCCTTCTGCTGCTTGTTAACATCAACTTTACCCATTTTATCCTCCCACGCGTGCGATACGTGCGAATTTTATACGTTACATTCATTATATCCTATAAAACCGGCAGTGTCAAGCTCACAAAATTGACCATTAGTCATAATGCGGACAAGCCTGTTTTGTGCAGGTCTACAAAAATATGACCGAAAGTCAATATTCATCTTTTTGGTTATTGACTTCCGGTCATTTTTGGAATATACTATATTACAGTAAGTGATATCCACAGACATATCACAGCTATTTCATACAGTAGGGGGACGATAATATGCTAAAGTTTGGCGAATTCATCGCAAAACACCGCGTACTTATCCTGCTGACCGGTATCATACTTCTTATACCGTCAGTTTTCGGATACCTCAATACAAGGGTGAACTACGATATCCTCTCTTACCTGCCCAAGGATATCAACACGATGGTCGGTCAGGATATCCTGATAGACGAATTCGGACAGGGCGGCTTCTCGTTCGTAATGGTAGACGGGATGACCGAGAAGGAGATAGCAGATACCGCCGATAAGATCTCGGAGGTCGACGGCGTATCGAACGTAGTCTGCTACGAATCTCTCACAGACCTGAACGTGCCGAAGGAGATACTTCCCTCAAAGGTGCGCGACTTCTTCAACAAGGGCGATACGACGCTCATGGCGGTATTCTTTGAGGGCTCCACCTCCGCTGACAAGACTCTCGAGGCTGTCGACGAAATGAGGAGCATAACCTCCGAGCAGTGCTTCATCAGCGGAATGAGCGCCGTTACAACGGATATGAAGCACCTCTCCGACAGCGAATCACTGATATATGCGGCGATAGCAGTCGTCCTGACGAGCGTTGTGCTCGTCCTCACAATGGACAGCTTCCTTATCCCGGTATTCTTCATGCTCAGCATCGGTATCGCAATAGTATGGAATCTCGGCACCAATTTCGCAATGGGCGAGATATCCTTCATAACACAGGCGCTGGCGCTGGTGCTCCAGCTCGGCGTGACTATGGACTACTCCATATTCCTGTGGCACAGCTACAAGGAGCAGCAGAAATACTTCCCCGAGGACAGGGTCGAGGCTATGGCGCACGCGATAGCCGCCACGGTAACAGCCGTAGTCAGCAGCTCGTTCACTACGGTCGCCGGCTTCCTTGCTATGTGCTTCATGAGCTTCACGCTCGGACTTGACCTCGGCATAGTAATGGCAAAGGGCGTAATCTGCGGCGTTATCGCCTGCATAACAGTGCTCCCGGCGATGATACTCATATTCGACAAGGCCATCGCCAAGACCTCGCACCGCGATTTCATGCCTGCCTTCACGAGGAGCTCAGGCTTCATCGTAAAGCACGCCGGAGCCTTCCTTGTGCTCGCAGTCGTGCTCGTGATACCGGCAGTTTTCGGCTACACCCACTACGGCGTCTACTACAAGCTTGACAGCACGCTCCCGAAGGAGCTCGCAAGCATCACAGCCAATATGAAGCTTGAGGAAGAGTACCACATGAACAGCACGCATATCCTACTTGTGGATTCGGATATGGACGCAAAAACAGCCACGTCGATGCTCAATGAAATGGACGATGTAGACGGCGTGCAGTTCACGCTCGGCTACAATACGCTGGTAGGACCTGCAATCCCCGACGAGGTAGTCCCCGACAGCATAAGGAGCAAGCTCAAGGGCGAGAGCAAGCAGCTCATGCTCATAGGCTCCGAATACGAGGTCGCCTCCGACGACGTGAATGCGCAGGTGGCTCAGCTCAACAAGATAGTACAGAAATATGATCCGAACGGTATGCTCATAGGCGAGGCTCCGGCAACAAAGGACCTCATCGACATCACGAACCGCGATTTCAAGGTCGTCAGCGTGCTCTCGATAGCGGCGATATTCCTTATCATCGCCTTCACCTTCAAGTCCATATCGCTCCCTGTGATACTTGTCGCGGTCATCGAGCTTGCGATAATGATAAACCTTGGCATTGCCTACTTCACCGATACACAGCTCCCGTTCATCGCCTCGGTAGTCATCGGCACGATACAGCTCGGCGCGACTGTTGACTACGCGATACTTATGACGACGAGATACCGCACAGAGCGATCGTCCGGCAAGGACAAGAAGGAGTCCGTCAGCATAGCGCTTGCGACCTCCGTACGCTCGGTCATCACCTCGGCGCTCGGCTTCTTTGCGGCGACCGTAGGCGTTGCGGTCTACTCGAAGATAGGAATGATATCCTCACTGTGCGTACTGCTTTCAAGAGGCGCGCTCATATCAATGGTGGTAGTAATAACCGTGCTCCCGTCGATGTTCATGCTGTTCGACAGCGTGATATGCAAGACGAGCGCAGGCTTCTCGCACAAGGACGGCGAGAACACCTCCCACAGGCATCACTTCCACGTATTCAGCCATTAAGGGTATAAGGTCTGACATTTTTACGAAAGGATGACATATATGAAAAATTATAAGAGGATCACCGCAGCGGCTCTCGCAGTCGCAGTATCAGCAGCAGCTACAGGCTCTCTTGCCTACGCCAAGAACGCAGACAAGGCGGCTGCTCCGGAGAAGGCTTCGGAAAGCGCTCCCAAGTCCGCCAAGACCGAGCGCAGGGCTGCCGGCAGCGAGGCTTACAAGGACGAGACCGTATACGTTCTCTGCAACACCGATTCGTCCGTCAAGAACGTGGTAGTAAGCGACTGGCTCAAGAACGCCCCTGCTCTCAGCAGTATCAGCGACATTTCCGACCTCGAGGACATCGTAAACGTCAAGGGCAGCGAGAAGCTCACGCAGAACGGCGATTCCCTCAGCTGGGAAGCCGGCGGCAACGATATATACTACAAGGGCACGACCAGCAAGGAGCTCCCCGTAGACGTAACTATCACCTACCTCCTCGACGGCAGGGAGATATCACCTGCCGACCTCGCCGGAAAGAGCGGTCACGTCACTATCCGCTGGGACTACAAGAACAAGCAGAAGGTCACCAAGGAGATAAACGGCAAAAAGACCGATATCTACGTCCCCTTCATGGCAGCGAGCGCAGCAGTCCTCGACACGGGCAAATTCATGAACGTTGAGGTCACCAACGGCAAGGTCATCTCCGACGGCAACAGACTCATCGTAGTCGGCGCCGCATTCCCGGGACTTACCGAGAGCCTCGCCCTCGACGAGATAAAGACAATGGATATACAGCTCCCCGAGAGCTTCGAGCTCTCCGCGGACGTCACTGATTTTGAGATGAACACCTCCGTCACTGTCGTATCGAACGAGATATTCACCCAGCTCGACCTCGGCGAAAGCTTCGATATGGGCGACCTCGAGGATAAGCTCCGCGAGCTCAGCGACGGTGCAGCTCAGCTCACAGACGGCACGGCAAAGCTCTACGACGGCATATGCCAGCTCTCAGACAAGTCCGGCGCACTCACGGACGGCATAAATAAGCTCTATGACGGCTCGCTCCAGCTCCAGAAGGGAACGGGCGACCTCAGCAGCGGCGCAAAGCAGCTCGCTGACGGCACAAAGACGCTCTCCGATTCCACGAAGAAGTTCAGCGAGGGCGTAGGCTCCGCGAAGGACGGCTCCGCTGCACTCACGGCAGG
>JAEEGL013095725.1_pt1 | contig 12482 bp, 8 predicted proteins | sample 9134231 | NCBI WGS metagenome assembly JAEEGL01 (sample SAMN16246548, study PRJNA631951) | gut metagenome | biome: gut microbiome; feature: rumen; material: fiber-attached | host: Bos | place: Iran: Karaj | collected 2018-10
AAAAAAAAGGAATTCCTGAAGAACTGGTGGATGAATCAATCCGTGAATTGTGCAAATTAATTTTGAAATCAAATGATGAGGAATTTATCTACAATTTTTTCGTATGTATGTTTACAAAACCTGAGTTGAAAGATATAGCCAGCCGCTGGCTTTTAGTGAAAGAAATTGATAAAGGTACAACTCAGCGTGAAATAGCAAAAGAATTTTCTATGTCTTTGTGTAAAATCACCCGTGGTTCCCGCGAATTGCATAAAGATGACAGTGCTTTTAGAAAAATGCTCGAAATGTCAAAAAATCTCTAAAAAAAAATTATATTTCCCCGATAAATACAGTATAGAACCGGATAATTTTGTCAGTAGGGGAAAATATGAACAAAAAATCGTTTTTTATAACACTTCTAACTCTTTGTTTATTATTTGGGTGTAAATCTACAAAAACGGCAGCTCCTTCAACAGGAAAAATGTCACCCCAGGAATTAATAAAGAACAATCGCATAAATGAAGCCAAAATGGAATTCGTTATGCAGACAGATATCAATGCTGGGGATAAAGATGGAAATACCGTTCTTCACCTGGCTGCTCAAAGAAATGATGCAGATTTAGTTACTTATTTTCTTTTGAAGGGTGCAGATCCTCAGTTAAAAAACAATGACGGTGATACCCCTTTACATTTGGCCCTCTGGGAAAGTGCATACGAAGCTGCTCAGGCAATTGTTGCAGTAAATGCGGAAACTTTGTTTGACCGCGATGTTGTAGGTATGCCTGCTCTTGATCTGGCTCTTTCAATGGACGAAGTATATTATGATTTGCTTATTACTACCAAAGCAGGGGAAGTCCGGGATGTTGGTGGACAGTCAATCGTTCATTATTTTGTTCGTACAAAAAACCTGCGCGGTGTTCAGAAATGTATTGAAAAAGGAATTCCTGTATCTGTAAAAGATGATGAAGGAAAAACACCTCTTGATTTTGCTTTCCAGGATATTAATGATTCTATTTCAGTAGAAATTGCTGCAGAATTAATTATGGCTGGGGCAGAAGAAGTTGAAACTGAATGTTCTTATTTTCAGGATGCAATTGCCGCAAGAAATGTAAATACCCGTTTTGATGATGGACAGACACCTCTTCATCTTGCTGCAATTATGGGTCATACAGCAATTGTAAATTACCTTTTACAGCATGAAGCAGAAACTTCTGTTCAGGATTCATCTGGAGCAACTCCTCTTCATGAAGCAGTTCGTTATGGAAATGTAGAAATTGCTGCTGCTTTGCTTGCTGCTGGTGCAAATCCTAATGCAAGAGATAATCTTGGAAAAACTCCTGTAATGCTTGCAATGCCTGCTGCAACTCTTAGAGAATCATATTCTCTGCTTGTTTCTTATCAGGCTGATTTATCACAAAAAGATATGTATGGTGATACAGTCCTTCATATTGCTGCTATGATGAATATTAATCCGGATGTTATGTCTATCCTTATTAACAACGGAGCTGATATTGATGCAAGAAATAAGGAAGGTGTTACACCACTGGAAATTGCAGTTCAGAAACAGAATATTGCAATCGTAAGATTATTAACTTCAAGTGGTGCAAATATTCATACTCAGGATACAAACGGTCAATCACCACTTTCCATGGCTTTTGCCTCATCAAACGAAATGCTTGAAGCTGTTGTAAATTCTACAAATGCAACTTCTCAGGATTCTGATGGTAATACACCACTGCACATTGCTCTTTTGACTGATGCACCTTTGTCTAAAGTTCAGTACATAATCAGTCTTACAAGCGATGTAAATATTCGTAACAGAGATGGAAATTCAGCTTTGTTTATTTCTGTTTTGAAGAATCGACAGAAGGTTGGAGAAATGCTGCTTGCTAAAAATGCAGATATTTTCTCAACAAATACAAATAACAATTCACCTTTGAGACTGGCCCTGAAATATGGTGGCTCAGTTCAGAACTGGCTTATTACTTCAAGAACAATCAAGTCAAAGGATGGTTCTGGAAACTCTGTTTTACATTATGCCGCTGAATGGCAGTATGGAGATGCAATCACAAGTCTTTTGACAAAAGGTGCAGATATTTCTGTTAAAAATGCAAATGGTGAAACCGCTCTCTTTAGTGCTGTTAAGACAAATAATCCTGCCATCATTCGTCTGATTATTGATGGTGGTGCAGATATTCTTGCAAGAGATAATCTTGGTTCAACTGTAATGCATACTGCAGTTCGCTGGGATGCACCTGCTTCTATTGATTGTCTTTTTGATTATGGAGTTAGTGTAAATCTTCAGAATAGTTCGGGTAAATCACCATTATCTGAAGCTGTTATCGCAAGTAAGTATGATATTGCACGCAAACTTTTGAGCTATGGTGCAGATCCAAACTCCAGCGACACAAATGGTGTTACTGTTTTGATGGATGCAATTCACGGAAATAATCCGGATAATGTTCGCCTGCTTTTGAATTATGGAGCAAATCCAAATGTTCAGGAAGTAAACGGCCGCAACGCTTATCATGAAGCAGCTTACATGGGTGATATCGAAATCATCAAGTTAATCCGCAATTCTGGTGGAAATCCTTTATCAAGAGATAAACAGGGCAAAACTCCATTCTCAATTGTAATTAATAAGGATATTGAAACAATCCGCGAAGTACTGGGGTCATCATACAATATCACAGATAGTGACGGAAACAGTCCTGTTCATATTGTAGTAAAATCTCATGCTCCAAAAGATATTCTTCAGTTGCTGATTGATGAAGGTTATCCTCTTGATACAAAAAATTCCAGCGGTTATACAGCTTTGACTTACGCTATTGAAGATAATGATATTCAGACTGCTCTTATCCTGCTTGAAAATGGAGCAAATCCATTCCAGTTGATTGATAAGAAGGGTAGAAATGGAGTTTCAATCGCTCTGGAAAAGAACAATAAAACTATGATTGGAAATATTGTAAAATATGCTGGTCATATGGCTGATGTTCAGGGAAATACAATTCTCCACTATGCAGCAAAATCTTCTTCACCAGATATTGTAAAAACCCTTATTTCTTATGGTCTTGATAAAACTGTAAAGAATAATTCTGGCGATACACCTTACACAATTGCAAAAAGATGGCGCCGTCCTGAAGTTGAAAAATTGTTACAGCCATAAAAAAAAGACAGTCTGAGAAAAATTTCTCAGACTGTCTTTTTTTTTAATGCTATAGATTTTGCAAAAGACTACTCAGTTTTTTCACCACTGAGAATAAGGTTTGCAACAATACCAAGAATTAATGCACATGCAACAGTTCTGATTTCAACAGCACCAAATTTAACAACCATTCCACCAACACCTGTAATAAAGATTACTGATGCAACGAAAAGGTTCTTGTTTTTGTTCAGGTCTACTTTCTGGAACATCTTGAAACCTGATACAGCAATAAATCCGTACAAAGCAATACAAACACCACCCATTACACAAGATGGAATTGTTTCAAGGAAAGCAACAAGTGGAGAAATCAAAGAGAAGATGATACACAATACTGCACAACCCCAGATTGAAATTGTAGATGCGTTACGAGTAATTGCTACACAACCAATTGATTCACCGTATGTTGTGTTTGGACATCCGCCAAAGAAGGTTGAAACCATAGTTCCAACTCCATCTCCAAGAAGAGTTCTTGTAAGACCTGGTTCTTTAAGAAGATCTTTTCCAACAATTGAAGAAAGGTTTTTGTGGTCAGCAAGGTGTTCTGCAAATACTACGAATGCAACTGGAACATAAGCAGCAAGAAGTGTGATAAGGTATGTTCCTGTAATTCCTTTTAAGCCTTCAGAACCGCCCAGAAGGAAGGTGAATTTTGGCAAAGCAAAGAAGCCTTTAATTTCTTTCAAAGCACCATAGTTGATAACGATAAGTGCAGAATTGTCTGTGAGGTATCCGATTAAAGCAAAAATAGAAGCAAGAGCGTATCCTGCAAGAATACCAAGAATGAATGGAATTAAACGGCCAATGCTCTTTCCGTATGTTGAAGAAAGCATTGTTACACCAAGAGTTACAAGTCCGCAGAGGAGGGCAATTTTTTCATTTCCACCAGTTACGCTTGATTTCATAAGGTCTCCTACAGCGTTTGCAGAAAGACTTAATCCGATAATTGAAACTGTAGGTCCAATAATTACAGGAGGCATTAATTTATCAATCCATGCAACTCCACAGAATTTTACGATAATTGCGATGATTACGTAAACAAGACCTGCCATTAAAGCACCAATGATTAATCCCCAGTAACCAATCTGAACTGAAGCGGCTCCACCAAATGCACTGAGCATTGAGCCGATGAATGCAAATGAACTTCCTAAGAAAACTGGGCTTGAGCTCTTTGTAAAGAGAAGGTAAACAATTGTACCAACTCCAGCACCAAATAAAGCAGCAGACGCTGTAAGTCCATTTCCTACGATTGCAGGTACTGCAATTGTAGCTGCCATGATTGCCAAAAGCTGCTGTAAAGCAAACAGAATTACTTTTCCAAACTTTGGCTTGTCCTTGATTCCGTAAATCAAATCCATTTTTGATATCTCCTTTTATTTTTTCGAATCCAATGATTCGATAGTTCCATTTTTAATAAGCTCAATCATTGCTTTTGCAATAAGCGGGTCAAACTGAGTTCCTGCACATCTGTTTAATTCCTGAATAATTCTGTCTCGGGAATATTTAAGTCTGTAACAGCGGTTCGTATTCATGGCATCGAAAGAATCTGCAACACAAATAATTCTTGCTGCCAGAGGAATATCTTCTCCTTTGAGCTGGTGTAAATATCCTTTTCCATCATAGCGTTCATGATGATAAAGTACTGCATCTTTCAAAGAAGGCATGATTGTAAAATCTTTTAAGAGGTTAGCTCCGTTCTGGGTATGAAGCTGGATAACTTCCCATTCATCCGCCGACAGATGGGAGGTCTTGTTTAAAATTTCATCAGGAACTGTCATTTTTCCAATATCATGCATTAATCCCATGTAATACATATCCTGCTGCATTTCTTCGTTATAGCCCAGTTGTTTTGTAAGAGCACGACAGTAGTTTGCAACACGGCTGGAATGTCCTCTGGTGTATTCATCCTTGGCATCAATAAAATTTACGAAAGTCTTCATGACCTGATCTATGAGGATAGAATCTTTTTCTTCTTTTGCAATGAAGTATTTTATTTTTTCTGCCATGTGACCGTGAACAAGCAGATAAATCATATTGGCGGTGAATGATGTAAAAAGAATTATGAAGTAAGTTACCTGATAAATGTTTAATTGGTAAGATTTATTTTGAATCAGATTAAAAATAAAATTAATTATATTGGAAATTAAAAGAACAAAAACTACTATTGTGGCCAGGAGAATAATTTTATCTTTTCGAGACAGTTCTCTGTTCATGAGCTAACATTATAGGAAGAATGAGGATAAAGGTCAAAGGCCTCTTTCTAAAGTGTTCAGGACAGCCTGTTTTGAAGTTTAAAATACTTGTTTTTAGCATCCCTGCGTTATTATATTTTAGATAGAATATATTTTATGGGAGAAATTAATGGCAGATTTGTTTGATTATCTTACCTGGAGAGGGGATCTTTCTTTTGATAAAGTTCCTTTTAATAAAATTGATGCACTTTTGATATCTCATATTTCTTATTCGCTTTTGAATGGGCTGGTTCCTTCAGATTTTAAGGAAGCAAAAACTTTGAAACAGCTGTCAAAAGATTTTAAGGCGGCTCCAGATTATGCTGAAAGAGTAAAAATAGGATATGTAATTAATAAAAGAACTTCTGAGCTTTTGATAAAGGCTGGAAAATCAAACCGTTTTAAGAATGTAAAGATTTGTGGTTACAGGGAAAAATTCAGCGAAAAAGATGTTGAACAGTTTGCCGCAATGACTTATATCCTCGATGATAAAGAAGTGATTGTTTCTTACCGTGGAACAGACGATTCTCTAGTTGGCTGGAAAGAAGATTTTAATATTGTCTGGCAGGAACCTGTTCCGGCACAAAAAGATGCACTTTTATATATTGATGAAGTTTCTAAGGCTTTTGACAGTCAGATTAAGATTGTTGGTCATTCAAAAGGCGGAAATCTTGCTATCTATACTGCAGTAAATTGTGGAAGTGAAGTTCAGTCTAAAATCAGTCAGATTTATAATTTTGATGGCCCGGGATTTTCTGCAGATTTTTTCAAAAAGCCTGAATACCTGGCGATTGAATCAAGGTTATTCAATTTTTATCCGGAACTTTCAATTGTCGGAATGATTTTCCACCACCCTCAGAAGTTTGAAATTGTTAAGAGTGATGGTTTTGCAGTTTTGCAGCATGACCCTTTGACCTGGCAGATTCTTGGTCCTGATTTTGAAACTAAAAAAGATTTTGCAGAAGAAAGTAAATTCTTTTATAAAACTTTGAATGAATGGGTCGAAAATCTTAATTCTTCTCAAACTAAGGAATTTGTTACAGCCTTGTGGGATATTATTATGGCTTCCGGGGCGAAATCTTTAACTGAATTGCAGAAAAATGCCTTTATTTCGGGGGCAAAAATGTTCGCAAAAATGACAAGCCTTGATAAAGAAACTAAGAGGGAAGTTAAGGTAGTTCTGGATCTTTTGAAGGATATAATGTTCAAGGATACACCATTTGGAAGGGCTTTATACTTCAAAAATAATTTGTAAATCCTGAAATGAGGGAATATAATTTTACATATGAGTAATGAAACTATAGTTACAAGTAGTCCTGTTGGAAGACATCTTGATTCTTTAGGTGAATCAAAGCCTGCTTCTTATTTGATGTTCAATAAGAAAAAAGTAGAACTTGTTGCCAAAATTACAATTGGCCGCGAAAGTGATAATGATGTAGTTGTTGACAATAAACTTGCCAGCCGTCATCATGCATTGATTCAGAAAATCAAAGATGCATATTTTATCAGAGATGAAGAAAGTACAAATGGAACCTGGGTAAACGGGGTAAAAATTCCTTCAGGTAAGTACGTAAAACTGAACACTGGTGATAAAATTACAATCGGAAATATGAATCTTGTAATTTCATAATGGACTTAAAGCAATCCTTTAAAATAATTAAGGCGACTCTTACAGAAAAAGTCATTCCATCCTACAATGTCATATTTGATATTGCAAATGAAGTGACAGATCTTCTTATGGCTGAAAAAACTGACTACCGGCCTTCTGCATCAGACGGAAGTCCTGGAGGCCTTCTTGATTTTCAGCAGGATCTTCTGCCGGTGATTGTTGTTCCAGATTTGCATGCCAGACCTTTTTTTCTGCTGAATATTCTCAAATATAAACTCTCTGATGGCGATAGTGTATTTGATTCTCTTAAAAAAAAGAAAATACGACTGATTTTTGTAGGAGATATTTTACATACCGAAAAAAACACTTACGAAAGGTGGGAAGCGGCATCTCTGGAATTTCAGGAAGGGCTTTATACCGGGCCTGCAATTTCTGCGGAGATGCAGGAAGGACTTTCTCTTTTGTGCGGTTTGATGCAGCTCAAACTGATGTTTCCCGAAAATTGTCATATTCTTAAAGGTAATCATGAAAATATTTATAATCATACAGGTGATGGTGATTATGGATTCAGAAAGTATGCTGATGAAGGTAATATGTGCAGACTTTTTATTCAGGAATACTACGGTGATGATATCCTTTATATGATTCATATGTTTGAAAAAAATCTGCCCTTAATGTTTCTTGGAAATAAATGCCTGGTTTCTCATGCAGAGCCTTTATCAGCGTATAAAAAAGAAGAAATTATAAATGCCAGATTGGATGCTGAAATTGTAGCTGGACTGACCTGGACTGAAAATGATACAGCCAGTGAGGGTAGTGTAAAAAATACAATTTTGAATTTGATAAATCAGGATGATACGGGAGATTATGTTTATCTTGGAGGGCACAGGCCGGTCAAAGAAAAGTACAAATGCAGACAGAATGGCTTGTATATTCAGATTCATAATCCTGAAATGCAGAATGTGGCCCTTGTTAGAAGTGACAGAAAGTTTAATCCAGATACAGATATAGTTGAGGTAGCAAAATGAGTGACGAATTTCCACCACTAATTGGTAAATACAAGGTTACGGGAGTTATTGCAAAAGGAGGAATGGGAGTCGTTTACAAGGCAATTCATCCTTCTTTGAAGCGATATGTTGTTATCAAAAAAATGACAGCCCGCAATAAGTCTGGAAATGCAGAAAGATTTAAAAAAGAAGCTCAGATTCTCCTTGATTTGCAAAGTCCTTATATCGTCCATCTTTTTGATTATTTCACCGAAGCAGGTTACCGCTACATGGTGGAAGAACTTGTTGATGGAGTTGCTCTGGATAAAATCATAAAAAAACAGACCGTTCTTCCTTGTCCTATAGCCATGCTTTTTATGCAGGATGTCTGTTATGCCCTTAAATATGCTCATTCAAAAGATATTGTTCACCGCGATATAAAGCCTGGGAATATTCTTATTTCAAAAAGAGGGGAGATTAAACTTGCAGATTTTGGTATTGCAAGTGATTCTGCCGGAGATAATGTGACTGAAACTGGAGTAGCACTTGGAACTCCAGCCTACATGCCTCCTGAACAGTTTGAAGATTCTTCATCTGTAGATGCCCGTGCAGATATTTACGCTTTGGGAATTATGCTTTACGAGATGGTGACAGGTTCAAAACCTTATCCGTCAGAATTTTCAATGGACACTTTGAAAGTAATAAAAAAGGGTGTATATATCAAACCTCGAAAACTGGATAAAACTATTCCTAAATCAGTTTGCCGTCTTATTCATAAAATGATTCGTCCTAAAGCAAAGAACCGTTATCAGTCTATTGATGCAGTCTTAAAGCAGGTGAAGAAATATCTGAATCATTATGATACTCATGAATTAAGAGTGCAGGTTGCAAAGACTGTAATGACTTCTAAAACTTATACTTATCCTAAAATTGAGGCAAAAGATAAGATTCGTATAAGAATTAGAAAAATCAGCCTGATTGTTCTTGCTGTTCTGCTTGTTTTTGCGGGGCTCTGGAAGGCAGGTCTTATTCATAGAACAATTCTTCGAAAGTGGTACACCCCTGTAAGTATGGAAATGGAAATGCCAAGAGCTCTTTCTAACAGCATGGATCTTCCTGTCAGAGCATTCTTTTTTGAAAATGATAATGATAAAATTCCTGAAGTGAAGGGTGGAAACAGAACTCTCTTTGTAAAGGGAAGCCGCCTTATCGATAAGGTTTTTACATTTGGAACTAAACTTGAAGCAAGTCGTCCTGCCGCAAAAAATAAAACTTATTCAATGAATACAGTCTTCCTGAAACACGGCAATTATCGTGTAAAAGTTGTAGTAGGACCTTATGTGTGGTGGAAATCTTTTTCAGTTGATTCAGAAGCCTGCCTGATTTCCTGTGATTTCTTAAAGAACATGGTTCGTGATATTAAGATTAAAACTTTTGCCTATGATTCAGAAACTGGCGAAAACATTTCTGAAAGTGCAAATTTCCAGCTTTTATATAAGGATAAATGGGTTTCTCTTTCGGAACTGGAAAATGAAGAATTAAAATCGGCAGCAGTCTGGAAAATAAAGGTTTCTTCAGAAGGCTATAAAGATGAAATTTTCAGCCTTCTGATTGACTGGTATCAGGATGAAATATTTATTGAGGGTTTATTACAAAACTCTCAAAACGGCGAAGTCAAGGCTTTAAGCGTGAGCGTGCCTTGACTCGACGTATTTCTTCCGAACTTCAGAAAAATTAAGTTTGTTAGAAACCTCTGTCTTTTAAGTCCTTCACCAGCTGAACATAAAATTCACGGACATCGAAGTCTTTTAAGTTCTGCTTGTAAAGGTCAATCATATCTCCATGGGAAATTCCTTTTTTATACTTTGTTGTAAGGAACTGGAATTTTTCTCCCCATGGACAGGAATCCTGGCCTACAAGTCCGTCATTGTTTCCGTCGTAGTGTTTTACAAGAGGGTAGGAATAATTCAGCGGGAATTTTCCACCATGTCTTTTGTTCATTTTTGAACCAACACTCTGGTAGTAAACAAGTGGTGAGTCCAGAACTTTTTCATTGAATTTTTTACAGGAATCAACAGTCAAATCGTTTACAGAAGTCAGAAAATCAGGATTTGTATCACCAAGTTTTAGAAGTATCTCGTTATAAACTTCGGCAATAATTTTCTGTCGTTTTTCTGGAATTTTAGAAAGCAGGTATTCTGCAAAAAGACAGCCCCTGTGTGGTGTATTGATTGTTGTCAGACTTGCAACATAAGGAGCCATTCCTTCCATACTGATTGCCCAGCGGGAATCAAGACCGCCTTTTGAATGGGCAATTATGTTTACTTTTTCACAGCCTTCTTCTTCGCAAATTTGTTTTATCTTTTTGGCAATGGTTTTTCCGCTGTCTACAACCGATTCCGCTGACTGCTGGTCTCCATAAAAGATTTTTGCACCATTTTTTTCAAGTTCTTCAGGAATACGGCCCCAGTAATTAAAATATCTGAAATCGCGGAAGAAAACTCCATGCACCATGAGAATAGGATATTTTGTTTTACAGATTTGCAGATCTTTTCTTTCTTCGTCCAGTTTGTTCTTTGCACTTTCAAAAGTATATTCTGTTCGAACAATATAAATCATGTATATGAGGATGATAAGGTTGACTGGTATAATCATACCAAAAATTCCACCTAAAACCCTTAGTTTAATTCCAAGCTGTGTAGAAGTAAGATATATTCTGATAATTCCATCCCAGAAAATAAAAAGTTCAATAAGATAAATGATTATTCCAATAGTTATCCAGAGGGCTTTTGATTCAGAAAAGGATGGAAGTCCAAGATAGCCTAAAACTCCCGGAATAAAAAATGCTAAAGCAAGGGCTGTACTAATTAGAAATGCAATCAGAAGATTTGTGCCCTTAAGACTGATTTGTAATTTTCTCTCTTTTGTAAATATCATAAATAAAACTTAATAAAAAAACTCACTCTTGTGAAGAAAAATTGACGATAGAATTATTTTTTTATTATATTTTTTTATATGAACAGTAACAATGATAATTCTATAATCTCGACAGATCAGATTTTGCCAAACAAATTGACTATTATTCCACTTGCAGGACGTCCAATTTTTCCTGGCATTTTTACACCACTGATGATTAATTCACCTGACGATGTAAAGGTTGTGGAGGAGGCCTGCGACAAAGAGGGCTTCATTGGAATTGTAATGTTAAAAAATGATACTGAGGCTCCTTCGGTAGATGATATTTTCAGAATTGGAACAGTTGCCCGTATCATAAAAAAAGTTAACCTTCCTGATGGTGGAATTAATATTTTTATTTCTACTCAGAAACGTTTTAAGATTCGTAAAGTTTTACATCGTTCAACCCCAATTGCAGCCGCAGTTGAATATCTTGATGATGAGGAAGCTGATACTTTTGAAGTAAAGGCATTAACCCGTGCTTTAATCAGTGAAATGAAAGAAGTTTCTGAAAATAATCCTCTGTTTTCAGAAGAAATGCGCCTCAATATGGTGAATATTGATAATCCTGGAAAAATTGCAGATTTTATTGCTTCAATTCTTAATGTTGATAAACTTGAGCAGCAGAAAATCCTTGAAACAATAAATGTACGTCAGAGAATGGAGCAGGTTCTTGTATTTATAAAGAATGAACAGGAAGTTCTTAAGGTTCAGAAAAAGATTCAGAATGAATTGAATGAAAAGATTGAAAAAAATCAGAGAGAATATTTTCTGCGTGAAGAAATGCGTTCAATTCAGGAAGAACTGGGTGAAACTGTAGAAGGAAATGCTACTGATTATCAGAAATATAAAAAGAAGATAAGTGAGTTCAAGTTTGAAGGAGAAATTAAGGAAACTGTTGAAAGTGAACTTGAAAAGTTTGCCCTTATGGATCCAAATTCTTCTGAATATATTGGAACAAGAAATTTCTTAGAACTGGTATGTCAGCTTCCATGGAATGAAGAAATTAAAGAAGATTATAATCTGGATAAAGCTGGAAAAATCCTTGAAGCAGATCACTTTGGAATGGAAGAGGTTAAGAAAAGAATTATTGAATATCTTGCTGTACGAAAATTAAAAGGTGATAGTAAAGGTTCAATTTTGATTCTGGTTGGTCCTCCGGGAGTTGGAAAAACTTCTGTTGGCCGTTCAATTGCAAACGCAATGAATAAACCTTTCTTCAGATTTTCAGTTGGTGGTATGCGTGATGAAGCTGAAATTAAAGGACACAGAAGAACCTACATTGGTGCTATGCCTGGAAAAATCATTCAGGGTATAAAAATTACAAAGAGTAAATCACCTGTTTTCCTGATTGATGAAGTTGATAAGATGGGATCTAGTCATAATGGGGATCCTGCTTCTGCTTTGCTGGAAGTTCTTGATCCTGAACAGAATGTTAATTTCCGCGATAATTATCTGGATTTGCCTTTTGATGTTTCAAATGTATTCTTTATTTTGACTGCAAACTCTCTGGATACAAT
>JAEEGL016388603.1_pt1 | contig 12482 bp, 5 predicted proteins | sample 9134231 | NCBI WGS metagenome assembly JAEEGL01 (sample SAMN16246548, study PRJNA631951) | gut metagenome | biome: gut microbiome; feature: rumen; material: fiber-attached | host: Bos | place: Iran: Karaj | collected 2018-10
GACCAGCGCGAGCTGCCAGCTCATCGTAAACAGCGCGACCAGCGTGGTGACGACCACTGCAATGTTGCTGACAATGCTCGAAAGCGTTCCGGAAATGACGCTCGAAACGCCCGAAATGTCGGAGTTCATGCGCGTGATGATGTCGCCCTGCTTTTCGCTCGTAAAGAACGAGTGCGGCATCCGCTGCAGGTGTCCGTACATCTGATTCTTCATATCGAAGATGATGCGGTTTGAGATCCAAGCGTTGATGTAGCTTTCGAGCACGCCGATGACCTCGGACAGCGTCAGCGTCAGAAACGCCGCGATCAGAAGCTGAATAAGCAGCTTCATATTCCGTCCGACCAGCGCTTCGTCGACGATCTTACCGGTGATGATGGAGGGCAGCAGTCCGACGCCCGCCGAGATCAGAATCGCCAGAAACACGAGCAAAAACTGGAACCAGTACGGCTTCAGATACGAAAGAATGCGCAAAATGAGCTTGCCCGTCACCTTCGGCACAGACTGCTTTTCTTCATCGGTCAGAAACCCGCGCGGGTTCATGGGTCCCATCGGTCCCGGCATAACGCACCTCCTTATCGATTCGCCAAATCCTTGATGATCTCGCCCGCCATGATCAGCCCCGCAACAGAGGGCACGAACGCACAGCTGCCCGGCGTCTGCCGCTTCGCGCACGGGTCAAGCAGAGGATCGCTCGGCTCGTCCGAATGCGGCGTGATCGGTTCTTCCTTGGAGTAAACCACCTTCAAATGCGAGATCCCGCGCTTTCTGAGCTCGCGCCGCATCACGCGCGCCAAAGGACAGACGCTCGTTTTCTGAATGTCCGCCACCTCGAACGCCGTTGGGTCGAGCTTGTTGCCCGCGCCCATGCAGCTGATGATCGGCACGTTCGCCGCATGCGCCTGCTCGGCAAGCGCGAGCTTTCCCGCCACCGTGTCGATCGCGTCCGCCACGTAGTCAAACTGCGAGAAATCGAACGCATCCGCATTCTCCGGCGTATAAAAGCAAATGTGCGCGTGCACGGTCGTCTCCGGGCAGATCGCATGGATGCGCTCACGGACGACCTCCGCCTTCAGCCGCCCGATGTTCTCGTGCGTCGCATAGAGCAGGCGATTGAGATTTGTCAGCGAGATGCGGTCATTGTCAACGATATCGAGCGTGCCGACGCCGCTTCGGGCAAGCGCTTCGACGACATAGCTGCCGACGCCGCCGAGCCCGAACACCGCCACGCGGGAAGCCTTCAGGCGTTCCATGCCCGCGTCGCCCAACAGCAGTCTGGTTCTTGAAAACTGGTCCGTCATACCATACTCCGCATCCAATATTTCAACATATTATATCATAATACACCGCATCCGCAGTGTCAAGAAAACGCGCATCAAAAAAAGCCCCGGATAGGGGCTCAGATCACATTCAGTTCGATCTCGGTCCGTCCGCAGGCATTGATCACGCGCGTTTCGCCGTATTGCCGTTCGCGCGGGATGCCGTAGCGCAGATGCACGTGCCCGTGCACCAGACACTTCGGCTTCCAGCGGTCCATGAGCGAGCAAAACGCCTGAAATCCGCGGTGCGCGTAGTCCGTATCGTCGCCGACGTCCTTCGGCGCGGCGTGCGTCAGCACGATATCCACGCCCTTTGCACGCCAAATGCGAAAGCCGAGCCGCCGGATGCGCCGGCGCATCTGCCGTTCGGTGTATTGATGCGGACCACGGTTGTACTGCGCGCTGCCGCCGAGACCGACGATGCGCACGCCGTTGAAGACCACAAGCCTGTCCTCGATGCATTCGCAGCCTTCGGGCGGATTCTGCGCATAGCCGGTATCGTGATTGCCGTGTACATAGAATACGGGCACATTGCTCATCGTCACGAGAAAGCTCAGATATGCCGCGTCGAGATCGCCGGCAGACAGGATCAGGTCGTAGCCCTTGAGCCGTTCGGGACGGTAATAGTCCCAGAGCATCGGATCGGGTTCATCCGAGATCAGCAGAATCTTCATAGGATCGGACCGTCCTTGACCGGCGGGATCGTATCGCGATAGACGCCGATCAGCCGCACGATGCTCTGCGCCATCGGCAGGATCTCGTCAAACTTCGGGATCGCACCCTCCACGGTATCCGAAAGCCAGTCCATCTGCAGGATCTCCTCGGGGGAGAGCCAGCGTTCGCCGTCGTTGCGCACGATGCCGTCCTGATCCGACATCACGCGGCGGAACGGATCGAGCCGGTCCTCAACGATCGACTGTTTGAGCGTATTCACGAGCGTGCGGACGCCCTCGGAGAGCTTGTCGCCGTATGTGATGCCGATGACGCCGCTTTTCAGACCCCACCAGTAATTGACCGCGTCGCGGCTGCCGTTCGCGCGTTCGTCCTCCCAGTGACCGGTCAGGATATCGGAAAGCAGCTTTTCGTAGAACGCACCCCAGTTCCAGTACGGCGCGGCAAGCGCTTCCTGCGTGTTGTCCGGCAGAATGCGCACGAGTCCGAACGGCGGCTGCGGCTTTTCGGGCGCGAACAGCTCATGATTGGAGATCACGTCCACGCCGTCCTTCAGGAGCGCGGCGAAGGGATCGCTTTCCACACAGGACCAGCGAAGCTTGACGACCGCGCGCGGGTTCACGAGTCTTGCGCCTAGCGCAAATGCATTGACGCCTGCGGGAACGCCGAAGATCGGCGCCGCCGCGACATAGCCGATCCGGTCGCTGTGCGAGCACGCGCCCGCGATCACGCCCGCGAGGAACTTGCTCTCGTAGATGCGGCTGTAATAGGTGCGCATACCGGGGTACGGCATGGCGACCGAGCAGTTCAGAATCTTGACGTTCGGGTGTGCGGCGGCGGCGCGTCGGCATGCGCCGATCAGCGACGGCGTCGTGGCGAAGATCACCTGTGCGCCGTCCTGCACCGCCTGATCGAACAGCGCGTCCGCGGTCTGCGTTTCGCTGACGACATACGCCTGCGTCGAAACCCTGTCCGCAAGCGCCTGTTCGGCAAACAGCCGTCCCGTCTCGTGCGCGCGGATCCAGTTGGATTGCTGCGGCAGATATTCGTGGATAAACGCCGCGTGCAAATGCGTCGGCAAAAACATCGCGTCATAGATGCGCGAAAGCACGCTCTTGCCTGCGGGCTGCGTCTCGGTCGAGACGGTCACCGCGGCGTTCGGATCGACCGCGCTCGTTTTCAGCGAGGAAAGCAGCCGGTCCTCGGTCATCGTTTTGAGATCATCGAGCGAATAGGCGGACAGCCACGCAAGAAATGCGTCGTCGGTCGTCACGCCGTTCGGCAGCGTCATGCGCTTTGCGGCGTCCGAGAACAGCATATACCCGGATAGCACATGCGCGCGCTGCTCGTCGGTCCAGACGGCGTCCGGCTCGAATCCGAGTGCGGCGATCAGCTTCCTGTATTGTCCCGGCTTTGTGAAGCGGAACGTATAGGTGCGGCTGACATGATAGAATTCCAAGAACTCATAGTACAGCCGCGTTTCGGGATCGTTTGAAAAGGCGGGCACGATTCGCAGCACCGAAGCCGTCACCGTCGGCGCGTCGAATGCGCGCAGCACGCTGAGGCGCTTGTTGCCCTCCTGCACATAGAATTTGCCGTAGTATTCATAGCAGCGGATCGGATCGCGGATGCCTTCGCCCAGATGCGCCTCGCACAGCGCGATCCACTTGACGCCGAACTCCGTGTCCGGCTCCAGCAGCGGCATGAAGTCCGTCGAGAACGCGGTGCGCCGTCCGGCGTTCGCAATGCCTTCGACGCGATCGATCGGCACAGTACAGACGCCGAGCTCAATACGCCCTGCGATCGACTTTCCGTCCAGGATCTCATCGAGCACCTTCGGATACGGATAGCGCCCGTGATCCACGTCGTCACGATAGGTTTTCAGCCCGCGCCTGTGCGCCGCGCGATAGGCTTCGACTGCTTCGGTTCTGCTCAATTTCGGAAACTCCTTCCTTATATATATGTCTCCCTGTCGGGTTCCTTTTGAATGCGCGCATTGTAGCACTTCGCCGCACGCTTGTCAAGCACATCGGAGGACCTCGTCCGTATTTTCAGGATACTTTATCTTTTTTGCGCAAATTCCGCGTTTAGCTCTTGCAATTTCGACGCGCTTCGCGTATAATTTGAACAACTTCACAGAGGATACGCCAATATAGGTTCGGATAAACGGCCCGAACGTTTCTACCGCAGCGCCACAGCCGCGACTATTGGAATCGGAACCGCGCATGCAAATGCGCGTATTTCGGATATTGGCAGCAGTGTATCTGCTGCAATTTTGATTTTGGAGGGGAATTATGCAGGAACTCAAGGAACGCATTCTGAAGGAAGGCAAAGTGCTGCCCGGCGATATCGTCAAGGTCGACGGTTTTTTGAATCATCGGGTGGACTGCACGCTGATGTCGCATATCGCGGATGAATTCGCGAAGTATTTCGACATCGACAACGTGGACCTGCTGCTCACGGCGGAGGCAAGCGGCATTGCGCTGACGGCGGTCTGCGCGCTGCGCTACGGCAAGCCGATGCTCTATGCCAAGAAGGCAAAGAGCGACAACATCGAGGGCGGACTGTTCACCAGCGAGATCTTCTCCTACACGTATAAAAAGAAGGTCACGCTGCTCGTTTCCAAGGACTGGATCAAGCCGGGCACGCGCGTGCTCATCATCGACGATTTTCTTGCCCGCGGCGAAGCGCTGCGCGGTCTGTGCGACATCGTCAAGCAGGCGGGCGCGGAGCTCGTCGGCATCGGCTGCGCGATCGAGAAGGGCTTCCAGGGCGGCGGCGATCATCTCAGAGAGATGGGCGTCAACCTGCATTCGCTCGCGATCCTCGACTGCGCCGAACCGGGACACCTCGTTTTCCGCGAAGAGGAATGACCGGACGCGGCTGCAATGTAAAAGGAATTCGGAATTTTTGTGAAGAATTTTCTGCGGCGTTGACGGCCGCCGTTTCGATGCCGTATAATACAGGCATACCGAATCAAACGCCGAACGGCACGGAGCATCAGGCATGAAAAACGATCGCACGCACAACCATCGCAAACACGCAGCGGGACAAAGCATCCTGTCTGCTTTGCTTGCGATCCTGTTTGCGGTGCTGCTGCTCCCGTTGTCCGCAGTCGCGGAGGATGCGGAACCGGAGCCTCTTTGCGGTGCGGAGGAGCACGAGCACGACGATACCTGCTATGAACGGCGGTTGATCTGCGGCGAAGCGGAATCCGAGGAGCATATCCATACCGAAGACTGCTATGAGACGGTCCTGATCTGCGAAAAAGAGGCGCATACGCATACGCTCGAATGCTATGCGGACGAAACGGCGGACGTTGAGAATTCGACGATCTGGAAGAATAGCGTTAAGGACGCGGAGCTGACCGGCGACTGGGCGCATGACGTGGTCGAGATCGCAAAGACGCAGATCGGTTACTGGTCGAGCGAATGGAACTACGTCGTCAAAGAAGGCGCCAGAAAGCATTACAACCGCTATGCGCATTGGTATACCGACGGCGAAAACAGCTATGCGGACTGGTGCGCCGCGTTTGCGTCGTTCTGTCTCGCGTATGCGAACGTCACGGACGTGCCGCAGAGCATGGCGTGCGAGGCGTGGACGGAATCGCTGACCGAAGCGGGGCTCTACCGCAGCGCGACGGACTATACGCCCAAGGCGGGGGACCTCATCTTCTTCTGCAAAGAGGACGATGAACTGCGTCGCGCGGCGCATGTCGGCGTCGTCATTGCCGTCACGGACGAGGGAATCGCGACCGTCGAGGGCAATCGCGGCAGGATGGTCAACGTGTTCAACTATGAATGCGCGGATCCGACGATCGTCGGCTACTGTGCGCTGCCCGACAATCCGGATCGCGACGAACCGGCAGCCGTCAGACCGAGCATACCGGTGCTGATGACCTTCGATCACGACCGCCGCAAGTGCAGCGAACGCGACTGAATCTCAAGATATAAGTATTTCAAACGGCCTTCCGTTCAGAAGGCTGTTTTTTATATCCCGAAAAAGCACCAGCAATTTCCGTTTTTTCTCCCTAAAAATGAATAGAATGAAAATATACAGGCAAAAATTTATAAAATTTCTTGCAATTCCTTGAAATAAGTCTTATAATTTACCATGTATTATAGCATACCCTTAATATATCGTACTAAGCGCGTATTGGGTTCGATAGGAATTTAAGCGTTTGCGTACGGATATGGGCGTCGTGCATGCGGGCGTTTGCACACATGCAATGCTGTACGGAGACCTATATAATAGGAAAGAACGACTTCACATGAAAAATGGATGGAGGAAAAAAGACATGGCTAAGCTGACCAACAAACTGTTCGGCAAGCGCTTCTGGGCGGTCATTGTATCGATCATCATGATCATGCAATTGCTCCCGCTCCCGACGATTGCGGACGACCTTGAACCGAGCGATGACGGCGCCTCTTTCGCAGTACAGGCGCAGGATCGCATCGGCAACGACGGCGGTATCGAAGTCGATACGGTCGAGTTGCCGACCAAGGGAGACGGCGACGCAACACCGATATCAGGACACGGTGGAGCAGACGTCGGGGACGACATCGGCCCCGTGCAGCCCGGCATTCCTGTTTCGGGTGATGACGAGCCGACCGATCCGATCGTGATCGTCGATCCGATCGATCCGGAGAATCCGATCGATCCGGAAGAGCCGACCGATCCGGAAGAGCCGGAAGAGCCGACCGATCCGGAAGAACCGGAAGAGCCGACCGATCCGGAAGAGCCGGAAGAACCGGAAGATCCGCAGAAGGAGACCTATACGGTCGCGTTCGCGGCGGAGGACGGAACGGCGCTGCTGACCGTTGAGGTTGAACCCGGTCAGGCGATCGGAGACGTCTTCCCCGAAGCGCCCGCAAAGTACGGTTATGTCTTCATCGGCTGGTTCCGTCCGGACGGCACGCGCGTGACGCCCGAGACCGTCGTGAAGAGCTCGATCGTTGTGACGGCGCGTTACGAGATGAACATGCCGGAACAGTCCTTCGCAGCGTCCACCTCCACGGGCATCAACGCCTATGCGATCGCGCCCGCGGGTGTGTTCCCGGCGAACGCCACGATGCGCGTCAAGGACCTCGGCACGCCGGTCGCGTTGAACCTCGCGCGTCAAATGTACGGCGATGCGGTCACCGACGCAGCTGCGGTCGATATCACCTTCTACGACGAGCTGGGCAACGAGATCGAACCGCTCGACGAGCATAAGGTGCAGGTCAGCATCACCCTGAACCGTGAGCTCGAAGGCGAACAGTTCAGCATCATCCATATCGACGATCAGGGCGACTTTACCGACCTCGGCAAAGCCACCCCGACAAGCGCGTCCTTCCAGAGCGGCAGGTTCTCGATCTACATCATCGTTTCGACGAAGCTCTCTGAAGTCGATATATATCAGTTCTGGAACGGCACAACGATGGTTGCATCGCAGGCCATCCTCGCCAATGACACCCTCTTTGAGCCGGAGCTTCCGAGCGACGGAACGAAGGTGTTCCTCGGTTGGTTTATCGACGGCGAGGAAGAACCGATTCCCTTCGAAAACGGCGTCTACACCGTTTCGTCGATTACGGGCGGTGCAACGGTCCGCGTAGATGCGCATTTTGCGGATTGTCATTATGCGACCTTCTATGACCAGGACGGTCACGTATTCACAAAGATCGCCGTTCCGGCAGGGGAAGAGCTCACGAATGACATGCTGCCTCTTTATATTCCGAAGCTGCCGACGGAGAGCCTGGCGGGATGGTCCACACAAAAGAACACGAATTCGAATGAGGGTAATCCTGCGAATCAGGTAACGTTCCCTGTTACCTTATCGGCAGACCAGTCTTATTATCCTGTAATTGAGACCGGTTTCTATATCTATTTCAAAGTCAACCGTGAGAACACGGTAGGTATGGATAAGGTCAACACGACGTATACGGCGCCGATCTTTGTAAAGACCGGAACCAACGCAAGGTATCCGGCAAAGCCGACCGATCCTGTGGCGGACAATTCGGCATACACCTTTGCGAACTGGTATACCGATGCGGCATGTACGAATTTGTTCAACCGGTGGGGACAGAGCGTCGGTTCGCAGACCTCGGACATCACGCTGTATGCAAAGTGGAATGTCGCTCAAGTAAAATTCTACATTTATTTCTGGATTCAATCCGTAGACGATAATAAGTCCTGGACGGGCGAGCAGCGTCATTGGGATTATTACAGTTCCGCCTCTGCTAATGCTGATATCGGCAGTACGGTACAGTATTCGTCTTACTCAAACTGGGTAACAAATAACATAACGAATTCTGACGCATTAAAAGACGGTTTTGAGTTTGACCATGCGGACGAAAGCATCGTCGTTCAGGCGGACGGCAGTCAGGCTCTGAACGTATACTACCGCCGTAAGCTGATGACCGTCCGATATTATGTAGTTTACGATAACGGCACGTGGTATTTTGGAGAAGATGGGCTTGATTACACTAGTTATCTCTATAAATGGCGTGAGATAACCGGTCTGTACGGCGCAAAGTTTGAAGATTCGGTTGGTACCGGGGAGAGCGCCAGTGATTATGAGTGGCCGAACCAGTATCGATGGTACGATTATGACAATGAAATTGGTCAGACACTGCTTACTGCGTTTACGGAAACAACAACGCCTCTACGGCTCATTTGCAGAGGCAGCGCCGGTAGTGCGTCGGTGTATCACGTCAAGCAAAAGGCGGACGGCACATGGCCGACAGCAAGCCAGATCAATTCGGGGAATAGTGAGTATGTCGATGTAGCAAAATCGTCATCCGGCGGTACATTCACAATTTCGAACAAGTATAACACGTTCCATGCGGTAGGTTATACGAGCAGTACTTATAACCCCGACAGCTACACAGCAGCAGAGCCGGAAGTAACGAAAGTTCAAGACTGTCCGAGCGTGCTGTATGTGTATCATGCACGCAATCAATACGGATTGGAGTTTTGGAACGGCGGCACCCGTCTCGGAGGTTATAGTGTAAACTATGAAGCTTCGCTGGCAAGTTATGCGAGTTATACGCTGGACTCTGCAAACGAAGCACAGTACTCCTTCGGCGGTTGGGCAATTTCGCCGGATGAACACGATGCGTCAGAAGCGGTTGATCTGAGCAACATGACGATGCCGGCGCAGGCGCTTCGTCTGTATGCCATTTGGGTAAGCATCGGTTACAATGTGCAATTGGATCTGAATGCGTCGGATGCATGGATGGATGCAGGCCAGGAGCTTAGTTTCTGGCCGACATACGGTTCGACCATTGACGGAACGTTGATGAACGGCGCGACGCGCCCCGGTTATTCGCTGGTCGGCTGGTTCGACACGAATGATAATCTGTGGAACTTTGAAACGCCGATTTCCAAGGAGGAATTCGACGAAGGACCTCTTTATGACGAAGAGTATAAGAACTACTATTACATCCTGCATTTAAAGGCAAAGTGGAGGATCGAAAAGAATATCCTTGCGCAGTATGATGTAAACGGAGGTACGGGAACCTTCACCGATACCAACATCTATACGGAATACGGCAGCTTTGCGGTACTGACCGGAAAGCCGACGCCGCCGGCAGGAAAGGTCTTTGTCGGATGGAAGGATAAGACGGGCAAACTGCATTATCCTGGTGAAACCTTCATCATTACGGATGATGTATTAACGGCAAGTGGCGACGACATGATCTTGGTATTGACGGCGGAGTATAGTACCGAAATACCGAAGGCACAGATCACCTATCATGCCACATATAAAGACGATACCGTTGTGGATAACAATAACGGTAACTATTATACATGGAACAACGGAACGGGATCGGATACGATCACGCTGCCCGGCGATACCTTCTCGAGAGACGGTTATACGCTGATCGGCTGGAACGACACGAAAGCCGGCGCGGAAGACGGCGACAACAAGTATCCCGTCGGCAGAGAGATTCTCGTCAGCGCGATGAACGCGCCGGACGGCAACAACGATCTGTATGCGGTCTGGTCGATGAACGTAGAAGTCATCGTCACCGGCTCCGAGACAACGGAGACGTATGACGGAACGCAAAAACAGAACACCGGCCATTCCGTAAAGTACAAGGTCGCAGGCGAAGAAGTGTCTGAGTTGCCGGAAGGCATCACATGTGCAGTCACCGCAACGCAGAACAGCGTGGCTGTCGAACCGATCCGCGCTTACGGCACGAACGCCGGAACCTATACGGCGGTTGTAACGGCAAGACTGTCCGGTTCAGCAACCGGCTACACCATCAAGACGCCGACAGCGACGGGTAATATCGTATTAAATATTAATAAGAAGAATATCACCGTCGAGATCGTCGGCAACAATGATACAAGAATCTATAACGGTGACACGCAGTACGTGACAGGTTACACGGTCAATATCCCGAGCGGCGAGACTTTGTTGACTTCGGAGATCACCGGACCGGCACAGGACGACGCAATTGCAAGCGGAAAAGACGTCAAAACGGAAAACGACGGCAAGTATCCGATGAACCTGTCGGCGGATGCGTTTGACACGACGAATACAAACTACAATGTGAGCTTCACCGTCACGGACGGCTGGTTGAAGATCACGCCGAAGCCTGTCACGGTTAAAGCACAGAATAAGGCGTTCACCTACACGGGTGCAGCGCAGAGCTGGCCGCAGTACGATGTCGAAGGGCTCTGTGGTGACGACAAGATCACGGCAGTGATCACGGGCAGCATTACGTACCCGGCCGAGAGCCCGGTGACGAATGAAGTGACGAGCTACGAGTTCACGACGGGCACGCCGGGCAACTACACGGTGACCACAGTGAACGGCGAGCTGACGATGACGAATGCGAGCGCGGCGATTACGATCACGGCGGCGAGCCAGACCTGGACGTATGACGGCAATTCGCATTCAAACGCGACAGTCACCATCACGGAAGGTTCACTGCTTTCCGGTGACAGACTGGTGGCAACGGCATCCGGATCGGTCACGAACGTATCGGATACGGCAGCAGGCAACAACCCGATCGCGAGCTACAAGATCATGCACGGCACGGAAGACGTAACGGCGAACTACGCGGTCACGACGGTTGCCGGTACGCTGACGATCCTTCCGCGCAGCGTAACGCTGACGGCAAACAGCGACACCAGGACGTATACCGGCAGCGAACAGACCGTAACCGGATTCACCTGTAGTGTTACGGGTCTGACCTTCGATGGCGTCACCGCAAGCGGAAGCGGCGTCAATGCAGGCGATTATCCGGTAACGTTCAGCGGCGTAACAGTCAACGAAACGACGGACAGCACCGGCAACTATGTTGTTGCGGCTGCCAATCCGGGTACGCTGACAATCGAACCGGTCTATGATCAATATGTGATCACGATCACCGGTAACAGCGCTACGGAAGTATATAACGGCAGAGAACACACTGTGAGCGGTTACTCAGTTAGCAACTACGATTCGACGATCGCGCTTACAGGCATTCCGCAGGACGACCCGAAAGCGACCGCAACCGGCGTGGATGTCGATGTATACACCATGACGATGTCGGACGCTGACTTCAGCGCATCGTCTGTGAACTATAAGAACATCAAGATTACGGTGATTCCGGGCAAACTCACGATCACCCCGAGTGAGGAAGCGGTCACGATCACGATCGTTGGTAACAATGATGAGCTCGTTTACAACGGTAACACGCAGAGCGTCACCGGCTATACCTACACCGCGGCGATTGGCGAAACGCCGGTTTCGCCGGAACAGTTCACGGTGGCGTTGAAGGAAGGCAAGGAAGCGAAAGCCTCCGGTAAGGACGTCAATACCTATTATATGCATCTGACGGCGGATGACTTCACGGCCACCTCCCAGAACTACAGCAACATCACGATCGAATACACGGACGGTTATCTGACGATTACGCCGATCACGGATGAATACGAGATCACGGTCATCGGCAACAGCGCTACAAAGACCTACAACGGTTCCGAGCAGAGTGTCAGTGGCTACACGGTGAGCGAGTACGACAGTACGATCACATTCACGGGCATTCAGCAGAACGACGAAAAGGCGACTGCAAAGGGCCTGGATGCGGCAACGTACACCATGACGATGACGCAGGATGACTTCTCCGCGGAGTCGGTCAACTATTCGAACATCAAGATCACGGTTGTACCGGGCAAATTGGTTATTGAGCCGATTACCGACGAGGTTACGGTAACGATCGTTGGTAACAATGACGAGCTGGTTTATAACGGTGACACGCAGAGCGTTATGGGCTTTACCTACAGCGCTGCATCAGGCGAGACCGAGATTGCCAACAGCCAGTTCGATGTTACAATTTCGTGGACGGCGAATGCAATTGCAAGTGGTAGGGATGTTAATACCTATTATATGAATCTGACGGCGGATGACTTCACGGTCACCTCCCAAAACTACAGCAACATCAATAAAGAATACGTAGACGGCTACCTGACGATCAATCCGAAGGCAGTCACGATCACGGCAAAGGATAAAGAGTTCAC
>JAEEGL016397597.1_pt1 | contig 12482 bp, 9 predicted proteins | sample 9134231 | NCBI WGS metagenome assembly JAEEGL01 (sample SAMN16246548, study PRJNA631951) | gut metagenome | biome: gut microbiome; feature: rumen; material: fiber-attached | host: Bos | place: Iran: Karaj | collected 2018-10
AAGGCCGTTGCTCTATCCAACTGAGCTACGGGTACATTATGAAAGCGGGTGAAGGGAATCGAACCCTCACAATCAGCTTGGAAGGCTGATGTTCTGCCATTGAACTACACCCGCGGCACGGAGCGTATGATACCACGGAAGGCGGTCGTTGTCAACGGGATTTTTTGGCGGCTCATTGACCGGCCCGTTGACTGTATCCGTTGACCGCGCACGTCCGTATCGACTCCGCAAAACGGCCGGATCGCGGCAATTATTTGTCGTCCTCGTCGTCGAAGTCGTCCAGGTCGTCGGAAAAGTCCTCGTACTCGTCTTCCTTGTCCTTGTTGTCCACGACCTTCTTCTTGAGCGGCGGATCCAGATTGATCAGGAACTGAGCGAAATACAGCGCGCAGAATATGCCTACCTTCAGGAAATCGTTCATGCTGCTGAATGAATCCACCACAAAGAACAGAATGCCCACCACGATCGCGGCGGCAAACAGCAGCGCCTTGATGATTACTTTGATCAGGTATTTCGGCGTTGACAGCTTGGCCCGGTTGTCAATGATCGGGAATATCATGTCGATGAGCAGCACGGAGATCAGCGCCAGCGGCATACCCACGTACACCAGCATCGTGTGGCACATCGTGCCCTTCTTGGAGTACTCTCCCGGGAAAACATTCAGATACGCCAGGATGACGACCAGGATCGCCGCCATCAGTACGACCGTGAAAATGTCAGTAAGCAGTTTTCTTTTTTTCATGATATCCTCCGTTCAAACGTGAGTTTGTGTCTGTCTGTCATGCGGCCGGCGGGCTCACCAGGAGTAGTCGCCGGTCTGGGAATTGATCACGACTCCGTACATCGTGTTGACGAAATCGCAGATTTCTCTGCGCGCGTCTTCGAAATTATGGTAGCGCGGATTGCTGCAGCGATGCAGTTCCGAATCGGGCAGCTTTTCCATGTAGGCCGCGGTGATCATCAGCTTGCGCAGCGCGTTTCTCGCAAAGTCCGACTGGGGATCCAGCACCGCCACTTCGAATGCCGTCCGGCTGCCGCAGGGCAGCACTTTTACTATATTGTTCAGGTGCGTTTCTTTTGCCGCCGCGCTGAGCATGTGCTGTATCGAATGCATCGTATCCGGGAACAGCAGCCCGTCATTGGCGGGATTCTTGAACACGATATAGAAGAAGCTCAGCTTTGCCTCCCCTACCCGGATCTCTTTGCCGCGCCGCACGCCCGGGCCTTTAAAATCATACGGATTTTCGCCGTCGGAAACGGAAACTTTATCCAGCCGGACTTCCGTTTCTGTAACGTCCGGGTATACAAATTCCGCGGGAGGCGCAATTTTGCGCGGACGGCCGGGTCTGCGTCTCACTTCCGGAACTTCCGCCATGGTCTCAGACGTTTTTTCTGCTGAAGTCTCGCTCACGCTTACTGCTTGAACCGCATTCTTAGGCGGTCTGCCGCGCTTTTTCTTTACCGGCAGTCCGTCGGAGCCGGTGGCCTGCCCGCCGGCGGTTCCGGTCGAGACCGCGGCAGCAGTATCAGACACGGTTTCGGGCAGCGGATTTTTACGCGGTCTGCCGCGTTTGCGCTTTTCCGGCATTTGGGCCGCGGCTTCCGCTTTGGCTGCTTCTTCCTGGTTGACGATCACCGGTGTGCGCGCGGAAGACGATCCCAGATCCATCAGGCGGAACGCGTCCGGGTCGCCGCTCCCAGGGCCGGGATACTTGTTGCCCGCGTAGTTCAGGCTGGAATGCACTACGTTATTGTATTCGGTCCGCGATCCGTCCACAGACGATATACGCACGATGGTCGATTTTGCGACCACCGTGGGCAACGGATTCTTTCTCGGTCTGCCTCTCCCGCGTTTGACAACGGGTTCAGTATCCATAAGCTTCTCTCCTTCCGTACAGCGCAGCGGTCAATACATGCCGCGCCGATGCGGTCTATTCGTTCTCCAGCGCGTCGGCCAGTTCGCTTATGCTGCTGTACACGGTCTGCTCTCCGGTCTTCATGTTCTTGACGGACAACGTCCCCGCCGCCCGCTCATCCTCGCCGATGACAACGGCGTACGGGATGCCCAATTTGTCCGCATAGCCGAATTTTTTGCCGGCTTTGCCCTCGTTAAGGTACGTCTCGCACGGTATGTCCCGCGCTCTCAGCTGTTGTGCCAGCTCCAGCGTATAGCCGAGCGTATCGCCCATGGGTATAAACAGCACGCGCGACGGCGTGCAGCGGCCGTCCATATGTATTATCCCCGCGGCGTTGAGCTGATAGAACAGCCGCGACAAACCGATCGAAATGCCTACGCCGGGCAGCTTCTGTTTGGTATAATTCGAGGCCAGATCTTCGTACCGTCCGCCGGAACAGATAGAGCCCAGCTCGGGATAGCCTACGAGCAGCGTCTCATACACGGTGCCGGTGTAGTAATCCAGGCCGCGGGCGATCTTGAGATTGACAGCGAAACGCGATGCGGGCACACCGAATTCACGGATCGCGGTGCATACCCGGCGGAGTTCGTCCAGGCCGGTGTCGAACATTTCGTTGTCCACGTCCGCGCGCATCGCTTCGAGTTTGTCCAGCACTTCGGACGGAGCGCCGCACATGGAAGTGACATTCAGTATTGACGCCGCCGCGTCCGGGGACAATCCGAGCTCGCACAGCTCCGCCCGCACTTTCTCCGCGCCGATCTTGTCAAGTTTGTCAACAATGCGCAGCGCTTCGGTGGGGTCGTCAACGCCCAGACTGGCAAAATAGCCGCCCAGCAGTTTGCGGTTGTTGATCATGATAGTGAATTCGCCGATGTTAAGCGCCTCGAAGGTGGCATTGATCACGCTGACGATCTCGGCCTCACTCAGAAGGCTCAGACTGCCGCTGCCGACGATGTCAATATCACACTGATAAAACTCTCTGAATCTCCCCTTCTGCGGACGCTCGCCGCGGTACACCTTGCCGATGTGATACCGGCGGAACGGAAATACGAGCTCGCCGCAGTGCTGCGCCACATAGCGGGCCAGCGGCACGGTGAGATCAAAGCGCATCGCCATGTCGGTGTCGCCTTTTTCGAAGCGGTATATCTGTTTGCCGGTCTCGCCGCCGCTTTTGGCCAGCAGGATGTCGGCTTTTTCCAGCACAGGCGTGTCCAGCGGTATAAAACCGTAACTTTCGAAGGATTTCTTTATAATATCCAGCATTTTTGTGAACAGCATCTGCTCACGGGGCAGGTATTCCTGAAACCCTGCCAAAATCGAGGGCTCTATTATTTTATTATCGGATTTATTCAAATTGTCAGACATTGCTTCCCTCCGAGAAGATCGTGAATTCCTCACATCCAATGCATAATACAACAATTCGCGGCGCGTTGTCAACACCAAAATATTGAACGCGGGGTCTGTCCCCATGTTCAAAAACGGCAATAAAAAAGTGACTGCACTGACGCTTTCAGTGCAGCCACCAAGGTGATCCATCGGAGGCTCGAACTCCGGACACCCTGATTAAAAGCCAGGTGCTCTACCGACTGAGCTAATGGATCAAAGCGCTTTGTTTCCAAAGCACTCGCATATGATACAACCAAATAATTGTTTTGTCAACACTTTTATTACTAAAAATGATTAATTTTTTCAGGCCGTTTTTTCAGGCGCGGATGCGGAACGTGACGGCATTGTCCGGATCGGGCTGGGTGAATATGAATGCATACCCGTAAGTGCCGTCCGGCAGGTACAGGACTTCATATCCGTCATATTCTTTGACGCTTGTATCGTACACCGACCACGAGCCGTCCGGCTGTTTGATCTCTATCACCGGCTTTGCCAGCGAGGTGAAGCCGTCAACGCGCACCGCGTTGTTGTTGCGGCCGCCGGTCACGGTGAATTCCGCGTAATTGTCCGCGCACAATACATGCGGCAGGAACGGCTCCTCGATCAGCGAACCGGCACTGACGTCGACTTTGAGCGGCTTCAACACGGAATCCTCGAAGATTCGTTCAACATTGACGTACGTGTCATGATCCGTGTTGCCCCACGGCACCAGCATGAACTCCAGATAGATCGTGTCGCCTTTTTTGAACGTATACTTGCCCAGATCCAGCGACAACTCGCTGATGTTGTACATCTGGCCGTCGTAGCCGTTCCGCAGCACGAAGCCGCCGTCCCAGCTCTTGCCGTTCAGCTTGATCTCATACTTTTTGAGCACGAACGCCTCGTTCATGCAATCCTTGTTGCTCGAGCCGTAGTACGCGAACCAGAAGCGGTCTTTGGCCAGCTGCACCGTATTCGTGTTCGCTTTGGTAAAGTCGGTCACCACGGTCTTAACCGTGCCGTCCGATGACAAGTAACTCAGTTTATCAAACTTCTGATCGCGGCCGTCAAAATAGTGGAGCGTAAAGTCGTTCCGCACGTCGTCCAGCGTCAGATCCTTCAGGAACTTCAGCGACAGCGTATAATATGTGCGGTTTTCGTCGGTCTGCGGGAACTCCATGTGCCGGAGGGTGTACTCATACGCGCCCGAATCTGCTTTGTAGCTATATTCCAAATCGGCGTATACCGGACCGTAGGAGCGGATGAAGCTGCGGGTGTATTCCGCGCGAGTGACCGCGCTGTCCCCTTTATTTTTGTAGGACACGAATTTATTGTGCCCGCCCGCGGTGAACTGCGGCTGCGTTGACCACATGATCCCGCTGGGCCCTCTGAAATCCGGCAGCGTCCAGCCGTCCCGGCCGTACACATAATACGGCGCGATGCAGTTGGACTCGGTAACGCCCGTAGAAAGATGATAATACGTTACGTGGAACTGGATCGACGAGAGCTGTTTAAGCGGATATATGCCCCAGTTCATATACAGCTGGAGCTGCGTGAAGCTGAGCTGCTCCCCCGCGGAGATGCTGAGCGGGAAAAACGTATCGGCATACGGCACATCGGTAGGATCGTACACCGGTTCTTCCTTCTCGTATGTGAAGTTTTTGCACACTTCGATGGGGATCGGCGCCAGCAGGCCATTGCCGTCCAGCACCGCGCCGCATTCGATGCACTCGGAGTTGGCGGAGAAGTTCAGGTAGATATGGCGGTCGCGGTCGTCATTGTCCACCGTTATCGACGCGTCGAAATATTTGTTGCGGTTGCGCTCCTGATACGCCTTATTGAAGTCCGAGCCTTCCAGCGTAAAGACGTACAGGCCGCGGATAGTATCATAATTCGAGAACCTGGTATATGAATTGGTCCCGGTGATGCGGAACCGTTCGCCGGAAAGCGGATGCCGCTCCAGATAGGCCTCACGTTCGATCCCGTCAAAACTGTGCGTCTTGTCATTGTACAGGCGGTGCGCCACAGATACTGTAGCTTTATCTTTCAATTTAAGCGAACCTGGATATTTCTGCCGGATGATATACTGGCCGCCGTTCTCCGTCACAGTGACTTCTTTCGTCAGTTTCGGATCGTCGGGGACAATGATGCCGCACACGCCCGCCTCTTTAAAATCGAACGCCACGTACTCCACGCTCGCGGAGTCAATGCCGTTAATACTGTCGTGCACACCGTTCTTATCTTTTATCCGCAGCGCGCCAATGCGGTCTTTATCCACCTTCCATACCATGCCGAACTCGGCCAGATCCACCTTATCGTACGTCACGATCCGGAACTGCTGGTGGAGTTTGTCCGAGAAAGTGTGGTATGTTTTCTCAGTCTTGACCCGCGGCGCGGAACTGTTTTTTTTCACCGCACGCACGGAAGTCACCGTGATCTTTTCGCCCGCGTTCTCGCCGATATCGAACCGGACGCCCGACAGCAGCGGTCCGGACTGTATCGCGGAAATGTCTACAAGATATGTATGGAGTTCGCCGTCCGCGTTGACGCTGAATTTGGTAGCCTGCTTCTGGTTATAGCCCGGGCCGTCATTGATAAACATTTCCACAGTGGAAGCATTGCCCTCCACCGAGAGCGTGATCTCTATGGAATCCACATCTTCCGACGGGACTGCATCAAAGCCTCGCAGCACAAAATACGGATCGTACGCGGATTCTACTTTAAACACCGCGCGGCCTTTTTGGGCATCCACCGTGATACTGCCGTCGTGCGTTTCCCACTGTTTGGAGAAATCCGCCAGTTCCGCGGCAGATTCAAAATTAGTCTCGCTGTCCGCGGCGCCCACGCTCAGGTCACGAATGTGTGTTTCGTAATAGTAATACCCTACGCGGGTGGTGTTGACGCGGCCGCTGCCCAGCGAGTACCGGTCGGACCATTCATTGCCGTCTTTATCGATAACGTATGTATCGAAGCTGTCGGCGAAGTATTCTTTGCCCTCCCGGTTGCGGAAAGACGAAAGACCCAGGCCACCCTCGCCTGCCAGTTTGTGCGTCAGTTCCATTTCCGCGTTCTGCAGCACATACGTATCGCGTTTGTAGGACGGGTACCAGCCGTTGACCTTGTTAGCCATGTCATTGGCGTATACGATCGAGGCGGCAATGGGCGTATCCCCGGATATATCCCGCGGCACCGGAGTCGCGGTAGGCACTTCGGTAGGCTCTTCATCGGGCTCGACGGAACCGCCGCCCGACCGGTTCCCGCACGCCGCACCGGCGGCGATCAACGCAGCCAGCAATAGCAGCAAAAATACTCTGGACCATCTGTTTCTCATGACCTCAACCCTTTCTTACACCGCACACGACCCGGTCCCGTTCCGCCAGGTCTTTTGTCACTGTGACATCCGTAAACCCGGCCGCCGCCAGCAGCGCGCCGACTTCAGCGGTCTGTGTATCCCCGGTCTCAAAGCACAGCCATCCGCCGGGTGCGAGATATTTTTCCGCCGCGGCAACGATCCGGCGGTAAAATTCCAGACCGTCAACACCGCCGTACAGTGCGATCTCCGGCTCGAAATCTACCACGGCCCGCGGCAATCCGGTCAGTTCCTCCGCCGACACATACGGCGGATTGGATACGATCAGGTCGTACCGGTCCCGGTCATCCTTCAGCGGCACGCATTCGAACAGATCGGATTCTATAAAAGTGATGTCCGCGGCGCCATTCAGTTTTGCGTTTTCGGCGGCAACGGCGAGCGCCTCCCCCGATATATCCGCGGCAATCACGTCCAGTTCCGGATGCTCCGCTTTCAGTGTGACGGCAATTATCCCGCTCCCGGTGCACATATCCAGCACCCGGAGCGTCCGTCCGGAGCCGTGCGCTGCTTTTAACAGTTTTATTCGCTTCTTCGCTTCCGCGTACAGCGTTTCCGTGTCCAGCCGCGGTATCAGCACCGCGCGGTTCACGGTAAAATACCGGCCCATGAACGGCGCCCGTCCGGTCACATACTGCAGCGGTTCTCCGCCGATCACCCGCCGGAGCTGCGTTTCACAGGCGTCAATATCCGCTTCGCTCACCGGCGCATCGCCGTGCATCAGCAGCCCGGTAAGATCCATCCCGAACCGCGCGGTCAATATGCTGTCCGCTTCCGCACCGGATAATTCCCCTTCCGGCAGGCGGATACGCGCGTCACGACATTCCGTCTCTAAGCGGCGGCGCAGTTCTGCTAAAGTCATTCGGCAGTCTCCGCAGCGGTGTCCGCGACGTCATCGAGGGCCGCACCGGCGTCATTGTCCGCCGCCGCGCCATCCGCCGTTTCGGCTTCGGCGTTGTTCGCGGTCTCGTCTTCCGGCACATTTTCAGGCTCAGTATTGTCCCCAGCCTCATCCGGCGTCAGATACTGCTCGTAATCTACTTTGATACCCTCGTACGAAAGCGCCTTGCCCAGCGCCACGATCGCCACCTGCATCATAGACTCGTCCGGTTCTTTCGTAGTGAAGCGCTGCATGAACAGACCCGGCGCGCGCAGGATGCGAGTGAACAGATTCTCATGGCGGCTGCAGAAGCGGTTGAATTCATACGAAATGCCCATGATGAACGGCAGCAGCACCAGCCGCACGCCGAAATTGGCCAGGAAACGCAGAAATTTGTTGGCGATCATTGCGGCGCCGAAGCGCGGCACGATAGATGTGACCAGAATACTGATCGCGACCACCACGAACAGGAACGCCGTGCCGCAGCGCGGGTGGAAGCGCGTGCATTTGCTCACGTTCTCCACGGTGAGTTCCCAGCCCTTTTCATAGCATGTTATAGTCTTATGCTCCGCGCCGTGGTACATGTACACGCGGCGTATGTCTTTCATCGCGGCGATGCCCGCCATATACGCGAAGAAGATCACCAGGCGGATCAGGCCTTCCACCAGGTTCTTCACGATGTCCGGCGTACTGTCGGGCAATATCAGCCCGGACAGCCACAGCGGCAGCACCATAAACAGCAAGAGCGACAATCCGACGGCCAGCACTACGGATATGCCCATAAAAACGCCCATGCCTTTGTCGCCCAGTTTTTCATCCAGCCAGCGTTCGAATTTCGACTTTTTCTCCTCTTCCTCAGCTTTTTCCTCTTCGGTCATGGCGATCTCCGCCGAGTCGAACAGTGCCTTCATGCCCCGCCGCAGCGAGTCGATAACACCTACCACGCCGCGCACGAAGGGCAGCCCGAAGAATTTATTTTTCTTGGTGAGCGGATCCGCCGGCTGTTCTTTTATTACAAGTTTGCCTTCCGGATCGCGCACCACCTGGCACTCGCCTTTCGGGCCGATCATCAGTATTCCTTCCATCAGCGCCTGGCCGCCGCAGGAGCACACGGACGGCGCTCTGACCTGACCGCCTTCGGCGGACGCGTCGTCTGCAGATCTGTTGCGTTTTTTATTGCGTTTTTCGTTGTCGTCTTTATTGCGGGCTCTCAGCATCGCGTTCTCTCCTGATCATTAAAATGCGTTTTCAATTATGCTTACAGTATAAGCACCGTCTCTATTATACACCTCCGCCACGTCAAAACGCACGTTTTTTTCGGCGTAGGCGGGATTTTTTTCTATGAATGCCCGGGCGGCGTATCTGAGCTTCATGCGTTTGCGGGCGTTCACGTTGTCCGAGGGGTCAATATCCGGCGCGGCGCGGCCGCCGGAAATACTGCGGGTCTTGACCTCACAGACGCACAACAACTCTTCGCGTTCGTCATAAACGACCACGTCCAGTTCCGCCTTCGCGCCGGCGCGCCAGTTGGTCGCCACCGGCTTCAGCCCGCGGTCAACATACCTGCACAGCACCAGGTTTTCCCCGATGCGACCTAGTTCCTTTTTTGCTTTATCACCAATGCTCTTCGCCTGCCCGGTTCCGTTATACACAGCCTGTCCCTCCGTTACAAAAAGAAAGCCCGCAACATTTTGTGCTGCGGGCGTCCAATGCTTCTGATCTCAGATCTTCTCCACGATCTTGGCGGCTTTACCGACTCTGTCGCGCAGGTAGTAGAGCTTGGCTCTTCTGACTTTACCGTGGCGGACCACATCGACTTTAGCGACCTTGGGGGAATGGAGCGGGAACACTCTCTCGACGCCTACGCCGTAAGAAACACGTCTCACGGTGAAAGACTCTCTGAGGCCCTCGCCTCTCATACCGATAACGGTACCCTCGAATACCTGGATTCTTTCTCTGGTTCCTTCGATAACTTTGAAGTGCACGCGCACAAAGTCACCGATAGCGAGCTTCGGAGTATTTTCCTCGCTTTTGAGATAATCGGACTCGACTGCTTTAATAATATCCATCGTTTGCTTCACTCCTCTTCCTTCAGACGTTCATGCGATGAACTGCAGCGGACCGTCCTGATGCGCCGTGCGAAGCGCACAGCAACGCGCATTCTACCACGGCGGCGCATGAGTTGTCAAGCACTTTTTTCGAATGGAATAAGAAATTCCGCGAACGACAGCGGCGGCACCTGCATTAAAACTTTACGACCGCTGACGCGCAGCGAAACGAAGTCTTCGCGCACCTGACGGTCGTTCATCCGGTTCATTGACAGCAGGCTGTCTCCGTGGAGTAATACGCCGCCGTACTCCCCGTCCGCCACATCAAACGCGGACAGATCGAGTTCCAGCTCGCCGCCGGCTTCGGTGCGGGCAAGCACGTTCAGCACCAGCGTATCGCCGGATTCATTGACCGAAAGCTGCACCCCGAGCGGATCCGTGCGGTTGGCATGGTAACCGTCCAGCACCAGCGTGCGGTACGCTTTCGTGTTGGCAAAGCGGTGCATCATCATGCCCGGCGCGGTCACAAACGCACCTTCCTTGGGCGTCTCGATCACGGACTGGGAATGGGTGTTGGCCAGATTGTTATAATTCACGAAGTCCACGATATCGCCGTGGCGCTGCCACATCATCAGTGTCGCCGCCGCGTCCAGCGCGTAGGACCACTTGCTGAACATGAAGCATTTGTTGGTGTGAGTCTCGGAGCGCGGCACCATGTTGTACACGTCCGCGCCGTTCAGCGGCAGCCATTCCGTATTGCAGTATCTTATATCCGTTCCATGCGCCTGATTGTATGCGGTGATCAGCGAGAGTTTGCGCTCCAGATCTTGCTCCTCAAAGCCGCGGTCCGCCAGGAAGTCGATGTCGCCGCCGGCAATTTCCAGCATACCGGCGAGCGCCTCGAAACCGTAGCAGTATGAGATCATGCCGATCTTGATGGAGGGATCAACGGCCTTCATTGCCCGCGAATAGAGCACGCAGGTGCGCGCGTATTCGTCCGCGCGGAACCAGCGGTGGCACTCATTGTCCATCTCCCAGTAGCGCACATTATACGGCTTTTTCCGGCCGCCCGCGATGCGCATCCGGCCGCCTTCCGTGGAGGCGTCGCCGTTGCAGTATTCCACCCATGCCGCCGCGTCTTTCGCCCCCTGCTCGATATCCGAGAACTGGATCAGATCCCGTCCGTGCAGTGCTGCTTTGAGTGTCCGGTCGTTGGGATCGCCGTCCAACGCATCCGGCGGCACATAATCGTAAAAGCGCTTGAACGGATGGTACATATTGACGCAGATCATAGATTCGCCGCCCACCGCTTCCGCGTAGGCAGCCAGCTCGTCCGTGCCGATATCGTTGTACTGCATGCCGCCCCAGAAGTACGAATACGATGGCAGCCGCTTCGGGCCCACGCCGGAGCGCCAGTCGTAAAAGGACGCGAAACAGCCGCCCGGCCAGCGGATCACTTTCGGCGCCACATATTGACCGACCTCCACCGCGCTTTTTTTAAAGCCGCACACCGCGTCGCCCGGGGTCAAAGAAAAATCATCGCACACATATTCCGACCCGGCCGGCGTCAACAGCACGAACGTGTAACGCCCCTCCCGCTTTACGCAGAGCGTTGCCGCCACTTCCGTATAATCGCGCCCTGCATCGCCCAGATCCGCCATGCATACCGGGGCTTCTGTCGTGCCTTCAGAATACAGCGCCGCGCGCAGAGTGCCCGCGCCGGACAGTTTGCGTATCTGCCCCCGGAACCGGTATTCGACGCCCGGAAAACAGTACTTGCCCTCCTGCGCCAGCCCGCCGTCCGCCGCAGAGTTGTTGACGACTTTCATCGCGAACCGGCCGTGATTGTCATCTTCCACCGGCGCGATATGCACGTCTGCCAGCAGCGAATCCGCGATCACGAACGTAGAATCGTCCCGGATCTCCTGATACCCCGCGATGCCCGGAAACGCGAACCAGGCGTTGTGCTCATACGATGAATGATACCAGTCGAACACGCGCCAGTCCGTCTCGCAGCGCGAAGACAGATCCCGCTCGTCCTCCAGCAGATCGAACCAGAGCTTATTGATCAGCCGGTACGGGTAGAACGGCTCAAAGCTGCGGTTGAAGAACATCTCCGCGGCCATGCCTTCCACCTGCAGCCCGTAGCCCAGTTCGATGAAATTTGATGCCAGTTTTTTGCTGATCGGTCCTGAGTGGAACTGTGTCGTGGCCGTAAGTTTCATTAGGTCTGCTCCTCTCCGTGTGCTGATACGTCAGAAGCGGCGCGGCGCTCCGGCTTCGGACCGTATAATTGGTAGAAATTGCATTGCAGCATGCCGTTGTACAGCTTGCGCTTTTTGTCCGCGCGCCGTCCAAAACTTTTTTCAAATTCCGGGTACGAGGTGATCACATAGAACGACCAGGTAGGTAATTTTTTGAAGTGTTCGCCCATGGCGCGGTACAGTTCTCGGATCTCCTTTTCCTCGCCCAGCCGCTCGCCGTAGGGCGGGTTGGTGATGATGAAACCGTATTTCGCGCCGGACAATACCGCCCGGAAGTCCAGTTTCTGGAACGTGATATCGGCGTCAACGCCCACGAATTTTGCGTTGTCCATCGCCTGCTTCACCGCGAAGTAGTCGATATCCGAGCCTGATATCTTCAGTTCCGTTTCGCGGTCGATCATAGACTCCGCGCGTTTGCGCTCTTCCAGAATGATATTGCCGTCGAAACAGGACCATTTTTCAAAATCAAAATGGCGGCGCAGACCGGGCGCGATGTTGCGGGCGATCATTGCCGCCTCGATGGGTATCGTGCCGGTGCCGCAGAACGGATCGATCAGCGCGCGGTCTTTTTTCCAGCGGCTCACCAGCACCATGCCCGCCGCCAGCGTCTCCCGGATCGGCGCCTTACCCGTTTCCTTGCGA
>JAEEGL010437250.1_pt1 | contig 12481 bp, 5 predicted proteins | sample 9134231 | NCBI WGS metagenome assembly JAEEGL01 (sample SAMN16246548, study PRJNA631951) | gut metagenome | biome: gut microbiome; feature: rumen; material: fiber-attached | host: Bos | place: Iran: Karaj | collected 2018-10
ACGACAAGTATAATTTCAGGAACCAATTGTTTATTCACTAATGTTTGGAAGTCAAAAACTATTGGCATAGAGAATATTAATTCTATTATAACAAAGGATGCGACATTTGAGGCATTATGTAGTTGTTCGGGTATTACTTATCAACCATACATTTATGTCAAGAATGGCTTGACGGGTTCACAATTTACTCAGTTTAATTTGGTAGACATTGTTTATAGTTTGCAACGTGGAACTGAAACAGCGATAACAAATCAAGTAATATCGTTTAATACACCGCCAAATATACCACAGAATAATGAGTACCCAAATAATGCGACAACAAAATTATTTGAAATTAACAATTCATTTACTGCATTGGAGATAAATAGTATGACTATTGATTTGGGAACTGCCGGTGGTGGTCAAAGAGTTATTACTGGGCAACAATTTGATGATTACTACTTTGTATTACAGGTTGGTAACGTAGAAAAGGAAGCAAGTAATCCAACGTTTACATTCGATGAAACACAAAATTCATCAGCATCAAACAAACTTTATATTGTTGTTCATGATAATGTAATGGGTATGAGAACTGAGGATACTTCGAATGAAGAAGAAAACGAATAAAAACTATTTATCAGTAAAGAAGTTTGTAAATAATGGATGATTATAAAATTAGATTAGGTCATACTGATTCTGTTGATTCAGTCGATAATGAAAATTTCTTGGATGTGAGGGTTCAAAACACATCCAAGGAGTTTCATTTCAATGATGTTAAAAAAACTATTGACCAATATGAGTTGTTTCAGCAAGAAAGGGAAAAATGTAACCGATACCGTTTGATACTTACCATTAATCCATTTTGTAGCAATGTTTTATTCAATCCGTTTACTGAAATAGTAAAATTTGATGAAGATATAAATAAATGTGAACGTTATATTGACAATGGAGAAACACCGCGTGACATAGTTGATGGTATTGATGGTGAAGAAACGCCTAAGAGAATACAGATGATTTGTAACACGGAATATTCTAAAAAAGAAAATGGCTACATTTATTATCCTGGGTTCGATATGTTTGATAACCACATTTTAAGAAATAAGTCTTTTAAAGTTGTTACTAAATCTAATAATCATCAGGGTGAATATAACACATTAGCAGATAATTTGAGAGACAACAATGGTGTAATTAAAAAAATGTATAGCAGGACAAATGGTTTGTCAGAAATGCCAGAACAAATTAACATGCACCTTTATACGTTTGAAGATGTGTTAAATTATGAAGATAGTGTAAATTCTAATCTTTTTGAAGAAAACGGGTGGTTTGGTTTTATAAACCATTCTAATTTAGTAACAAAGCAAGGTGAAGGTGTTGAACGTGTGCTTAATAATAAAGAGGCGTGTGAATTTATTGACATGTATCCCAATAGGGAATTGTTCTCATTTAATCCATCTTACAACGAAAGATTTGATAGACTTGAATATAATTGGGATATTGCTTTAACATATCCTTATGAAAACGAGTTTAATAACACTATTGTTTACGGTAATGGTATAAATGGTTTAAAAATTCTGTCCACAAAAATTGATTACGACCAATCAGGTGAATTTGTTGCCGTTTTGAGGTGTTTTGTTAAACACAACCTTAAAAGAAACGATTCTATAACTATGTGGTATGCCGTTAATGGAAGTGATACTGTTGGTGAGTATACACAAATTGAAAATTATATAAGGGTTAAGAATGTCGGTAATCTAAAAAACAGAGACGAGGAATACTGTTTTATTGTTAACGGAGAAGAACTTTTTTCGGTACTGGAAACAACAAAGAACGATTTAATTACGATGGTGGTTAATATCTTAATGAATAATAAAGGAAAGGGGATATTAACCATAGACAACATATCAGAAATTATCGATTTAATTGATGGTGATAAGATAACAATTTTTGATTTGTATCATGTTTTAGCTGCGCATTATGATAAAACAAAGACTGACATTATATTAACAACGCTTCTTGATGGCGGGTTTTCGTTAAGATTTCGACATATTGTTAATGGTGAACCGTCTAAGTATTATATTAGAAAATTTAAAAAAATACCTAATTTTAAAAAGAAAAAGCGCGATGTTGTAGAAAATGACCTTATTGACAGGAATACTTTTAATGAATATGAAAACGGTGACGGTAATGCTGTGTATTATTTTGATAAAGAATTTTATAAATTAGGGTTTGCTACAACTATATATGGCGATGACTGTTCACAGATTACATATACCGACACTATTGATGTAGAACATCTTACCGATAATCTTGGAAGACCGCTATCTGAGTTGTATGCAACGATTATTAAACGCAATAAAGGCAATGATATTTGGTATACAAGTGAAACAAAAAGTGAAATTTTTGGCCCAGACGTAGAACAATCACATTGTTTTGGTGAACTAACAAGCGGTTTTTCATTAAGCGCACATGAGGGTGATAGTACAGACATAATAAATGAACGTGCCGCTAAGAGTGATATATTACTTTTGAACAATACAGAAAATCCGGTCTCTATGTTTAGGGCATCTGAACCATTGGAAAGAAATATTAGCATAGATAATTTAAAATTTTATGGTGATATTGTTGAGTTTGTCCCGTATGAGTTTAAGGAATACGTTTTATCTGACGTAAATTATAGGTTTAACACGTATCAAAGAGAACACCCGTTAAGAACAATTGGGACAAATGAAAAAATACCTTTTATATATCATAATATAGAAGGCGATGACTATGATTATCCTTCTGATTATGACGGTGGAGACAGTGGCTTTTATATGGAAAAAATCATGTTAGGAAGCAGGAACGGCCAAAGTGTGTCATCACAATATCGCGATGAGGGCTATTATTATAAAGCGCATTATAAAATTGGTATACGTGAATTTGGCGACTTGCAACAGGATTCACATTTTGATTTGACAGTAAAATCTGTTACACCTATACAAAAGGGTAAGATTTTTTTACGTGTTAAGACGAATCTTCCACATAGGTTGAACAGTGGTGACAAGGTACTGCTTTTCGATGATAATAATAATTTTAAATTTGAATTCTACTGTTCTTACGTTGAAAATCGAACAACGTTTTATATAATACCATGTATTCCTATGGATAAAAACAACGAATGGGTATTTTTAGAAGAAGAAAGTTCTAGGTATTATATGCAAGGTTTAACGTGGTTGTCTGTTACAGAATATTTACGTGAAAAGGTATTAGTTTTAAGACGCAAAAATTATTTAATACCAGACTATGCTGTTAGGGCAGGTAAAAATACGTATCTATGGCGTGATTTACTTTCTGTAAATGAAAGAGGAAACGATGAAGTCCCTGAATTTACATATACAAACAATGCTTTCTATGTATCTAAAACAATTGATTTTTTCCTAAAGAGACAAGACGCAGATGGTAATACGGGGTTATACGCAAAAGACATATTTCCGAATGATGTTATAGGACAAATAAAGAAGGATTCCATATATGAATATAAAGAAGAAATAGTACCGGTATGCTAAAATATAAGATAAATTTGAAAGACACCTTTACAGACAACCTTAGAATTGACTATTCGCACTTTGAGGTTGGCGATATAGATTTTATTGATGAAAATAAAACACTTGTCACCTGTTTCTATAATGATGATATTGACATTAAAGTTGGTGATACAATTATTGCGGTTTTTGATGATGATAGAAAAGAAGATGGTAGCAATTTCGTTACCATGTCAAGTAAAATAAAAGAATGCAAAATAGAGAACGTCAATAGTGATGAGCGATTTTTTACTATTGTAAGTGATAAATATTGTGAACTTAGTGCATCATATATGTCAAAAGAAGTCTTATATGAGAATGAAGATGACATAATTAGTACAGAGGTTTATGAGGGGAAAACTGAATATGAAAAAAGTTTCTATAAACCTTACGAATATACATGGAAACCCGAAGGCATAGGTGATAATCCTAAAGTTATAACCACGTCTGAATACGAAACATTAACAGATTATGCAAAGGATTCTTATTATGTTTGCTATAAAAACACAACAGAAGAAAATTTAGTGATTCCTTTTTGGGTTTATGAATCTCTTGATGATGAAGAAAAAACAAATTACGAATTATATGCTGGCCACATGGTGTTATCTCCTTATATTAAAGTTTTTCTTACATTAGAAGAATACGAACAGTTGTTTGATTACGAGAAACACCAATATCAGGTTACGGAATATGTTTACCCTAATGGTAAAACAGAAGAAAAAGAGTATCTATATGTGTGGTTTAATAAAAAACATTTTTTTAGTGATAACGATTTTGTGGAACCATCAATTTTTATTGAATGTGATGACAATGAAGGAAATTTAGTTACAGTTGAACTTAGTGATGGTGAGATAGTAAACGATTTGGGGCTTCGTTTTGTTAGAAGTGAGATAACTGATATGGTCTATGACTTTATTACAGCAAGTCAACAATATAGAAAATTTGTTTCTTATGACGAAAATTCAGACGAAATACCAGTTTCGCAAATACCGGATGAGGGCTATTTTATAGGAAGATTAGACACCACTAAGGTTTTGCGTTACGATGTTGTTTTCCCGCCAAATATGGCTTCAGAAGATATTGGCACAATATTATTTCTAAAGAAACACCTGACAGGGTTGAATATACCACTTCAGCAAGTGTTTAGTACAGATATGCACAAAGATGAAATCATTAAAGAAAAATTTATTGAGGCTGAAACCAAAAAAGCGATTAATGATTATGTTGAAATGGAGAAAGATGTATATCATCCTGTAGTGTTAAATGGTAATAAATTTGAAAATGTGAAAGAAATAAGATTTAACCTCCACTTCAGAGAACATCGTGGTGATGACTGGATAGCAGAACCTGATAGTTTTTGGAACGGCACTTACATTAATGGAAACGGCAAATCAGTTCTAATGAATTATTGCAATATGGAGAATTACGGTTTCTTTTCATATAAGGGAAAAGCAAATTCTAAAGATAAACAATCGGATAATTTATCTTATTTGAATTTTTCAAACAATGATGTTAAATTTCAAAAAAACATCATAAAGAAATCTTTTCTAAGGCTTTCTTTTTATGATTCTCCAAGACAAACCGACCAACACCTTCTACAATTTTCAACAATTTTTATGGATAGTGGCAGGTTATTTGGGAAATATACCCGTAATTTCCTCAGGAATGGAGTTTATTCGCGTTTAGTACTGTCATCAGATGAAGGGGAAACAAAAATTGGTTTAGATGGTATAAGAGTTGACAGGGAACCATATATAACCAATATTACTGATGATGAAATAGAGAATTATAGACTTAGTTCACAATTCAGCGTTAAAGACAGGTATTCATCATTAGCGTCTTCTGACGGTTTTTATCTTTACTTATGGAAAGATAATGATTTGGGTTTTACACCATCCGATATTTATTTAAAAGTGGAATTTAATCATGCCGGATATGGTAGAACAATACCATTTATGATGCCATACAAGGATAATCGTGGTATTAAATCGTTTCAAGATATTTTGGATGATTGGAATGAAAATGGTGGTTATGGTATAAGAAAATATATCAAATATTCTTATATACATTTTAAATACAAGTATGACAAAGAGACGCAAAGACACATTTATTATCTTGATAAAGACCAATACGGAAATATAACACTTGAAAAAGGTAACGTTTTGAATATAAATTTATGGGAGGCTAAGGTTGTATGAGAAAAATGAAAAGACAAATATGCATAGAGGAGACGGTTTCAAGAATACCGTCCTTATTTGCATATTATGATTACAACGAACTAGGTGAAATGGTAGTCCATAAAGCAACAGATTCATCTGACGGTTCATACGGTAAAATAGTAAGTGGCTTAAAAATTCCGTATAATCTAAGATTGAATGGGGAAACTGTCATTTCAGCAAATGAAACCGTATCTTACCGTACTTTAATGAATTACTATTATAGTGCTAAAAGAAACGGTTTAAAAGCAGTCCAATCAAATAATCTTATAATATTTGTTGAAGAAGGCATAGGTAAAATCGAAATTAAATTAAGAAGCATTTTGGATGAACATAATATGAAACGTTATTATTATGAAACACCAGATGGTGATAAAATTTATTTTGATGAAGAACCCACTAGAATTGAGCGTTTCTTATATATCTCACAAGCGAAGAAGATGTATGATGAAATGGTAAAGAAAAAAATATTATGTCATGAATATTGGAAAGAACTGGAGACATCTGATATAAAGGAAACTTTTGAAACTAAAGAGGTTTGTTGTATATGTGATGATTACAATGAACGGGGTGGTGATGGAATGGTTCAGATACTATCTTATTGGCTATCAAAAGCAGAAGAAATTGCGGGTTTATATTTCGAATACGTAGATACTGACAAAGACATTTTTTCATTTAATGTGTCGCTTGTGAACACATATAATGACCCAGGATATTATACTCCATATGTAATAAATTGGAAACCAGGAAAATATCTTGCGCCAAAGGAAAAATTCATATATGAGGATTCAAACGGTGTTATGCAAATGTACCAAAACGGTGACGAGCATTATTACGGCAGATATGATACAGAAAATGAATGCCCCGTATTCAATGAAAATGACGTGACGAAGATTGATGGTTATTGGGATGGTGTTGAAGATATTGAAATCAATGAAAAAACCGACAGTAAGTTATCTTCCCTTAAAAGATTTTCGACCTTTACAGACATTTACGGTGAACCACAAAAACCAGAAATAAATGAGGATTGGTTATATTTTTACTGTAAAGATTTTGCTTTAAATATTAGAACAAAAAATGACGAACTTGGAAATATAGGTTTTTATGGTGATATGCCTGCAATAGAAGACAATAAAGTCATTAATTTGATGGCTTATGGTGACATGATTACAGATATAAAAGCCAATGAAGAAGAAAGAACAATTACTTTCGAATATGTAATAGGGGCACACCTTAAAGGCGTAAAGGCGGCAGATGAATGGATTAAATATGATGATGACAATAATGCACATTATCACTATGACAAGTTTGAAGTGGATTATGATAGTGAGTATGGTATGAATTGTGGTATATTTTATACTGAAACCTATTATTATAATGAAGGAAGTGATTTAGAAAACTTAATTGCGGACACCGACAAGTGGAATGAGTACATAGTCAACGACAATGATACAAGAAGATTTGATACCAACTGTTATGAGTTTTATACAGGTAATTCTGTAATTTCATATGAAAAACAAATTGGTTTTAACCGCGCCACAATTAATTATTTAACAACAGATTTAACATATGTGAAAGACAATAGTCGTGATGTGTTCGATACCTTTATATTCAAAGAGGACTATTTAATGGGAATACATTTTAAACCATATGTTGAGGATAATGTTGATATTGACCGAGGCAAAAATGCGGCATTTGAGAGGCACATAAAATTGGGTGAAGTAAAGACATTGCAAGACTTAGAAAATTATCAGAACGGTGGTTTTTTTAATATAAAAGAATTTTAAAAAAAAGTAAGATGAATAGTACATACGGAATTGTTAAACCAAGTCAGATTAGTCCTGAAAGAGACGTTGAAATATGGTATCACTACAGACCAACAAGAAGTAGTGAAGACCCCGATTTTAAATATTTTAAAAGATATGATAGTGTTGAGTCGATTTTAAGACCAGCCGAAATTAATCTTACCGAAGAAACTAATATACCTGATGGCAATTTGCTGGGAATGTATACTCTCAATCTACCAATTAATATATTTGGCAGAAAAGGTATATATACAATATATTTGAAACCAAGGGAATATTTTTGTACAATAAAAGATGTAGGCGCACTTTCGGCTTATCCTGACACAAGTGGCATTGTTATAGATATGAACAGTATTGAAGATAATCCAGGATTTTCACCCGATTCTCTTGTGGGCTATAGGGTTGAATATTTTTCACCAGTTGATGGTGAACTGAAACGTGAGGATTTTTATCGCATTATTACGAGTAATAATAATTGTGAACCTGTTTCACAAAATTTATCATCAGGATACACCAAGTCAAATGGATATAGGTTTAACGAGAGTGGTACACTGTGTTTTATGACAGTTACGCCATCTACAGCACCTTACTTTAAAAGTAACTCAATACCGTATATTGGAGCACCCAATCAAAAAATTTCAATCACCAACACTAAATTTGACCCTGTTATGATAGAAGTTGAAATGGTTGAACATGATATTGAAACTTTGAGTATTATGGCTGAAGGTGAAGTCGTTAGAAACCTTGAAAATGGTAGAGTTTCACATTATAATTTTGAGGGTGAAATTTATAAACAGTTTGAATTCTTTACTGTTAAGGACAATTATACAACCAACAATGTTGCTGAGGTAAAAACTGACCAAAGTACTAATGTAGATACATCTTTATCATTAGAAGAACTAAGAAATTCATAAAAATTAGACTATTATGGCAGGAAGATATAGTAAATTTTATAGTAATTACATATTCAGAAAAAAACACCAGAACGTAAACAAAGGCACTATATGGGAACGTGATTGGGTTACAATAGGCGCGCAACACCAAATCGAGAAAGGCAAAAGGCCGTTTTTCGGTGATAGTGGCTTTTTATATACCATAAACAACATACCATCAACCAAGAAAAGACATAATTATGGTCAATGGGTTGCATCGTGGTTATATCCTGATGTAGAGAACGCTAAACCAGTAGTTAATTCGGTTGAGGTAAACTATCTCAGCAATGATATCCGTGATTTTGTTTATTACGGTTCTTGCAGTGAATTGATTAGAACATCAATTATGGATATAATTTCTGGTTATCCTGCAATTCTTTCAACTGAGGAACCACCAAAACCATTTAAGTTCTATCGTAAAGATGACTCCATTACTTATGAAGTTGAAAGTCCTGGTTTGAAAATACAAAATTACTTTAATGTTGATTTGATTCATAAAGACATTAGTGATAATAATGTTAATCTTAATAGATTTTTAGCAATTTCTTATCCTAATTTTAATATAAGAATTAAAGTAAAAACACAAACAATAGATGAGGTTTTTTATTTTGATGAAATTTATGAATACACCATCATACAAAATGCTTATTACAACAAAAAGTCTGGTTTTGGTTTAACACAGGATAGTTACGATAGATTACAACCGCCACAATTAAAAGAATCTTATGAAGAAATTGATTATTCATTACCGCTAATATGTAACGTTGGTATTAATACAACAGATATAATTTTGAAAGCATACAATAGTGAAACACCAAATCAAGAACTTGAAATTGTGTTAAAGGGGTACTATTTTGAGGAAGGTTATGTTTTTTGTTTGAATAGCGGTGTAATAAGAACGGGTGGTGAAACCCCACAAACTTATGGCTTTAACTACAGTACTAATGTAACACCCACATTTAATGCTGTAACAATTACACCAGAAGAATTTTATATATATCCCAAAAAGGATGTAGTAGAGAATTTTTTTGATAACTTAAACAGTTTCCAAAAATTATTGCTAAGAACTGATACTAAGCCATTATACAAGAATACATTTTTAACACCCTATGAAACCGATTACGGCTACTATTATGTGTATGTGGATTATGTATGGCCATCAAAAAACGGCATAATTGACATAAATTCACCTTTATATATTGATTATATAACAAGTTTATATGAATTGGGTGAGAAACTCGATGAATTATGGTGTGATAATCTTTGGAGAAATATGACCCACGAATCAATCAAAAATTATGATTGGACCTATACGAGAACATTTATAGAAGGCGATGAAGAAGAAAATATTATTGGTGGGAGACGTGTGGAGAATCTGATTAGAATCTATGGCATGATTTTTGATGATATTAAGCGTTATATTGATGGTATAAAACTATCTCAAAGAGTAACATACGATTCGTTTAACAATATGCCCGATGCCGAATTATCGGATAAATTGGATTATTTGGGTTGGGATATTTTTTCAACAATACCATCATTATATGGCGGGGAAGATTTAGATACGGCAATACCTAACAGTTTTGTTATTGTCAATAAGGAAGATAATAGCGAGGAAATAACCGTTGAAGAATATAGCAGTCTGACGGATGAGGAAAAAGAAAAATACGAGTTTAAGTCGGCAGACTTATCAACAATTGTTCTTGAACCTGTTGGAGAGTGGTTTTATTCAATTAATCCAAATAACATTACACCATTATTTATGGATAACCATTTTATGAGACAATTGGTGTTATCAACAAAGCACATAATGAAGACAAAAGGAACCATTAACGCGATAGAAATGGTAATGGCGTTATTTGGTTTAGGTAATGACAATGGTGATGATTTCTTTGAGATAACAGAACGTTATCACCACACAACACCAGAAGTTTTTGAAGAAGAACTGGCTAATCATATTAATAAGTTGAATCACAGAGAAAGTGCGAATTATGACGAGGATTTATATTATGAGGGTATTCCATTAGAAAATGTCGAAAAATATAACACGAAATATATAGTCCCATTCTATAACAGCAAAAAACAATATAGGGGCGAATTTACGTTCCAAAGCAAAGGCGGGTGGGGTTCAGATAGCCTTGTTTTACAGAATGCGCATTTTAAGGAAACCCTGTCTTATTTAAAAGTTGCTGGAAATATAACAGACTTATTGTCTCTTAATCCTTATGATGTGAACAATGGCGATATATACTATGTAATTGATATGAGCGATGTCATAAAGTATGACGAAACAATAGACGAGGAAACAATAGGTAGTATGACGCATTTTTACCTCTGCAACAATGACATATTTACCGAACAGTACTCGAGTTGGACAAATATACTGGTTGATGATGCTTTGTATAAGAAAGCGATGTATCTGTACAATATAATATCAACAGATATTGGTAATAATCCACATGTGGGTTATGGCGAGTATGACTTGGGTCAAAACTATTTGGAATATATGACAAATCCATTTAAATATGATTTGGATAACTATATTTTGGATGATGACGTTTCTTCTGACATGTGGTCGGTTGAGTTTTCGATGGAAGATAGAGATACAGAAGATATAACTGAAAAAGTAAAGAATGAGGTTTCAAAGGGCGATTTGTTATTACGTCACCACTATGATGACGGTAAAAATAAAATACGTGTAGTTGAAAACAGAGATAGATTTTTCAGTTCATTATTACGTGAGAAAAAACAAAAACAAGACTACCTTGAAGAACATTTGTTTGACATTGATGCTGTCGAAAGACAAGAAATTACTAATAGAATTGCTGACATTAACGCAATTTTGAGCAGTGTTGAATATTATTTAAATGATAAGGTGTTTGTCATAACAAATAAAATAAGAGTGGATGATAAAACACCAGAAACATATAAGAAGTACTTTTTTGATGTTATTTTACAATATCTAATGCAGGTTATACCATCAACTGCTATATTAGTTTTAAAGGATTTTGATTAAATATGGAACGTAGCATAGAAATATTTCGGAAGCAAGTCACCAACAGTACGGAAGAATGGGTTGAAATCGATAATAACGTAATAGAATTACCTGCAAGTACTGAAAATAATACAAGTGCCAACATTATTGTTGATTTATTTGTAAAAGTGGATGGCGATATTAGCGAAGAAGGAAATAATACCTTTTATATAGTTAGTAATGAGGAGTGGATAAAAGTTATACGCAATCGTTGTGACGTAAGATTAGTAATACCATTCAATGCATCTACTGAAATGAGGTGTGGCAATGTGGCCTTTTTTCATAATATGGACAGTGACACCTTTTTTTATTTGAATATAAATCAACTTGGTTGTGAGTATTCTGTTAATATTTATTGCAATTCTGATGACATAATAGACATACAGGATGATGTTAAAGTTGTCGCATTAGGTTCATTTGCAGATTCGTTAAAACCTGATAAAATAAGATTTTATGTTGATTGTATTGGCGGTAGGGAAAACTTTAAGATAAGAAAAACAAAAAAATTTAGATTAGATTTAGAAAAAGATTTAGTTTTGCCCGATTTGTATGACAACACATTTGAATTGATTAAATTTAAAGAAGAAGACACGGGAAAAATAGGGTTTGATTTAGTTAATCACGGAAATACAAATTGTGCATATAAAATAATTTCAGATACAGAGGACGATAACCCCGTAGAACAAAAGGAATTGGTTGCAAATGACTATTTCTATCTGATTAGTGTTAATCATGTTGATGATATTGATAGCATTGATAGTATCAAAATCATTTTTAATACAGATGATACCGTTATAACAGATAAGCCCATTAGAAAAATTGGTATAAATGCGGGTCCAAGGGAACCAATATCTGATTTTTCTACCAATGAGAACAACAATGGGTTGTATGAAGAATTCGAACCGTCAATGACATGTGACCTGTCAAATTTAACCTTTGGCCCACTACAAGAAAC
>JAEEGL012856176.1_pt1 | contig 12481 bp, 13 predicted proteins | sample 9134231 | NCBI WGS metagenome assembly JAEEGL01 (sample SAMN16246548, study PRJNA631951) | gut metagenome | biome: gut microbiome; feature: rumen; material: fiber-attached | host: Bos | place: Iran: Karaj | collected 2018-10
CCTGAGACGCTCCAGCGTGAGCGACAGGAAGGCACCCCTCTTGGAGTCGCAGATGTCGTGGATCTCATCGAGGATGACCCACTCGACCTTCTTGAACGCGTCCTTGAACTTGGGTGCCGCGAGGATAAGTGCCAGACTCTCCGGCGTAGTGATCAGGATGTGGGGGGGATGGCGAACCATCTTCTGCCGGTCGGCCGGCGATGGGTCGCCCGATCTCACCGCGACGGTGATGTTCGGGATGTTCATCCCGTGCCTCTCCGCGACCTCCCTCATCTCCGCCAGGGGAGTGTTCAGGTTGCGGTTGACATCGTTACCGAGAGCTTTCAGCGGAGAGACGTAGATACAGTACACGCGCTCCTCGAGCGTCCCCTCCCTGGCGTAGCGCGTCAGCTCATTGATGATGCTGGTGAACGCCGTCAAGGTCTTTCCCGATCCCGTCGGGGACGAAACGAGGACGTTCCGCCTCTGATGGATCACCGGAATGGCCTTGGCCTGCGGGATGGTGAGGTCATCGTACTTCTCATCGAACCATGTGGAGATGAGAGGCTCCATCATTCCCATGACCTCTTCCTTACTGTATGTCCTGTCTACTCTCTCGACCATGAATTTAATCGTGGAGAACATTACTGGATAGAATATAACCTTTGTCTGGACGGATTGTTAATCCAACGGATTCCGCCCGATTTTACCGTGCTTTCCGGGTGTTTGTTTATATATTTTTTAGGCGGATTCATCCCGCATGAGATGGAGACTGTACTCGGCAGCACTGCTGATGCTCTTGGCGGCGCTATCGATATCTTCTTTCGCAGTCTCCGACGAACTGTCCGCAGATGAAGATGTCAATCAGCTGGACGGTTACATCTTCGAGTACCAGGGAGAGAACCTGGTCCCCCTGCCGGGAGTCAAGGTCACCGCATGGATCGACATCGACACAGTCTTCAGCACCGGCACCACTGGGACGAGCGGACTGTTCACCGTCCCCTACGATGAGTCCGTGACGTACATCTCGTTCGAGAAGGAACAGTATTCGGTGACGTCGTGCTACGAGGTGGATATAAGCCCGTACGGACAGACGTCCCTGTACAAGCTCAACCACGAGACGATAGACGCCAAGGAGACCGGCGGCGTTCACCATCTCTACGGGGACATGAAGCAGACCGCCGTGATGATGCGTACCACGCTGACCATCTCCGGTTTCGTCACCGGCAACGTCGACGGCATGGCGACACCTCTCAGGAACGCGAGCGTGACGCTGACATCCATGTACGCTCCCCAGAGCACGCTGACCGACGGCGACGGTTACTTCGAGATCGTATGCTCGGTCGGTACGCCCTACCAAGTCACCGTGAAGGCCGGAGGATTCGCTGATTACTCCATCGGGAACATCTACCCCTCGGAGGAGCAGCTCTACATAACCCTCGCGGAGAAGAGCCACGAGGTCATACTGGGACTGGATATGGTACATACGCTGGAACTTTTCGGATGCCTACTGCTCCTGCTCATAGCCCTCTCGACCATCTATCTGATAAAGAGGCCCGAGAAGGAGGACGGCATATTCATCGTTAACGATACCGTCCGCCAGAACCCCAACGGCGATGAGGACGAGGATGAGGACGATCAGTTCTGAGGCCTGACCAGGTTCGAACTGACCTGCTCGTACAGACTGTTGCCCTCGGCATCGATGGCGACTATGAGGGGTCCGAACTTGTCCGTCTCGAACCTCCACATGGCCTCGGGCATACCGAGGTCCAGCCACTCCCCGCCGGTGCATCTGCTGAGACCCTCCGCAAGGGATATGGCGGCTCCGCCGGTGGCGGCCAGATAGACGCATCCGACCTCCTTCATGGCCTGGGCCGTCTCCTTGGACATGCCGCCCTTGCCGATGATCGCGCGGATCTTGAACTTCCTTATGAATTCAGGCTCGAGCTTGTTCATCCTGGCGGATGTGGTGGGGCCTGCGGCGATGACACCCCAGGAACCGTCCTCCCTCTGGACCATGATGGGACCGCAGTGGAACAGCGCGGATCCGTAGAGGTCCTTGGGGACATCCTTCCCTTCTGAGATGTATTCGAGGGCACGGATGTGGACCTCGTCGCGCCCGGTTATGACGGGACCGTTGAGATAGACGGTCTCCCCCAGCTTGAGCGACCTGACTGTCTGCTCGTCCAGCGGTGTGTTAAGGCCGTTCAGAATTTCACCCCCTGGGAGTACGTGACGCCCTCGGATGTGATCCTCGCGGATGCGCGGCGCGTCGCCCAGCATCCGATGTTGACGGCGACCGGAAGGCTTGCCGTGTGGCAGGCGCACTTCTTGATCCTGACGCCCAAAGATGTTGTGGATCCGCCGAGTCCCATCGGACCAAGGCCGGAACTGTTCAGAGCGACGAAGATGTCCTCCTCCATCTGCCTCAGGACCGGGTCCGGGTTCTCCTCGTCCAGCGGGACGAGCAGGGCCTCCTTGGCCATGGCCACGCAGACGTCCGATGTGCCTCCGATTCCGACCCCTACTATGGTCGGCGGGCAGGGGCGCCCTCCGGCATCCAGGACCGAATCGATGATGAACCTCTTGACCCCCTCGATGCCGTCCGCCGGGTTGAGCATGGCCAGACGGGTCATGTTCTCCGACCCCGCCCCCTTGGGCAGGACCGTGATCTCGGTGAACTCGTCGTCGGTGGGGAGATAGTGTATGATCGGCATGCCGGGACCGAGGTTCGAACCGCAGTTCTCACGCGTGATGGGATCCACGGTGTTGGGCCTGAGCGGGATGTCCTTTGTCGCCCTTTCGACGGCCTTAGCGATGTCCTTCGCTATGGACGAATCGAACCTTCCTCTGACGTAGAACACGGGGATTCCGGTATCCTGGCACATCGGCCTTCCGATGTGCTCTGCCTTCTTCGAGTTGTCCATGATCGCTCCCAGCTGTGTGTATGCGATCTGGTTCTGCTCCCATCCGGATGCGGCCTCCATGGCCCAACCGATATCCTCGGGAAGCTTGGTGTTTGCCAGACGGAGCAGGTTGACTACGACGTCCTCGACAGGTTCAGGCAGTTTGATCATGCCCGGCATTAGGTGTTCGGAGTATTTCAGAATCACGGGACCAGATACAGGACGTCGTCGATGACCACGGTCATGACGGAGTCCCCTGGCTCGAATCCCTCCGGGACCTTGAGGTCCACGGTGGAGTAGTTGTCGGGATGGAGGACCTGTATCTCGGTGCCCATATTGCTGACCACGGTCGCCTCCCTGAGGTCGTCCTCCTTCTCGTAAAGTTTGATGGAGGTCATGTCGGACCTCCTGACGGACTTCTCCCTGAAGTTCATGAGGTCCAGCACACGCCCGCCGCTGCCGGAGACCCTGGTGAGCTTGCAGTACCTGTCCTCGAAGATGACCACGTCCCCGACGTGGTACTCCGGCAGACGGACCAGATAGGTCAGGCGGTACATGTCCTGCCCGTCGGTGGTCTGCCCGACCAGTTTCGGGGATTCCTTCGTCTCGGCGCAGAACTGCTCGGAGAACTCCTTAGCGATGTTCTTGCCCAGCGATATGGATGAGAGGTATACGTCCACGCCTCCGGTGACGATCTCCATCTTGGTGATGAAGAGGGACTTGTTGGTCTTCGCCGCGTTGGCGACGTAGTCCTCGACGAACGCCAGGGACTTCTCCCTCTGATCCGGTGTGAGCGACCCTTTGGCCCCGGTGCGAATCTGGAGGATTGCCTCATAATAACTGCCGAGCTGCCTGGAGCACCTCTTGCAGACGTTGTTCTTGATGCGGACGATCGTGGAGGCGTCATCCTCCGCGATGTAGCCCATTATGTTGCATTCCGAATGGACGTTCACCACGTAGACGTAGGGGTCCTGGCACTCATAGGTGGTGCTGACCGATTCAACCTCCGCATCGCGGATGACGGACAGGCTGTTGACGGCAGCGTCCTGCACCGCCTCGGTGAGCTCCTTCTTGACCCACCTGTCGCCGAACATGAACTCCCCGCAGTTGGTGCAGACCTTCAGGTCCACATGGTGGGGCAGCTCGGTCAGCTTGCGGCCGTCCAGCCAGCAGTCTATGCACAGACCCTGGAGGGATTCCTCGCAGTCGCGGCCGCATTTCACGCAGAAGTTCACAATAACACTACCTGGACGTGCTTGACGCCGCCGATGGTGATGACATCCTCCTCGGATGCGTATCCTTCCTCCACGGCGATGGCGACGACCTCGTCCCCGACGAGGTTCATGATGGAGACGTTCTTCATGCGCTCCACGAGACCCGGCCTGTCCGTGACCTCTCCCTTGTAGAATATCTCGCTGACGTCCAGCTTGGCGCCGTCGTCCCTGAAGGTCATTCCCACGACGCCCTCGTCGCAGGCGGCCAGGATCGTGTCCCTCTCGTGTCTGTGGATCTTTACATACATCGTATCAAGCCTTCTTGTAAACACCGGACGGACCCTTGTAGATCTCACCGCTGTCGCTCAGCTGCTTCATGGCGCGCTCCGCCTGGTTCTCTGTGAGCCCGTTGGTCGTGGCGTATGCCAGTATCTCGTCCATCTTCACGCCGACATCGCTGTTCTCCCCGATGTACCCACGGATCGTATCCAGCACATCGCGGTCCCTCGACGATATTCCGGATGCGATCTTGTCGATATCATATGTTCCGTCGCCGTTGCCCGCTATCGTTTCGAGATACTGCTCCACCAGGTCGGCCGCGATGTTGGCGTCCCTGTCCGTGATCGTGTCTGAGAGACGCATCTTGGCGGATGCCTCCGCCAGACGCACGTATCCCTCCAGCTGCCTCGCGGTTATCGGGACGGATTTGCCGTTACCCTTTTTCCTGATCCTCAGGAAACTGTCCTGGATGATCTTCATGGCCTCGTCGGACATGACCGGCGTGATGCGCTTGGAGTAAGCGACGTACTTCCTCAGGGTCTCGATGTCATAGACTGGCTTGATGGAATCCGTCTTTTCAAGGATCGTATTGACGTTGACACCGCTCACGTCCATTCCCTCGGGGACCATCCTGGCCTCTCCGCGGGCGTGGGTCTGGAGGATGTGCCTCGACAGCCTCTCGTCGTGCTCCTTCTCGGGCTTGTCCATCAGGACCTCCACGAGGTCGAAACGCGAGACCAGAGGTGCGGGCAGGTTGATCTGGTCGTACAGGTCGCTCTCCTCGTCGAACCTTCCGTGCATGGGGTTGGCGGCCGCGAGCATCGAACATCTGCACTGCAGCGTCGCATTGATACCAGCCTTGGCGACGGAGATCTTCTGGGCCTCCATTGCCTCGTGCAGCGACGACCTGTCCTGTTCCGACATCTTGTCCAACTCATCGATGCATGCCAATCCCTTGTCCGCCAGGACCAGCGCACCGGCCTCCAGGGTCCACCTTCCGTCGCCGAAATCGTCCCTGACGGCCGCGGCGGTGAGTCCCGCTGCGGATGCGGACTTTCCTGAAGCATAGATTCCCCTGGGGGCCAGACTGCTCATGTATCTGAGGATCTGGGACTTCGCGACTCCGGGGTCTCCGATCAGGAGGATGTGTATGTCTCCCCTGATGTTCGTACCGTCGTCCATGACCTTGTGGCAGCCTCCGAAGAGCTGCAGGGCGATGGCCTTCTTCTGCTCGTCCATTCCGAAGATGGACGGCGCGATGGATTTGATGATATTATTGAAGAGGTTGGGATCCCTCGAGATGGCCCTGATCTGCCTCTCGTCCTCCTCCGTGATCTGGATCTCCTCGTACTCGTGCTGCTCGAATTCGATCGAAACAACATCCAGGAACGTCTCGAAGACTGTGGTCTTGTCCCTGTCGGGCTTCTCCTGCGAGCGGAGGATACCGTTGAGCGTGATGCTGTTACCGGGGGTCACCAGACCGGCGATGTCATCCTCGACGAAACCGGTCAGCCTCTCGGGCTGGGAACCTCCCCTGAGTCCCTCGGGCCTCTCCTGGATCTCCACCTTCTGGGTGTCGATGTACGATGAGGCGGCGAGATCCTCTATGAAACGTGTGGCCTGCTTGTTGCAGCTCCCGTCCGGATTGTTGCACATGAGGGGCTCCTTCATCAGCATGCCGGTCTGCTCCACCCATATCTCGGAGTTGCATCTGGCACATCTGAAGAGGGCGTATGTCATACGGGGTTTGACGGTGGTGACCTTCCTTACGAGACCCTCAACGGCGACCAGTTTTCCGAGATGGTCCGCCCTGAGATTCCTGATCTCGACCTTGGCGTCGCGGGGCAGGTTGTAGATCCTGACGTTGATGCTCTGCCCGGGACGGTCGATGTTGGGGACCAGTTCCATGACGGACTTCTTCGCGATCCTGAGGCACCTGTCCGGGTTCTCGAGAAGGTATGCTGAGAATGTGATGTCGTAGAGGTTGACGTCGTTGTAATCGATGTTCACGCTCTTCTTCTTCGGGAAGTTGTCCGCGATGTCCGCGATCATAACGCGGTACTTGTCCGTCGAGAGGATGGTCTCCCACAGCTTTGCTATCTCGCTGTCCTCGTATGTCATTGATCTCCCACCTTCGCACGACAGTCATCGTCCACCCACCAGATCCATCCGCCCATCTCCATGGAGATCTCGCCCTTGACTGTACCTTCCTTGCGGTACTTGGACAGGGTCTTCGCGAGATCGTCCGGGCAGCGGTATCCGAACAGGCTGTCCAGCCTTTCGCTGGCATCCCTGGTGGTAAGTCTATCGTTCCCCAGGGCATCCCAAATCATCATCAGCAAACTGTCTTTCATGCGCGCCGTGATGGTACACAATCCGAAGTATTTGATACGTTACATGAGCCGTCGCACGCACGTGTCCGGCGGGTCGCGTTTTCATGAAAGAAATCGAAGAAAATCAGCCTTTGCGAACGGCCTCGATGTACTCGTTCTGTATGCGGACGACCTCGGCGGAATCCTTCGCCTTCGAGTACTCCTCGAGCATCTCCCCGTTGAGGCGCATGAACTCCGGGGCCCAGTTGAACCTCCCGAGGAACTCGGCGGCCTGGTCCTTCTCGCCCAGTATGTACAGGGCGGCCATGACCGCCTCGGCGCTGTTCAGCTCCATCGGCCTGCCCCAGTTGATGGGATTCGAAGCTAAGAGGTACGGAAGGGCCCTCTCCTCCACGTTCTTAAGGCGGGGGAACTCGTCGATGTTCGTCCATGTCAGGTCCATGACCACTAGACCTTTCTTCGCCGCATGGATGTCCGCGGGGGACATCGCCCTGTCCGAGAACGGCGACAGCACCACCGACCCCTTCGGGATCGCCCCGAGGGTCTTGGCCTCCTTGCCGAGATTGAACTTCAGCATGCGCTTCGCCGTGCACTTCTTCGGGTCGCACTGGCACTTGTCGAAAATTATGACCGGGATCATGCGGATACCAGTTTGGACAGGGCCTCGAAGTCGCCCATGTTGTCCTTGACCCACGCCTTGACCTGCTCGATGACCTTGACGTAATCCTGGTAGAGCTCGGCATCGTCGGTGGCAGTGAAGTCCTCACGGGCGATCATGGGTGCGAGTATCTGCTTCCCCTGCCAGGGGGACTTCTTGGAGTACTCGTCGAAGATCGGCTTCTCCAGGTAGATGACGAGATCGTAATTGTCATCCTTCGGGAGCAGCTCGTCGTTCTTCAGGTCCTTGGCGACCTGCCTCCTCATGTCCTCTCCGACCTGATACATGACGGATATCATCTCGCAGTCGATGATGTCGTGCTCGAAACCGGCACTGTAGACCTCGTACCTGCCCTCGAAGAGCTGGTTGGTGAAATACTCCGCCAGCTGCGACACGTAATCGTTCTTCCTGTCGAGGAAGAGTATGCGAGGTTTCTTCTCGTCCTTCTTGCCGAACATGATACCGGGCTTTCGATACGTTCCCACCTAGTTAAAATGATGGGTTTGGATAGGAACTGATTTGAACGACCACGCACATGGTGCATCGCCACGATGATGATCGTTTTATCGAGCTGAAAGTGATGATAGACGGGCGAGCTGAGTGGCATTCTCTCCCAATATGGGTAAATACGCACACACGATAGGTGGGAACCATGCCCGTATTGCAGATCGCTTTGGACCTGATGCAGCTGAACAGAGCCGTCGTCATCGCACATGAGGCGGTGGACGGAGGCGCGGATTGGGTCGAGGTCGGAACCCCTCTCATCAAGAGCGAAGGCGCCGAGGCCGTGCGCACTCTCCGCAGGGAATTCCCCGGGAAGAAGATCATAGCCGACACCAAGACGATGGACGTCGGAGGGGTCGAAGTGGAGATCATGGCCAAGGCCGGTGCCAACATAATCACCGTGCTGGGTCTTTCCGAGGACTCCACCATCGAGGAGGCGGTCATGGCGGGCAGGAAGTACGGCGCCGAGGTCATGGTGGACATGATCAACGTGCCCGACAAGGTGGCCCGTTCCAAGGAGGTCGAGAAGCTCGGAGTGGCATACATCTGCCTTCACATGGGCATCGACACGCAGATGAAGGGCGAGGAGCCGCCCATCGATACGCTCAGGAAGGTCGTCGAGGCCGTGTCCATCCCCGTGGCGGTCGCCGGAGGCATCACCGCCGAGAACGCGGGACTCTACGCGGAAGCGGGAGCGACCGACATCATCGTCGGCGGGGCCATCATCAAGACCGGTAACATCAAGCAGGCCGCGGAGAACGTCAAGAAGGCGATGGCCGGGGCCAAGATCGACACCAGGATCTCCAAGAAGTACACCGAGGACGAACTCTTCGAGGCGTTCTCGAAGGTCTCCACCTGCAACATCTCGGACGCGTTCCACAAGCAGGGCGTAATGATCGGCATCGTCCCCCAGTCCCTCCAGCACAGGCAGAGGATGGTCGGGAGGGCGCTGACCGTCCAGACGGCCAACGGCGATTGGGCGAAGCCTGTGGAAGCGATAGATCACGTGAAGAAGGGCGACGTCCTGGTCGTCGACGTGGGAGGAGCCCCCGTCGCGGTCTGGGGCGAGCTCGCCACATGCTCGGCGATGGTCATGGGCGCCAACGGTATAGTCATCGACGGTGCCATCAGGGACCTCGACGACATAAGGGACCTGAAATTCCCGGCATTCTCCAGGACGGTTGCGCCCTGCGCCGGGGAACCGAAGGGATACGGCGGCATCGGGATCGAGGTCACCGTCGGCGGACAGAAGGTCAGGACCGGCGACTGGATCGTCGGTGACGAGAGCGGGGTCGTGGTCATCCCCAAGGAGATGGCCGTCGAGGTCGCGAACCGTTCCCTGGATGTCCACGAGAGGGAGAACCGCACGAGAGAGGAGATCAAGAGGGGTTCTACCCTCTCTAAGGTCAACGAACTCTCGAAGTGGGAACCCGTTCAGTAAACGTGGCGCACGCCGTTGAGCTCGTAATCGAGCTCCTTCAGCTTCTCCACGCGGTCAGCGGTGGTCGGGTGGGTCCTGAAGAGGGTGGTGATGAACGAATCCCTTCTCCTTCCGTAAGGGTCGGAGATCCACATGTTGGCGCATGAGGGGTTGTCGTACTTGTTGTATCTGGACGAGCATCCGGTCTCGAGCCTCTCGAGAGCGCTAGCGAGTGCCATCGGTTTGCCGGTGAGCCTTCCTGCGGACTCGTCCGCCAGATATTCGCGGTTCCTCGACACGCCGAGCTGGACCAGCATCGCGGCGAACGGCAGGGTGAGATCTGCGAGGATCGCTATGGCTAGGGCCCCCGGGTTCTCCCTGTTGTTGCTGAAGATGGCCGTCCAGACACCCATCCTGGTCACATAAGAGATAATGACCGCCATGGCGGATGCGACGCTCATGACAAGGATATCCCTGTTCTTCACATGGGACATCTCGTGCGCCAGGACCCCCTCGAGCTCCTCATCCGTGAGCATGTCCAGCAGGGGCCTCGTGGCCACCACGGCCGCGTCCTTCGGATTACGTCCGGTCGCGAACGCGTTGGGCATGTTCTGATCGGCGACGCCGACCTGGGGCATGGGGAGGTTGGCCTTCATAGCGAGCTTCTGGACCGTCCTGTAGAGCCTGGGCTCCTCGGCCTCGGTCACTATGCGGACCTTGTTCGCCGTGAGCGCCATTTTCTTGGAGAAGAAGTACGAGCAGAAACAGATGACCAGCGACAGGGCCATCATTATGTAGAATCCTATCCACATGTAGTTGAAGATGTAACCTATCACCGATCCCAGTGCAACCAGGATCCCCGTCATCGCGACGAACATCAGAGCGGTCCTTCCGCGCCAGAAACGCATTTTTGATCACTAGGACTGTGTATGTACTCGTATAAAAATGTTACATAAGAACACTTCAATGATTCCGATTTCGGATCACTTCAGGTCGTACGTGTCCCCGACGTAGAAATCCTGGACGCCCGCCAGCCCGAGGTTGACGCGGAGATTCACCATCCCGTCCTTCCCCACGCAGTGGTTGATGTACAATTCGGGTATCTGGCACAGCATATCCGCGTACACCTTGGCGACCGCCTTCTTCTTTTTCTCGAGGAGCACCGGGCCCATGAAGACCGTGGGCTTCGTGCCGATATGAGATGTCACATCCGCGATCACGGCATCGGGATAGCATGAGCATCTTCCGCTCATCAGCGCCAGCTTGTTCCCGTCCTTGACGGCGAGGAACGTCTCTCCGTAACCCTTCGCGTCGTAGTAGAACGGCGTTATGTACACTCCCGGAAGGATCTCCTGCCATTCGCCGATGTCATGGAACACCGGCTTAGACCTGTTCTCCTCTGACAGGCCGACCCCCCTGCTGAGCAGGGACCTGCCGCCGTAGAGTCCGCTCGGACAGTACACGTCGATCGGCGCCTCCCTTCCCTTCAGGAGGCCGTTCAGCGCCCCGGAGGCGCAGGGGTTGCTCTGCGATATCACGACCACATCGATGGATGCAGGATCGATCTCCAGATGCTCCATATTGTGGATCAGGTACCTGTCGCGGAGACCCGCGTTGAACAGGATCCTCTTCCCGTCCTTCTCGATGAGGAATGATGTGCCCTTCGCACCTATCAGCGGGGTGCCCGGCTGCGAACCTTCGTCGTAGACGCATGTGATCTTCGTGCTCATGTCATGACCTCAGCGATGGTAGAGTGAATCGGGTATATCCTTGCAGATTCTATAAATCGATTCCATGGGCACCTGCCCGCTGGCGACCCATGACGCGACCTTCTTGGGCACGGTGGACACCGCCATTATGGATGTGGGCCTCTCGGGGTCGTCGATGTAATCGGTCTCGATCATGAACCTGTCCGTACCCTTGGACAGTGCCTCCTTCAGCAGGGATTTGGATGCCGGGATCGACGGCATGACGCCGTGGGTCTCCTCCGGCAGGACCAGCGGCGGGGACGAATGCTTAACGACCAGTCCGCGGTCCAGCCCGGCCTTGTCCGCCAGCTCCGCAAGCGACCTGTCAGTGTCGTCGGAATTCTCGCAGTGGATGATGACTGGCACATCCAGTTCCTTGGCCAGTTCCATTCCCCTCAAGAGCACCCTGTTGGATGCGTCCCATATCTCCTCGGATACCGGGAAGTGGGGCCTTCCGATTTCCCCGATGGCGCATGCGCGGCCCTCGGCGATGTCCCTTGCGGCGATCTCCATGCCCTCGATCATGATCTCCTCGGCCTTCTGGAGGCCATAGGCCTCCGCCAAAGAGATCAGCAGTATCGGATACGGTCCGACCGCGATGTTGATCTCCAGGTCCGTCTGCTCCCTGCCCTTGGATGCCAGGCCGTAGGTGATCTCGTAGGATCTCCCGAAATCCTCCCCGCAGGTGATCTGGACCTCCTTGTAGGGGAGCGTCACGAGGGTGAGCCCGGTACCGCCCAGGGACTGGAACTCCTTGAGTGCCTCCACGTTCCTGCCCGAAGGGCTGTTGTGGAGATGGTTGTCATAGACCGGGACCTTCTCGCTCATGGGCTGCGAATCGGCATAGGATATATTATGACAGTCGATAATCCGTATCCGATGGACTCGAACCAACGCTTCCTGCTGAAGGCGTTCAGGAAATACTACAAGGTGAACACCCCTATCCTACCGGACAGGTTCACCCGCAGGGAGTTCGGTTTCATGTTCTTCGACAAGACCTACGTGCAGAGGCACATGGGTTTCACCAGTCCAGAGGACCTGCACCGCTTCATGATGGGCCAGGTCCCGTCGCACAGCTACTACTCCACATCGTACTACCGCAAACCCGACGCCCCGACCATGGACGAGAAGGGCTGGATGGGCGCGGAACTCATCTTCGACCTGGACGCGGACCACCTGGAGGGCGCCGGCAACATGACCTATGCGGAGATGCTCAGGGAGATTCGCTCCCAAATGATGCATCTGGTGGACACGTTCCTCATGGACAACCTCGGATTCCAGGAGGACCAGATCCACATAACGTTCTCCGGAGGTAGGGGATACCACGCGCATGTCCGCACGCCGGACATCATGAGCCTGGGGTCCCCGGAGAGGAGGGAGCTGGTGGACTTCATCACCGGATCGGGTCTGAACATCGACTGGGTGTTCCCGTTCAACAGG
>JAEEGL014965329.1_pt1 | contig 12481 bp, 1 predicted proteins | sample 9134231 | NCBI WGS metagenome assembly JAEEGL01 (sample SAMN16246548, study PRJNA631951) | gut metagenome | biome: gut microbiome; feature: rumen; material: fiber-attached | host: Bos | place: Iran: Karaj | collected 2018-10
AACCACTTATAGTCTTCAGGAAAAACAATATTGTTCTCATTTTCAATTGTATTCCAATTATAATCTGGAACGACATTAGCATTATTTAACAAAATATCTTTAATTCTATAATCCATAGCTTTCCTACTTTCCATTTAATATCGTTTGATAAATGCTAAACCCATTATCTCCAGTAGCACGAATAGTGATTCCTCTTGAAATCAAATTGTTTCCTTTGTAAATAGGTGTGACGTTATAATTAACAACCTGCCCACCTTCTACTGCCTTCCTTACACTTGCTTCGACAGAACTCATAACCGGATGATTAACTGGGTTTTGATATATTGTCGTAAGATTTCTCGGGTCGCTTCCTGAACCACCAAGCTGATTACCTAATAAATGACCTCGAGCATATCCCTGTGCTTGTCCTCCAAATCCAGCTGGTTTTATTGAAGATTTTGCTGGACTACCCGTTCCAATCATATCTTGAGTAATAACGGCCTCAACACCTGTGGCTCTACCTAAAGAATCTAACTCACCATATTTTACCGAGCCACAATCATTGTGAACCAGCACACAGTCATTACCAACAAAGTATGTATGCCAATCATCGACTTCGAAATTGTAAACAAGAACGGATTCCTCAAGAATTTCGACTTCTATGTGTTCAACAGTTGCCGTTGAGCCATCGTATAAGCTTAATTCATCTCCAACCTGTAAGTCTTTTGCCGAAACAAAGCCTAAATCTTCAACGAAGAAAGGATGGTTTGTGGTCGTGTCAATCTTTTCACCATTGATTACTAGATGAACAAGTTCATCCTCTTCATGGACAAAAAGCTGCTTAACTTCCTTTAATTCGGTTTCACCGGTTTCAACATTGTAAGCAAATACTTCATCGCCAACTCGTATCTCTTCGATAGGAATAAGACCTTCGGAAGTTTTGATTAGTGTACCTGCCACAAAGCAACTGAGTACATTCTTTGCTGCTCCAAAGACTTTCTCGACTCCGTAGAATACAGCATTTTCTGCCGCGCCTTCAAGCGCACCTTTAGCTGTATGTTTAAGGAAGCCTGCTAAACTGTAAGGATTCTTTTCTTCTTCGTTATAACCGCGAACCTGCTGTGAACCGTAGCTTACTTCAAACGAGCTCGTCTTTTTACTTCCATTGGAAAGACTGTATTTACTGTCGTACGTAATCGGCTGTGTTTGAGTATCAGTTGCGGTAGTGCTATTTTTCTTTTTCGCTTTATTTATACTGTATGCAGCAGCATCTACCGCATAATCTATGGCAGCTTCAGCGCCTTTGGATAATGCTCCTTTTCCTATCGCTGTACCAAAGTCACTTAACGGGCATTTTCCTCCACGATAGATAAGCTCTCTTACAGTATTGGTCGCACCTGCCTTGACACTTTGCTTTACATCAACGCTGCCTGTAGTTATGTACTGTTCTAAGGCATCTCCGGCTGCTCCTGCAACAAAATTGACTGCTGCAGCGATTGGTGTTCCGGCTATCACCGCTGTTGCGCCTGAAGCAAAACCTTTTATTCCTTCATTTGCTCCATGAGCCAATGCATTCTTTGTCTTTTCAGCAAACGACTTACCGTTACCTATCTGAGAGATATAAGATTCCGCAATTCCAAGGGCTCCGCGAACAACACCGTTTACTGCTCCCGCTACTAACCACTCGGCGATTTCTCCGTCCGAATCCACCTTATTTGCAGGATCGTTTTCACAGTAATAATACGGGTTTAAACTCCTCTTTACAGGGTCAGGGGAAATCATTCTGCCTGTAGTAGGGTCATAGAATCTGGCCTTAGCGAAGTATTTTCCTATGACAGGGTCAAACTCATACGATGTGAAATATCTTTCACTTTCATCATCATCAAAGGAATTGCCCCACGCATCTACATGACCGATGTTTGTATATTCCCCGTCATTATTGTCTACAAAAGCAAACGGTGTTAAGTAAATATCACTAAGAACCGCTGTATATGATTCTTCTCTACCGATAGCTATCTGTTCAAATGCATTTCCGTAAACGTACCTAACTGCACCATCAGCTGTACTTTCTTTGTATAAAACATTTCTCGAATCACTTAAATAATCATCTACTACTCTCTCGGTGATTTCTCTAGGTTCTTTTTCTAAAAGTTCAGCTGTAGGTTCTTCTATTACTATTTCATTTTCAAGGTTCGAATCATCTTCTAATGAAAGTATATCATTACTTTCATCCGTGATATTAACATCCGGTAAGACATCTAAGTCTTCAATCTCATTTCCTGATACTCCGGGCACATCTACTGAAGGAATGCCTTCTGTAAAGCTTGTTGTGACAGGTGCACCTGTATCATTATAAGAAACATCAGGAACGGTAACGTTATCAGGTGTTTCCGGAGTGTTTAGAGTTTCATCATTACCTGATACATCAGTATCGGGGATGATAGCCCCAGGAATAGTTTCCTCTATTTCCTCATTCGGGTCTACTATCTCAGGAATCGTTTCAGGTATAGCATTTTCTAAAATCGGTAAAATATCTTCATTATAGACCGCCGCATGGCTAACCATCATTCCAAGAGCATTGTATGTATACGCCGTTTCTTCACCCGTAACAAGATTCTTTCCTAAAGTCATCTTGCCATCAAGGTTATATGTATACTCTATCGATGTTTCGCCATCCGTAGATTCTTTCACTAAGTTTCCACACTTATCGTATTCATAAATATAGTTATGCAAAGAATCTGACTTTGAAATCAGTTCATTTCCTGTATTGTATGTATAAGATTCAAAGAGTTCTCCATTTACCAGTTTCTGGATTCTGTTTCCTCTGGCATCATATAAGTACTCTTCCGTCTTATTATCATAAACTGCTTTGGTAAGTTCACCGGCCGCATCGTAATGGTATGATATGCTGTCTCTACCGCTCTTACCTTCTCTTTCAAGGACAGTCATTCTGCCTAAAAGATCATAGGTATAGCTTTCTATTTCTTCCTCGTATCCATTTACATATGTTTTTAACTTGGTCGGTAGATTTGTCTTACTGTATTCATAAAACTGCTCTGAATTTGGACCTTTAATTGATACTACATTTCCAACAGCATCATAAGCATACTCAGATAATACCGACTCTCCGTCTTTTATTGTAGAAATTCGGTCATTTTTATCGTATCCGTAGCTTACAACCTTGCCATCGGGATATTCAATCTTTACGACGTTTCCTACACCATCATAATCATAGCCTACCGACTTACCATCAAACTCAGTTACCTTTGTTACTTGACCTAAGATGTTTCTTTCGAAGGATGTAACTCCGGTCCAGTCAGTAACCTCTACAAGTTCGCCTCGCTTATTATAGCGATATGAAACTGTAGTTCCGTCATTGTAAGTCTTGGTAAGCGGATTGTTATTAAGATCGTAAGAAACCTTTATCTCTCTTCCTTCTTCGTCTGTTGATGAAATAACATTTCCGTTTCCATCATACTTATATTCTTTTACATACGATAAAGGAGTGATTTCTTTTATGCATCTACCCTTCTTATCGTATTCATATAAAGTTACGCTCTCTTCGTTTCCGTTTTCGTCAGAGTATTCCTTAATGCAGTTATTTAATGCATCATACTCATAGCGAATAACATTTCCCAAAGCATCGGTCGTCTTTAATAGATTTCCGCATGCATCGTATGAATATGTGTTTATATTTCCCAATGCATCTTCTACTTTAGAAATATGTCCGTCCGGGGTGTAACTAAACTTAGTTTCAGCGCCTCTACTGTCAGTTACCTTTATAGGCTGACCAAGAGCATCATATTCATACTTTGTTTCGTTTCCGTTAGCATCGGTTTTAGATATAAGTGAACCTATTGCATCATATTTGTACTTTGTTTCATTTCCTAAAGGATCAATCTCTTTAATAAGTTCTCCCAAAGGAGAGTATTCAAAGGAATAAGTGTTTTGATTGGCGTCGGTTCTTGTTAAAACATTTCCGTTTTTATCATAGGTAAAGGTAGTACTGTTACCTAACGCATCTAAAATCTTTACTACTCTGCCAAGTGCATCATACTCATAACTAGTCTCTGCACCCTCTTCATCGATAAGCTTGCTTACACTACCGGTTTTTGTATATGAATAGTTAAGTGTTTCACCATTTTGATCGGTTACCGTTGTAAGTCTGTTATCGGCATCGTAAGCAAACCTTACTACATTTCCGTTTGGATCTGTATAAGATGTCTTATTTCCTAACGCATCGTAAGTATACGACCAAGAATTTCCTTCTTCGTCCGTGCCTCCGATACATCTGTTAAGTTCATCGTAAGTGTAGGTCTGAATACCTCCTACAGGATTTTCCGACTCAATAAGATTAGAGTTTGCGTCATATCTTAGCTTTGTGACATTACCGTTAGCATCGGTAACTTCACGCACTCTTCCCATTGCATCGTACTTATACGATGTCTCATTTCCTAAGGAATCAATTTCTTTTGTTAACTGGCCTACTGCATTATGCTCATAAGTAATGGTACGCTCAAGCGCATCCGTCATTGATACGCAGTTTCCGTTTTTATCATACTCGTATTTTGTAAGCGCAAAGTTTGGTGCCATTTCCGAGATGAGACGGCCATAAATGTCATAATTGTACGTCCATCTATTTCCGTTCTTATCCAATGAAGAAATCACATTGCCTTCTTTGTCATATGAATAGCTTTCTTCATTTTCTTCTTTATCTATGACACTTGTAACATTACCCGCCTTATCGTAGTTCACATATGAAGAACCCGTAGCATCTGTTGTCTTGATAAGTTGGTTTTCAGCATCATATTCAAAGAATGTTGTGTTACCTTCTTCATCCGTCTTTGATAAAACATTACCGTTTTCATCATAGGTGTAACTAACAATAAAGCCTAAAGGATCTGTAATACTTATGATTCTGCCCATTGCATCGTACGAATATCTTGTTTCATAGCCAAGCGGATCCTTACTTAAAATCAGCTGTCCCATGCTGTCATATTCATACTCAAAGGCTGAACCGAGTGCATCGGTTTCTTTTATTACATTTCCGTTTTTATCGTATTCAAAGCTTGTAAGGTTTCCGTTTTTGTCCTTTGTTGCAGAAACAAATCCATATGAATCGTACTCAATCTCTTCGATTGAATCATCGGGACAAAATGTCTTAATCAGGTTACCTGCTTCATCATACGAATAGTAATAAGCATTTCCTTCCTCATCTTTTTCCATGAGAAGATTGCCCATTTCATCATATGCAAATGTTTTCTCATTACCCTGCTTATCTTTGATTTTGGTAAGATTACCATTTACATCATATGAATATTCAATCTTCCCTTCACCATCTCTTTCACTAAGCAGATGACCGGCAGGGGAATACTCGTAGTAAGTCTTTGATCCATTCGGTGCGATTACCGATGTAAGTCTTCCTGCCCTATCATATGTAAAATTGCTGGTATTTCCTTCAGGATCAATTGACTTTGTTAAATGAGAGAAATTGTCATACTCATAACGCCATTCATTGCCAAGGTTATCCGTATACTTAAGTAAATTACCTGAAATGTCGTAATTATATGTGCTTACATTTCCTCTCTTGTCGGTGTATTGCTTGAGTTTTCCCTTGTCATCGTATTCGTATGTAACAACAGTACCATCTTTTGCCTTTACCGATATCGGCATATCCGCATCATTATATGAAGTCTCTTCATATGTTCCATCCGGATATGTTATTTTGCAGATTCTTCCTCTTACATCGTATTCTGTTAAGGTCTCATTACCCTCTGAATCTATCTGTTTATATAATCTTCCGTTTTCATCAAATTCATTATAGAAATATCTTTCATCGGCATTTACACAGATAATTCGTCCTGCCTCATCATACATATATGATGTCACGTTTCCAAGTTCATCCGTGAATCGGTTTACTCTGTCTTCAGAGTTATAGAAAGCAGTTGTTTCACCTCTTCCTGCTATCTTTTGATTGATAACACGACCTCGAGCATCGTAAATATTTGAAAGATAGGTTTCACCATCATATCCAACGATTTTAGTAAGAAGCCCATTATCATCATATTCAAACGATGCCACAGAACCTTCTGAACTTGTTATACTCTTTAAAAAACCATCCTCATATTTGAACTTAGCTTCGTTTCCAAGTGAATCCTTGACTCTGTCTACTCTGAACTGAGAATAAGAGAATTCTATATATGAAAGTTTTTCAGTACTTACCTTCATTGTGTTGAATTCATCATCCCATGAAAATCTGTAGACAGCTTTGCCGTTCTTTCCTATTTCACTTAATCTGTGATTTTTATCAAACACAAAATATGATTTATCACTCGTATTAACTACATACTTTCCGTCTTTTTCTGCAAACGTCGTATTTGTCAAGCCATCTGAATTTTTGTACCCTTTACCGTCATAGACAAATGTAATAAGACTATCATACGGCGTCTTAAAATATGCATTTCCTCCTTCAATATTTAAGGTGTAGTCAAAAGTATGTGACCACTTTGCTCCTACATCTCGAAGGTCCCTAATGTCACCTACACTTATTCCGGAATTGTAGAAAACATCAAAGTGTAAGTCAGCTGCACCAAAATCCTCTATTACACTATTTGTCCACATGAACGCTCCTGTAACAGAATCTATGGGGTCTGCTGATGCGTACCTCTTCTTACCATCAAAATATGTCATTAACCCATCCGACGGTTCGTAATCGTAATCGCTATTGTAAATGCTTTGAGTGCCATCCAATGTTTTTATGTAATTTGTAGCACTATATTGTCCGGAGCCATATTTATTATTTGCTCTTATCGAATACTCGTATATGCATCCTGGAACAAGGTTTAAAAATACTTGAGAAAGTTCGGCGCCATCTTTTTCTTCATAATCGCTTATCTTAACTTTGCTTCCGTTAGCAGTGATACTCTGAATTGTTGCACCTGCATCTGACAAAAGAGATTTAAGTCCTTTAGTTAATTTTCCAAATATCGATGCATTTTCTTTACTTGACTCGCTTGACACGGCACTCATATTTATGCCACTGCTTTTCTTTTTCGGTTCTATGTGATATGTCTCTTCACCGAAATTGATATCATAGCTGTCAACAGCATCCATTTCTTTCCAGCTAATCACTACGCTGTTTTTGGTAGCGGTGGCGTTAATGCCCGAGGGTACACCCGGTGTTAAGCTTTCAGTTACTATTTCTTTTGTTGCTACTTCTCCATCAATCTCTTTATTCTTAGCTTTAACACTAAGTGAATAATTTGTATTTGGCTCTAATCCCTCTATTACTACACTTGTATTTTTTGTTTCGTATTCTTGACCATCAAAAGTAAACACATAGCTCTCGGCGTCAGGCACCTCAGATATGCGTACTATTATTTTGTCTCCATCCAGTTTCGCTTCTTTTATTATGGGTTGCTCCAACAATGTGTGAGCATACTGAACCGCGCTATATTGGCTACTACCCGATATATTGTTTGCTCTTACCTGGTACTTATACTCTGTATTTTGCATTAACCCTGTAATACGGGCATAGTTGCTGTATACAGTAATTGAATTATCCCCAAATGCAATAACATAACTAGTTGCATAGGGACATTCATCCCATCTTAGTATGATTTCATGTGAATGCTCTTCTGCCCTGATATTGGTTGGAGTTTCAGGTTTTTCAGGCAGTAATGTGATTTCTGCTTCTTCTGTATATTTGCTCTGATTATTAGCCGCAATTGCGCGTACTTTATATCTGTGAACACTGTTGGGTTCTAATCCGTCTATAGTTATTGAGTTATTTTCAGTTCTATAAGTTTTGCCATCAAATATTACTTCATATGCAATCGCTGTGCTGCATTCAGACCACGCTATTCTAGCACTATTACTTGTCGCTCTCGTTCCAAATCTATCAAAGACCGGAATGCCTACGTTCGTTGTAAACGATATCGGTGTAGCATTTCGATTCATCCCACTGGCATTTTGGGCATAGACACGTATCGTATATGTAGTGCCACTGTAATAATTTGGAATTCTTATTTCACAATCTGTCGTTTCATAATTTGGCGTATAAGACATTGATACTACATATTTTTCAGCCCCAGTCGATGGATTCCATGAAATATGTATTCCATCATCCTTCTGCACCGCTTTTATACCAGTTACCAGTCCTGGTGCCGGTTGTACCGTCACCTCATCCGAATACAAGCTATATTTATTGTGCTTACTTATGCTTCGTACTTTGCACCGTATTTTTTCACCCGATGGATTTTCTAATGTATATGTCGGAACGTCACCTTGAATTCTGTACGTTGTCCCATTTATCCAAATTTCATATCCTGCTGCATCATATCTATAGTCCCTACTCCAATTGAACAAAACCGCTTCCTGATATACCCTTGCTGTTAGTCCTGTGGGTTTTGATAACGGGAAATAAGTAGTTATGACTTCCGAAAACGGTCCGGTTACTCCTGCCGCAACCGCAGCCACACTATATTTAAATTCTTCTTCCGGCTTATATCCACTAAAGTTTCTACTGGTTCCCTTGACTGTCCACTGCGAATTACCATACTTTACGATATATGACTCTGCATTTTTTACAGGATTCCACGATACTCTAATTCCACTACCATATGCTTCATCTTTAATTCCGGTCGGAGCGTCTAACGATAATGATTGCGTTGTTATTCTTTTTGTATTCCTATCAGCGTAATCGTAATTATAACCATCTTCAGTAAGACACGCCACGGAATACGAATACGACGTATTGGCGTTTAATCCTGTAATCGTATAAGAAGTCTGATAAGAACCAACTACATACTTTTCATTGACAATATATCCCGCTACTCCACTCACAGGATTCCACGATACGGTTATTGTATTAAATGTGCTGGTTGCTCTGATATTGGTTGGTCCTTCGGGCGGAAACTTTATCGTATACATTGGGGAATACTCGCCCACTCCGCTTTTTCCTACTGCCCTGATTCTAAAATTAGCTACCAAACTATTCTTTGGTTGACGTATAAATGTCCCTGTATTCTTTTCTTTACTAACTACTCCATTTATTTCAATTTCATACTCTGAAGCTCCTTCCACAGGTTCCCACTTTACTAATGCATCGTCTCTAAGAACCTTCTTTGAAATCAAAACTGGTGCAGGGTATGCAGGCTTAGTCGACTTAGTTAATACTGCGTAAGTCTTACCATAATAAGTTCGCCCATTATCCCACTTAGCATTCAGTTGATAGGTATAAGATGTATTCGGCTTAAGCCCTGTAAACTCTTTATAGTTTTCAGTTACTTCATACTCTGTCCCATTAAACTTTAAGTAATATGCCTGTGCTCCTGACTGTTTGGGCCACTCTATTCTCACAGAATCATAGGATGGTGTAGCAGTTGGAGTCGGGGGATCTGGCAATGTCTTTAATGTTTTCGCACTTGTATATGGTCCTACATACTTTCCGTTTATTCCTCGAACTTGATAAGAGTATTCTCGATTTGAATATAGTCCTCCTAATGTAAATTGCAACGCCGTAGTCTTGTATGTATTTCCATTAATACTTATCTCATACTCTTTTGCTCCTTCGACTGCGCTCCACGCAAAAGAAATAGTCTTGTCTGATACTGTCTCATTCTTAATGCTTGGTGCCCCTATTTCAATTAGGCCTTTTTTTGTTCTTATATCTGTCAGATATTTACGATTTCCTACACCATACGTATTTTTGCATGCAATATTTGCAGAATATGCCGTATCTATCTTCAAATTGGTGAATGTTGCAGAAGTTGCCTGCGAAGAGTATTCGTATTCTTTTCCATCAAATGACACAACATAGCCTGTTATACCACTTACCTTACTCCATGAAAGAGTTACCCTGTCTTCCGTAGATTCATAATTAAAGTCGGCAGGTGGATTCGGAGGCATAGCAATAGAGTATTCTGTTGAATAAGGGCCTTGCGCAAAATCATTTATTCCACGTACTTTATATCGATATGTTGTTCCCGGCGTTAAGCCTGATATCGATTTGCTATTATAATTGCACGTATAAGTTACATTATCAAAAATGAGCTCATACTTAGTTGCACCCGTTACTTCACTCCACTCAAGATTAGCTGTCGTTCCATTTGCTTTAACAGATTTAAAAGTTGGTACTGCGTTTATCTTAACTATATCTTTCGTCTTGAACTTAGATAGTTGTCCGTACTCACCTATTCCATCAGGCGAAACACAACGAATTTTGTAAGTATACTCTTTCGAAGGAGTTAATCCTGTTATAGTCACTGAAGGAGATGAGGTAGCTGATACCATCATTTTGTTTTCTTTTCCATCAATGTAATAGACTAATTCATATCGGCTAACGCCATTTTGAGCACTCCATCTTAGAGTTGCCTTCGTTTCTTCACAAGTTACACTTACATCTGTTGGACTTTGGGCTGGTGTTACCACATCTACCGTCTGCGATTGAGAAGTATTGTATTCATTCTTTGCTGTTACAAATACTTTATAAGTTTTACCCGGAGTTAACCCTGTTACTGTTTTTTGTAAATCTGTTGTAGTATATTTTTGTCCGTCTATGCTTAGGTCATATGCTGCAGCATTTGTTGCGGCACTCCAAGAAACTGTCACTGATGTCTCGGTGGCAGACTTCGAATTAATCTTTGGAGTTCCAACAGGTTTTTGTACAGTGGCAGTACTCCTAACCGGACCATATTCGCCCGGAATAGATTTATAGTCATATTTTGGCAGAATGGTTGTATATATACCGATTTTAGAGTGGAAATTAGCCCTTATAGAATATTTATAATCTTTACCCGGCACAAGATTATTGATCGTGTACGAATACAACCCTGATGAACTTGGATTTTTTGTTACAGCATACTCATTTCCATCAAATAAAATTGTATAATCTTTAGCATACGAAACTCTTTTAAACTGTATTGTAATCGATGTACCATTTACCTTTGCCTCAATCTCTGTCGGTTCAGGTAATGTCTCACACTTATTTATCCAATCGGGAAAATGAACTGTCAAAAAATGTGTATCTTTTATAGCATTGCCAGACCTATCCAATGCTCTGATTTGAAGATAATATGGCCCTATCGCAGGAGTATCCTTCATTTTAAATGTATAACTTGTGCTATTAATCCTGTCATAGCATACCTTTTCATACTTACTCTTTGAATCATCAGTCAAAGATATCTCATACTGATTTGCCCCTGACACCGGATTCCACTTGATGGTTACTGTACCATCACCATTTCCTTTGATTCTGGGACACAATTCTTTCAAGACATCATAATAGTCATCTTTCAAATAGAGCGGAAGCTTCGATTCGCTTCCATAGCCAGATGTCTCTATAAAGGACCATACATCATCATCATTTCCGTATGTCTTTACAGATGCAGTTGCTAGCGATATACTTCCTGCAGCCTCTGCTACGAATGAGTCACAAAAAAAGACGGCTAATGCTAATACAGCTGCCATCATTCGCTTAAAAAGTGTTGTTTTTTTCATGTTCTAGTCTCGCATTCTCAATTAATATTATTATTTGTGATGTTATGCAATGAATTTGCGTTGAGAAAATAGAATCTGTCAGTAATACCCCTTATACTAACAGATAAGAAACACTCTTTTATTACATAACCCCCATAGTTCTTAAATGAACAATAGCATGTCTTTATTTTAAATGCAAGTAGTCTATTAAAATATTAGCTATTTTATATAAAAAATCAGGAAAAGAATTAGCATCTTTTCCTGACTTATTATCACGATTCATCCGTTACATATGTTATAAACTGATTTCCGTTATTCTTAAACAGCTCTTCCGCTTCGTTCTTTCCCATTTTATACCAGCCTTCGTTTGGATCGTATACCACAACCGCCAACTGGTTAAAGCCGATTATGAGATACGTGTCTTCCGAGTGAGTAAGGGCCAGTACCGGAATGTCTCTGTTTACGTAGTATAGAATGCTGTCTAACGAGCATCCTGTTAGGTCAAGCACGTCCTTTCCTTCCAGACCGCTCTTTAAAATCGAAAGAACCGTTTCTCCGCTGTTAAGAAGGTATTGAGAGTTTCTTACAACGCCCTCATATTCAAGCATCTTATCAAGGCAGTAAGACAATTCTCTTCTTTCTTCTTCAGGCTTTTTCTCCGTCGGGCTTAAGTCCATTATCTGGTTTCTAAGTGCCCTGTTTGCTCTGTACCAAACGTAGAAGCCTTTATCATTTAGCACGTTTCCGTAGTTTTTATCAGCCTGAGTTACTGCATTCGCGGGATTTGTGTAAATCTTTTGAAGCGCACCTTTATAGTATACGTAGTAGTTTCTTTTGTTTGACGGAACTCTTTCTATTGTAAGTTCCTTTGTGCCTTCATAGATTACTTCTTTTGGAATGATTTCAATAACTTTTCCCTTAACATCCTTCTTTAAAAGGATTCTTGTGGCTGTCTGATAATCTCCGTAAACAAAGGTGTTTACATTGTTTTGAAGATTGCTTCTTTCCTGATTGTCGGTGATTG
>JAEEGL015904733.1_pt1 | contig 12481 bp, 7 predicted proteins | sample 9134231 | NCBI WGS metagenome assembly JAEEGL01 (sample SAMN16246548, study PRJNA631951) | gut metagenome | biome: gut microbiome; feature: rumen; material: fiber-attached | host: Bos | place: Iran: Karaj | collected 2018-10
GCAACCTGACCTTCTGTCTGCGCCATCTGGGTTCTAAAGTCAAGGCTGGCGACCCCATGCTCGACATTCTGCCTATGGCCCACATGTATGGTCTGGCCATCGAGTTTATCTTCGGCTTCTGCAACGGCTGTCACCTGTTTTTCCTCAACCGTCTGCCATCACCAACGCTGATTGCCCAAGCATTCACGGAGGTACGTCCTACGCTGGTGGTATCAGTGCCACTGATCATCGAGAAGATTATCCGCAAGAAGGTGTTCCCCATCATACAGACCAACAGGATGAAACTGCTGATGGCGATGCCTATCGTGTCATCAAAGGTGAAGGCACGCATCTGTCATCAGGTGTACGAGGCTTTCGGTGGCCGTGCCTACGAGGTAATTGTGGGTGGTGCACCCCTGTCTAAGGAGGTTGAGCAGTTCCTGATGAGCATCGGATTCCCCATCACCGTGGGCTATGGTGCTACGGAGTGTGCCCCTCTTATCAGTTATCGCGACTATAAGGAGTTTGCTGCCAGCTCGTGCGGCTGTCCGGTGGACGATATGGAGGTGCGCATCCTGAGCAACGACCCGCTGACTATCCCTGGCGAGATTGTCACTCGCGGTAAGCACGTGATGCTGGGCTACTATAAGAACGAGGAAGCCACCCATCAGGCTATCGACAAGGACGGATGGTATCACACGGGCGATCTGGGTACGATGGACGAGAAGCAGAATATCTTTATCCGTGGACGCATCAAGAACATGTTGCTGGGTGCCAGCGGACAGAACGTATATCCTGAGGAGATTGAGGACAAACTCAACTCTATGCCTATGGTTTCAGAGAGTCTGGTGGTGCAGGACGGCGACAAGCTGGTGGCACTGGTCTATCCTGATCAGGACGAGGTGATGAATTTCTCACAAGAGGAACTGGAAGCCGTGATGGACCAGAACCGCGAGAACCTGAATGCACAGCTGCCTGCCTATAGTCGCATCAGCCGCATCGCCCTGCGTAACGAGGAGTTCCAGAAGACCCCTAAGAAGAGCATTAAGCGTTATCTATACCAAGCATAAAATAAATCTAAGATATGGAAACAATACCGAGTTTTAATAAACTAATACAGGAAAGTATCATCGCCAACTGGGATGCTGACGCGCTGACCGACTATAAGGGACAGACGTTGCAGTTCCACGATGTAGCCAGAAAAATTGAGAAGGTGCATATCCTTTTCGAGAACTCAGGCGTACAGAAAGGTGATAAGATTGCACTCTGCGGACGAAACAGCAGCCAGTGGGCAGTGGCTTTCATTGCCACGTTGACCTATGGTGCCGTTGCTGTGCCCATCCTGCATGAATTTATGCCAGAGCAGATTCATAACATCGTGAACCACTCTGATGCAAAGTTGCTCTTTGCCGGCGACCACGTAGCAGGAACGATAGATCCTGAGCAGATGCCTAACTTGGAGGGTATCATCCGTAACACGGACTACTCACTCCTTGTGTCGCGCTCAGAGAAACTCACCTATGCTCGCGAGAACCTGAATGCCCTCTACGGACAGAAATATCCCAAGTACTTCCGCAAGGAGCATATCAATTACTATATTGAGCAGAGTCCTGATGAGTTGGCACTGATCAACTATACCAGTGGTACCACGGGATTCTCAAAAGGTGTGATGATTCCTTATCGTGCTTTGTGGTCGAACTATGACTTCGCTTGCAACGTGCTGGGCACAACCATCAAGAAGGGCGACAGGATTATCTCTATCCTGCCTATGGCTCACATGTATGGTATGGCCTTCGAATTCCTGTTTGAATTCCTGCATGGCTGTCATGTGTATTACCTGAACCGCACCCCATCGCCTGCCATCATCGCACAAGCCTTTGCCGAGGTGAAGCCGAAGATTATCATCGCCGTGCCTCTGGTTATCGAGAAGATTATCCGCAAGAAGGTGTTCCCCAAGATTCAGAACAACCGCATGCGCCTGCTCCTGCAGATGCCTATCATCTCTACAAAGGTACGCGAGATGATATGCAAGGAGGTGCTCAAGGCCTTTGGTGATAATGTCTATGAGATTATTATCGGTGGTGCAGCCTTCAATCAGGAGGTGGAACAGTTTATGCATCGCATCAACTTCCCCTATACCGTGGGTTATGGTGCTACGGAGTGTGCACCAATCATCTGCTATAGCGACTGGCACTCGTTCGTGCCTGGCTCTTGCGGACGCTCAGTGATTCACATGGAGGTGAAGATTGACTCACCTGATCCTGCTACTATCCCTGGCGAAATCCTGGCACGCGGTCTGAACGTGATGTTGGGTTACTATAAGAACGAGGAGGCTACAGCTGCTACTATCGACAAGGATGGCTGGTATCACACAGGCGACCTCGGTACGATGGATCTTTACGGAAACGTGTTCATCAATGGACGCTCAAAAAACATGCTGCTGGGCCCCAACGGACAGAATATCTATCCTGAGGAGATTGAGGATAAGCTCAACTCAATGGCTTTGGTAGTTGAGAGCATCGTGGTGCAGCGCGACAACAAGCTCGTGGCTTTGGTTCACCCTGATCTCGACGAAGCCAAGAATCTCAACTTCACGATGGACGACATCGCAGGTGTGATGGAGCAGAACCGCAACACGCTGAATGAAACACTTCCTGCCTACGAGAAGATTTCGGAGATTGAAATTCACGAGGAGGAATTTGCAAAGACTCCTAAGAAGAGTATCAAACGTTACCTCTATAAATAAGGTAGACGACTTTTCGCTGAAAATATAAGACTGTTTGCTTAAAAAGTTTGGTCTGGATATCGAAAAAGACTAACTTTGCAAGCAAACAGTCTTTTTATTGACGACATACAAAAACGAACACAAAAATGAAAAAATTGGTTCTTACGACCCTGATAACGTTGGGCACACTCCAAGTGCAGGCCTATGAATACCCCTACCTGGTGTTTCAGAATACGGAGGGCACCACGACAGCCTTTGCTGTGGAGTCGCTCACCATCACAATTAGTGAAGGAAAACTTGTAGCTAAGAATGCTGAAGGCACGCAGTCTTTCTCGCTCGGTGATCTTAGCAAGATGTATTTCACACGACAGGCCGACCTGACAGGTATCAGCGACACAGACACTTCGGAAGATGAGATTGTAGAGGTCTTTACAACAGGAGGCATCAAACTTGGTAAGTATCTGAATATCAACGAGGCAAAGAGCTCGCTTAAACCTGGACTATATATTTTGAAGAGCAGGCAGAAAACATTTAAGATAACGATAAAATGAGAAAAATATATAACCTCATCATAGCCTTCGTGCTCGCAATGGCAGTACAGGCTCAGACACTGAACGTGGTATCGGGAAACGTGACCTATCAGTTTCCTGCAGAGAAAGCTGGCGAGATGAACTACGCCAGTGGCACCACGTTGACTATTATGGACAAGACATTTACTATGAACGATATCACCAAGATGTATGTAGATGCCTCGGAAGTGACGGACAATAACGTCAGGATTACCTATAACGGCACTACGGCAAGCGTCAACATAGCTGGCAATATCGCTGCTTATGTCAATGCATCAGTCAAAGGTGGTCACGTCAGCATCAGTCAGACTAACACGGCAGACATCGATGGTGACGAGATAACGTATATTCTCAAAGGTAACACCTCTGACGGGTCACTGACACTCGACGGGTCATATAAATGTACGGTACAGTTAGCCGGACTCACGATGACCAACCCCAGTGGAGCTGCCATCACAATCAACAATAAGAAGCGTATTCAACTCAGCGTCAAGAAGGATACGGAGAATAAGCTTACCGATGGGACCAATGGTGAGCAGAAAGGTTGCATCTACAGCAAGGGACAACTGCAACTGCAGGGCAACGGTACGCTCAATATCTATGGAAAAACGGCTCACGCCCTGAAAAGTGGCGACTATATCACCATCAAGAACCTAACGCTGAATATCCTATCGGCTGTGAAAGACGGCATCTCGTGTAACAAGTATTTCCAGATGAAGAGTGGAAACGTCAATATCAGCGGTGTGGGCGATGATGGTATCAACGTGGATCTGGAAGAAGATGATGCGACAACAGCCCAGATTGAAGATCATGAGGACGAGAACTCAGGTACGCTATATGTTGACGGTGGCACGCTGGTTATCAACAATAGCGCTGCTCCTACTATCGAGAATGGCGACGTGAAAGGTGCCAAGGGAATGAAGGCGCTCTGCGTAGCCCTGAATGCAGGCGATATCACTATTAACATGAGTGGTAATGCCTCGAAGGCTATCCGCTGTGGCGACGGTACAAAGTCAACAAGCGGTGGTAACAACTGGGGATGGGGAGGTCCTGGCGGAATGGGCAACAGTACAACATGGACAAATATCACAGGCTCTTATACCCAGGGCAAGGCAGACGGTACAGGTCCGAAACTAACCATTCGTCAGACAGGTTCCACCTATAGTTCTTCATCTGCCAAAGGCATCAAAGCGATCTGTGCGGTGACCATCTATGGTGGTGAGACGGATATCTACACAAAATCAGATGGTGGAGAAGGTTTGGAGTCAAAGACCAGCATCGATATTCAGGGTGGTAAGCACTATTTCCAGTGTTACGACGACTGTATCAACTCAGCAGGAAAGATCATGTTCAATGGTGGTGTCACCGTGTGCTACTCCAACGGAAATGACGCAGTAGATTCCAATGCAGGCACAGCAGGCGCTATCACTATCGGCAATGGTATCGCTTTTGCCTACACCACCAAGGGTGATCCTGAGGAAGGTTTTGACTGCGACAACAACTCATACATCCAGATTACAGGCACGGGCATAGGCATCAGCGCTGGTGGAAGTCAAGGTGGAGGTGGTGGTCGTCCTGGTGGCAACTCAAGTGGCAACACCATATCGAATGCCAAACAAGGATATGCCTTTATCACCAATACTATCAGTTATACGTCAGGACGTTACTACACGCTGGCAGATGCCTCTGGCAACAACCTGGTGACATACAGTTTTGCAGGTTCTTGCAGCAGCAGACTTGCACTATTCACAGCAACTGGTATGGTGAAGGGTTCTACGTACAATGTGAAATACAGTACAACAGAACCTACAGATGCCACCACAGCCTGGCATGGTCTGTATCTGGGGTCATCACATAAGGGAACATCTAGTGTCACAACTCTCACAGCAAAATAATCTAAGAAGTAAGGACCGTCTGTATAGCGCAGAAAAAAAATATCTTCTCCGAAAATTTGGAATTGTAAGAGAAAGTTCGTAATTTTGCATTATGAATATTATCGAACGATTTCTGAAGTATACACAATTTGATACACAATCAAATGAGGAGAGCGAAAGCGTGCCAAGCACCAGCAAGCAATTGGTGTTTGCACGTTTTTTGTATGAAGAGTTGAAACATGAAGGACTGGAGGACGTCACTCTGGATGATAAAGGCTATATCTACGCCACCTTGCCCTCGAATATCAAAGACAAAGTGCCCGTGATAGGTTTTATATCCCACTATGACACCAGTCCCGACTGTAGTGGTGCTGATATCAAGCCTCGCATCGTGAACAACTACAGCGGTGGGGATATTGAACTGTCGGAAGGTATCTACCTCTCACCCAAGAAATTCCCAGAACTGCTGCAACATACGGGCGAGGATCTGATTGTGACGGATGGACACACCCTTCTGGGTGCTGACGACAAGGCTGGTATTGCCGAGATTGTTCAGGCGATGGTTTTCCTGAAAGCCAATAAGGACATCAAACACGGAAAGATACGTGTAGCCTTCAATCCTGACGAGGAGATTGGTATGGGTGCTCACCATTTCGATGTAGAGAAATTTGGATGTGAATGGGCCTATACGATGGATGGTGGCGACGTAGGCGAACTGGAGTACGAGAACTTCAACGCTGCCTCTGCCAAGATTATCATCAAAGGCGTGAGCGTTCACCCTGGTTATGCCAAGGGAAAAATGCTGAACGCCAGTCTGCTGGCAGCAGAATTTGTAGGCATGATGCCTGCCGACGAGACACCAGAGACAACAGAGGGTTATCAGGGTTTCTATCACCTCACAGGTATGCAAACACAGACCGAACAGGCCAAGCTGTCATATATCATCCGAGACCACGACCGCGAGAAATTCGAAGATCGCAAGCGCTTTATCAAACGCGTGGCTGAGGAGATGAATAAGAAATACGGAGAAGGTACGGTCTGCGTGGAGGTCAGCGATCAATACTATAATATGAAGGAGAAGATTGACCCACAGATGCATGTCATCGATCTGGTCTTGAAAGCTATGCAGGAAGCAGGTGTGGCACCAAAAATCAAACCAATCCGTGGGGGTACTGATGGTGCCCAACTCTCATTCAAAGGTCTGCCCTGCCCCAACATCTTTGCCGGTGGTATCAACTTCCACGGTCCATACGAGTTTGTGCCTGTGCAGTCTATGGAGAAAGCGATGCAGGTCATCGTGAAACTGTGTGAACTCACCGCACAATATAACAAATAGCCTACTCCGAATAAAGAATAGTGCTCCTCGAAAAAAATAATATCCTATGGCAGAACTACCCGCTTTGATAGAAGACCTGGCCCTGATACTGATGGTAGCTGGGGTTGTGACGCTGGTATTTAAAAAATTGAAACAGCCTCTGGTACTAGGGTATATCGTAGCCGGTTTCCTTGTCTCGCCCCACATGCCCTATACTGCTTCAGTGGTGGATATGTCCAACATCCATCTTTGGGCTGATATCGGCGTGATGTTCCTACTGTTCTCTTTAGGACTGGATTTCTCATTCAAGAAAATCCTGAAGATGGGTGCTTCGCCTATCATCTCTGTGATATGTATTATCTTCGCGATGTCAGTGCTTGGCGTCATCGTAGGTCAGTCGTTTGGCTGGTCACGTATGAACTGCATCTTCCTAGGCGGTATGCTGGCTATGAGTTCTACAACTATCATCTATAAGGCATTCGATGATTTGGGGCTTCGTCAACAGCAGTTTGCAGGTTTGGTGATGAGCGTGTTGATACTGGAGGATATTCTGGCTATTGTGATGATGGTGATGCTGAGCGCTATAGCCAGCGGCAATAATCCTGATGGAGGTCAGATGCTGGGCTCTGTGATGAAGATCGGTTTCTTCCTGGTACTATGGTTGGTGGTAGGAATCTTTGCCATACCGCTTTTTCTGCGCCGAGTACGTAAACTCATCAATAGCGAGGTATTGCTCATCGTATCGCTGGGACTCTGTTGTGCTATGGCGGTATTCTCCACGAAAGTAGGGTTTTCGTCAGCCTTTGGAGCTTTTATCATGGGTAGCATCTTGGCAGAGACGATAGAAGCTGAACGTATTGAGAAACTGGTAGAACCTGTAAAGAACTTGTTTGGCGCTATTTTCTTCGTGTCAGTAGGTATGCTGGTTGATCCACATATACTGATAGATTATGCCCTTCCCATCTTCGTATTGGTAATGACCATTATCGTAGGACAGGCAATCTTTGGATCTATCTCGTTCATGTTGGGCGGCGAGTCGCTGAAGTCAGCCATGCGTTGTGGTTTCTCTATGGCTCAGATAGGTGAATTTTCGTTTATCATTGCTTCGCTGGGACTCTCTTTGGGAGTCATCGGCGATTTCCTATATCCGGTGGTGGTGGCCGTATCCGTCATTACAACATTTCTCACACCTTACATGATACGGCTCGCCACGCCGGCTTATAATGCGCTGGAACCACATCTGCCTAAAAAACTCATCAGGATGCTGAATCATCTGTCGATGAGTCGTCCAAACACCACCGAACAGAGCAAATGGAAACAACTGCTCATTCAGATGAGTATCAATACCATTGTATATAGCATCCTCTCTATAGCCGTCATCGTATTGATGCTGACATTCTTCCATCCAATCATGGTTCAGATGTTTCAAGAGAAATGGTACGGTACTGCTATTACAGGTTTTCTTACCATCACGCTGATTGCGCCATTCCTGCGGGCTATGGTCATGAAAAAGAATAGGAGTGAAGAGTTTAAGGCGCTGTGGAAAGAAAGCAACCGCAACCGATTGCCACTGATCTTTACCATCTTGTTCCGCATCATGATAGCTGTAAACTTTGTGTTCTACGTCATCAACTATCTGACTAATTTCGGACCAGCCATCCTGATTACGGTAGGATTTATTGCTGTCATATTCATCATCATGTCGAGAACTATCAAACGACGTAGCATTCTGTTGGAACGTCTGTTCATCAACAATCTACGCTCACGTGATATTGAAGCTCAGGTTCGTGGAAAGAAAAAGCCTCTGTATGAAGGAAAACTGCTGGACAGAGATATCCATATTGCCGACTTTGACGTGCCTTTCAACTCTATGTGGATGGGACAGACGCTGAAACAGTTGAACTTAGGACATAAATATGGTGTACACATCAGTAGTATCATGCGTGGTGGATGCAGACTAAACATTCCTGATGGCGATTACCTCATCTTCCCAGGTGATAAGTTACAGGCTATCGGTAGCGATGACCAGTTGACAAAATTCCGCAATGCCATAGAGAATGACGTACTGCGTGAAGACTACGAGCTGGAAAAACGCGAAATGAAACTACGCCAGTTTATCATCACACAGGATAGTCCTTTTATTGGAAAGACACTGGAAGAGAGTGGTATCAGAAGTCGTTACAGTTGTATGGTGGTAGGCATGGAGGAAGGAAAAGAGAACCTGTCACCTGTAGGTCCTAAGCGCCGCTTTGAAGAAGGAGATATCCTATGGATTGTTGGTGAGCAGGAGGCCCTGGATGTCTTGATGCTTGCACACCAGTAAACGATTTTCCCTTTACAGTAAAACTGCTATTAATACCACTGAACAGAATTACTATATCCGCTACGCTTATCATACTTCAACGCATCGGTAAGCGTAGAGGCGTTACAACGGAACGAGAAGTTATAACTGGTATAAGGTGAGAGCACGACAGAGCACGACATATTAAAACAGTGCAAGTCGCGTGAGAGTGATGCGGTGGTCATTGAAATCTTCTTGTTTTCAAAATCATAACCAGATGAGAACGAGATATTCCATCCGTCGCTCAAACGGATGTTACCACTCATGTTCAGATTCTGCGTGAACTTATAAGGATAACGCATCGTCTTGTAATTGAACTTCTTCACATCCGTATCCTCACGCATGGTGATACCATAGCCGAAACTAAGCGACCAAGGCAGAGAGAAAGGCATATAGCCATCTTCATCGGTCTCAGCCAAACCGGCATTCTGCTTCTTGGCACCATGCTTGGCTTTCTCCATCTCGGGGTCAATATTCGTCTCAATGCTATAGTCGTCATCTATCTCTGACTCATCATCATCTTTTCCCTTTTTATTATCACGTTCACCTCTGAGCCACTTGAAGATTTTTGAAATCTTGTCGTTCGAGATAGTATAAGAGAGGTTTTGCGACATACCTTGGAAACGACCAATCTTACCCTGCTCCCAATAGGTGGTATGTTCACTAAGACGCGGACGAGCACCTACAGAGTCTGCCTCATAGACATAACTGGCAAAGACAGCATTCATGTTAAGAGTATAGCTCTTTGTAAGCTTCAAACGAATACGGGTAGACAAATCACTCCAAGGACGAATCTTTGCTGCCATATTATACGACATAGAAGCGCCAAACTCATCAATCAGACTAATTTTCTTCAAAGAGTCATTACGGTCATACATCTTCATCTCCAAGTTGTTGGACATATCAAATGAGATACTACCCGTCTTTCCTTTTCCAGGCACACCATAAAGTGAGTTCTGGTAAGGCGAATACTCCACCATCGTCACATTACCCTCGCTATCTGTCTTCTGATAGGTCTCATAATAGCCATAACGAGAAGCACTGAAGTCAGGCGCATAGTTCAAACTGATCTGGGGCGTGAAGACGTGACGAATCTTCTGAATCTTACCACCCAAGAAACTACGTGGAGGCGTCAAAAACCCATATAACTTCGTAGAAGCAGCAAGCGACATATTCCAGTTATAGACGTTATATAGACCGTATATGGTATCGCTCTGTTCTTTCGTGCCGTCCCACGAACGCATAATCTTATTAGTATAAGTACGATCCGTGAAGTTGAAAGAAGCCGTCAGATTGATATAGTTGAGCACAGTGAAACTAGCACTGACAGGAATAGAGTGCTGCATACCATTGCGCCAATCCTTAATCAGATTAGAGTGCATCAACTTATCCTCCTTCGTAGAAATGGAGTTACTGAAATGACCAGTATATGACATAGCAATTTTCTCGTACCAACGCTGTTTGCCCACCATATGCTTACGCTTAAAGGGATAGAAACGCGAGATAGAGATATTCAAGTCTGGCATCGTCATGGCAATAGTTGAGTCACGCATATTCTGGTTCAAGTTCATCGTGGTACTCAGACTCATGCCGATACTTGAGAATGAGGTGCTATAGCTGACAGATGAGGTACGCGTTGACTGCGTCATCGTCTGAGGGTTATACATTGATGTCAAGTTGTTACGCTCGTAACTACTAGTAGCAAAGTTCACCGAAGCCGAGAGTGTTGAGTAAGGATTGGCCTTTGCGTCCTGACGATGACTCCACTGAATCTTGAAACTAGTCGTTTTGGAATAGTCAGGCAGATTCTTCTCACCTGTCACAGAGTTCTGGTAACTGCCATAGAAAGAACCACTATAGCGATAACGTTTACGATAATTAGATGCAGCACTGACACCCCATGAGCCCTTCGTATAGATTTCGCCAAGTAGTTTTAAGTCCATCTGATCACTAATAGCAAAGTAGTAACCACCATCACGCAAATAAAAGCCACGCTCCGTCTCATCTCCATAGGTAGGCATGATGAAACCACTGGAGTAGCTCTTAGTGAAAGGGAAGAAGCCATAAGGAATAGCCAATGGCAGGGGTACATCACATACTACGAGATAAGCAGGTCCGAAGACAACATCCTTTCCAGGACGTACCTTTGCACGTGAGAGTGCCAAATAGAAGTCTGGATGAGGTTCATCGCATGTGGTATAGCGTCCATGCTGCAAATAGAGTTCACCATTAGCCCCACGCTTAGAGAGTTGACTAGTCAGATATCCTTCCTGCTGCTCAGTATATACCTGCTGTATAAAACCTTTCTTCGTCTTGAAATTAAAGGCCATCGTATCACTCTGATAAGTATCGCTACCCATCTGGAACACAGGATTTCCAAAGAGTTTTCCAGAAACGGAGTCACGTGCGCCAGTAGCATGAACAAGCGAAGAGTCAAGACTCAGAAAGATATTCTCACTCTGCAAATCCATGTTTTGATATTTTACATGCGAATCACCAAAGAGATAAGCCATACCGTTACCTGCTTCATATAGCAACGAGTCGTTAGCAGAAAACTCTACAGGTGAATCAATACCATGCTTTCTCTGACGATTGATACTGTCAAGTGCCAACGAATCGTCAACAGCCTTATTATGGAGATAGATTGCTAACTCTAGCGAGTCCATCACCGTGGTGTCACGCTTCAGGGCTGCTACTGCCTGATGAGCGCCATTAGAAATTATTGTGTCCGAAAAAAGTGAGTCGGCCACCTCCAAAGAATCGCCATCCAGCATCTTTGAATTATCCTGATATGGTGTTGAAGGTAGTCCCGCCAGCATACAAAGGAAAGCGGAAAGCATTAAAAATATGACCGATTTTCGTTTCACGGGTGCAAAAGTACAAATAAAAAATGAATTATGTTGTCATTTTCGCATTTATTCAAACTTTTTAGACCATTCAAGGAACTTTTCTACACCCTCGTGACCAAATTTTTCCAAACTACGCGCAGCATCCTCTACAGACAGCACTCTGTCGGGATGAGATTTCGAGTAAAATTTGTCGGCATAGCATACCAGCTGTTCCTCAAGTGTCTCTGGGGTAAAATCCTCTTCAGGAAGAGGCAGATTCTGTCTCGTAATCTGCTCTCTCGTCAGTCCCGTACCCGTATGTCGTTCGCATACTCGCGCATACTGCGGGAAGCCCTCCTTTCGGAGAATCTCTCCACCAATAAGTCCATGACGGATATAAGGTTCATCGCCCTCACAGAAAATACCAGGTGCATGACACCAACGAATACCAATATCGTGGAGCATGGCGGCCTCTTCTATGAAATCTCTGTTTATTTTAAGTTCAGGATGACGCTCACTGGCCAGAATACATTTATCAGCCACTTGTCGAGAATGCTTTATCAATAACGCTTTCAAGGCATCATCCTCAGGATAATATTTATCAATAAGAATCTTATAATCCATCATATTAATCATTATCACGATAAGCATCAACGCCAATGGTCTCCTGACTACCTATGGTCAACTGACGCAAATCATAGTACGACCCGTTGTAGATATTGAAGTCAACAGGTCCCTTGATGCCAGGCAAACTACCGGCATCGGTATGTTGCCAAAACTTCCACTGTCCCTGATACTCCACGCTGTCCACATAATAATGAGCAATCCAGTAAGGATACTGGTCGAACAC
>JAEEGL017293463.1_pt1 | contig 12481 bp, 9 predicted proteins | sample 9134231 | NCBI WGS metagenome assembly JAEEGL01 (sample SAMN16246548, study PRJNA631951) | gut metagenome | biome: gut microbiome; feature: rumen; material: fiber-attached | host: Bos | place: Iran: Karaj | collected 2018-10
TGGCGTTATATGTTCCGAAAGTACCGCATGAACGGCCATGATATGACGACGCCAAGGCCTCCGCCGCGTCTTCTATCAAGATGGCGTTGTGGCGTTTGCAGACATCCAGCAGTTCATCCATCTTGCCCGGCGTCCCGTACAAGTGGGCGAACATGACAATACGCGTTTTCGGATATTTCTGGAACGCAAGCTCCAACGCCTGCGGATCCATGTTCCAACTGTCGCGCTCAGCATCGATGAATACTTGCTTTCCGCCTTCATAACTGACCGGAAACGCCGTCGCACAATACGTCGAATCGCTGCAGAACACCGTCTCGCCAGGCTGGATGTTTGCCAATTTTAGCGCAAGATGCAGCGCGGACGTTCCCGAAATCAATGCCAAAGAACGGTACTCCACCCCTTCTATTCCTTTTGTGAGCCGCCACGCTGATTGTCCGCTTTTCGCGCCATTTTTTTGGCCCGGACAATGTTCGTGGCGCGGCGGACGAGGCCCGCACTTCATCTTCCAAAACGCCAAAAACGCATTAATTCTTCATTAAATCCTTTCTTCCGCGACATTCGCCTTATGCTTTTTCCTCCGGCTTCCGGCTTTGGCTTCCAGTCCGTGCCGCTCTTCTTCCCCTTCCCCTTCCCCTTCCTTATATGAACCAATATTCTTCGGATTCATATTGTTTTTTCTTACAGTGCCGCGCCTTCACGGCGCATCTTCTTCCGCAAGGAAGGATGAAAGCGCCCCTGCCCGGTGCATATTGAGGATCGGCTGCCCACGCGGTGGCCTTCGGTCCGGGGTTGTTGGCAGCAACGCCGGAGAGTCAACGGACACATGGACAAAGGCGCAAATGACTGGAAAATAATGAATCATGCATTATTTTTATGCAATGTCCCCCTTGCCCGTCCCCGGTCGTCGGACTCCAGGCGGCGCCCAGGCCGATGTCCTCCATGACAGGCATGGAAGACGGCATGAAACATCGGATCCATGGCAAAGAGGTCGAACAACCTTATATAATAATCTTCCTGACATAAGGCGGCGCCATCCGCCGCGGAGGCCCCAGGCCCCCGCCGTCCGCGGTCCATCCGAAGCGAATAGCTATAACGTTTCGGAAGGCCAGGCCGGCGTCCGGACCGAAGGCTGAAACGGCGTACACGGCGCCGCCCTTCCTCAGGCCCCCGCGACTGCGGGCGGTCGCGTTACTTTGCGTGCGGAAGAAAAAAGCGGACACAAACCGTGTCGCGAAATCCGGACAAAGAAGATGGCGTCTAACATTTATCAATAATATACTCAAATATGCTTTATAATAACTATTTATAAAAGCAACTTGTCTTTAAATATCTTCTGTTTTATAAAATAGACATTGTCTAAGTAGGCTGGATAATGCTCATATAGATTTGCTTGTGCCATCATATTTTACTAAAATAAGGATGCCTATCTTATCAATATATTTTTTTTACCACCAAGTGAATAGGGACTGAAATTTATATCCGTTAAAAGTCCATTCGTTTAGCTGGATTGCCAAAAACCTTTGTACATGCCTTGACATTGCCGAACACAATGCTTCCCGCACAGATAAAAGCATCATCACCAACTTTCAATTTATTCAAAATAACAGCATGGCTTCCAACAAAGACTCTTTTCCCAAGACATGCATTGGTGATATTTGCAAAACCAGTTGTTGTCGAATAATCGCCAATTATGGCATTTCCCCCTACCATGGAACCAGCAATATGTACAAAATTGCCAATCTTTGCCTCCACTCCAATTGAGGATCTACCACTAATCACACAACCTTCACCAATTTCTGCAGAATCAGAAACCATGGCATACGGACTAATCAAAGTCGCAAACTTTGCACCTTTAGATTTTAGCATATTAGCTACTTTCTCCTTTCCCACGGGAGAGGAAATACCAACAACGAACACTTCATTTGCAGAAGGTTGCCAGTCAACAATGGTACCTATTATGCCATATTCGCATTTCTTCCCAATCAGAGCATCCGGTATGTCGTTAATGAACCCCTTAATATTCCAACGTTTCCTTTTACTATTTATTTGTTTAATTAACTCAAGTGCTTCTCTTCCAAAGCCACCAGCTCCAGCAATGATAATGTCTTTCATATTACGATTTTTCTATGATTGTATGTTTTAATTTCTTATGCATTTCAAAATCTCATTTACCATATACAGCATGTCATTAACATCATATCTCTGGTCACAAGGCAACGGAAGAATGTTCTCCGCATAATCCCTTTCCAATGGACAATTGCACTCCAATACATTCGGCCATAATGTAGGTACGTATATCTTCCTGGATACCAGCATCTTCTTTACTTCCATTCCATTTTGGCAATAGAATGGATACATGTAAGGACCAATAGGACGAATGTCAGGCAATCTATTGACAGCTTTTAGGTTATCGGCAAGAAAGGTGTAATTCTCCTCTCTCCTTCTCCGCACTGTCTCATAATCAATCGCTTTCAGAAGATTGTGTGTCAGACGTGACATTTTTCGTAATTCCAAAGCTTTGAACGAATAATCATTGGCCTTAAAATCAATGTAGAAATCGCTTGCCGATATCCCTTCATAACGTCCCAATACATGACGCATCCTGTCCTTTGAGACATCAACCGGCAACTCTTCTGGCAACCTTGCATCAGTTACGACATACCCCCCGTCAGGCACCCCGAAGAACTTGCGGCAGGAGTATATCGTATCAATGCCATTAAGTGGTTGGTGAAAGAATGACTGGACATTGTCCAGAATGACATTCTTGTACTGTGCTTTCAGCGCCAGTATCTTCACATCATCAAGGCGTCCGAAGTAATTCACAACATACAGATATTCACCTTCTTGAAGACAGTACTCAAAAGCTGGAGTGAAATCCTCATGAATTGGATAGAAATCGCATGGACACTCTTCGCGTTCGCAGAGTCCTGAAACGGAATCGCATAGATAAAACGGGATGTACAATTTACGTATGTTTCGCACCTTTATCAGATACAGGAGACCGTTCCGCGCATTGTTCACCGCAACGGCATCAGGAGGATAGTACTCCTCCCCCTTGAAATCCTCCAATTCCAAATATCCGCCGATTTCCTTCATTTGCTATTCAACGATGACATCAATCCATTTTTCAGAATGGTCCATCATATCAAGCATCTGCCCTAGACTGTCAAAACTCATGATAAGGCAGCCAAGCGTTGTATTCGCCCCAGTGAATGCTTTCACCCGCTCTCTAGGCTTTGCCAATATATGATTCTCCACAATATGCCGACACCCCTCATCTGAAATCCTTATCTCCTTCAGCATTCCGTCCTTCAGACTGTGCACGGCGTAATACGAATAGAAACCAGTCGGCTCATGTCCTAGATCCTGGGTGCCAATAGCATCCCCCATTGCGGCTTTCACAGAAATTTCAACCAGATTGACGCCTGTGGCGTATTGGATGACCTGCGGTATATAGTTCCCCCCGTCACGAGGAGCAATCTCCATCAAATACACATTGAAATCACTATCAATTCTCATATCGAAATTATAGGTGCATGTTTTCATGCCAAGCAACGTAAGAAGCCTCTGGATTTCTCCATGAATTTTGATTTGAACATCATCCGGCATATTATATGGGAAGCTTGCCGATATCGGCACAAACGGGTTGACGCAATTAGCATTAAAATGATCATTAGCAAAATACCGAAAAACTAGTTTTCCATCAATTGAAAGACCATCACCCGCAATCTGATATCCAAACTTCTCAACAAATTCCTCGACAATGATTCTTCCCCCTCTTGAGTAATTCATGGCCACGGAAAGTTTTTCATACATTTGATCTTCACTACTGTCAATTCTGCTTACACCCTTACTTCCAGAGGAATCCACTGGTTTCACAATCACAGGGAAATGAAACAGATTGTTTTTCAAATCCATGTAGGTTTTACCTATATCATTATATCCCATGGCCTTGGGGGTGCAGAATCCATTGTCTTTCAGAAATTTCCTAAACTTGTCCTTGTTGCACAATATATCAACAGAGGCATATGGATTGGTGGGAAGACCAAGTTTCTCAGCGACATAGGCGGCTGTCGGAGCTGCTGGATCAGATGCGTATGCGAGAACGCCATCAACTTTCTCCTTCCTCGCCACATCCAATACAGCCTCCACGTCTGTCGTACTGACAAGATAAAATATATCAGCATGGAATTGGCCTGGATTGTCCTGTAGATAATCGCAAAGGACTGTCCGATAACCCAGCCGTTTAGCCGTGTCTATGGCCACAACCTGCTGCGCGGAACCGCCAAGAAGCAGAATCGTCTTCATGATTAATTCTGATAAAATATCAAAGAACCTTTGTTCTTGAAATGGGATATTATTATTTACCCATGGCAAGCGTCAGCAGATACTGTCCGTATGCAGTCGCTTTCAGCGACTCGCCAAGCGCTTTCAGCTGTCTTGTGTCAATGAACCCGCGCCGCCAGGCTATTTCCTCTATGCAGGAGACATAGAAGCCTTGAAGCGTTTGCACGGTCTCCACGAACTGTGCAGCCTTTAGCATGCCCTCTGGCGTGCCAGTGTCCAACCATGCCATACCACGTCCCATCAGTTGCACTTTCAGTTTGCCCATCTCCAGATAGGCGTTGTTGACTGATGTAATTTCAATCTCGCCTCGTGCAGACGGCTTCACATTTTTTGCAATCTCCACAACACGATTGTCATAGAAATACAGGCCGGGTACCGCATAACTTGATTTTGGATTCTGTGGTTTCTCTTCTATCGATATCACATTACTGTGCTGATCGAATTCCACGACACCAAACGAACGTGGATCTTTCACCGGATATCCAAAGATGGTGGCTCCTGTCTTGTTCACCATGGCTGATTGTAGAATGCGTGTCATATCCTTACCATAGAACACATTGTCGCCAAGAATAAGACACACAGGATCACTACCGATGAAATCCGCCCCGAGGATAAAGGCGTCCGCCAGGCCACGTGGCGTGTCCTGCACTTTATAGGATAAGGAGATGCCTATCTGCGAACCATCTCCAAGTAGCCGTTCATAGACAGGTGTGTCTGCCGGTGTGGAAATAACCAGAATTTCCCGTATGCCCGCCAACAGCAGGATGGAGAGTGGGTAGTAAATAAGCGGCTTGTCGTAGATGGGCAGAAGCTGCTTGGAAACGGCCTTCGTCATCGGATACAGCCGCGTGCCCTTGCCACCTGCCAGAATAATGCCTTTCATGTTTTGCTATTCCCTCGTTTGGTTTATTCTGTCTATTCTGTGGATTTATCACATTATGAAAGAATGATGTCACAGATTTTATCTACATCTTCCAATGCCAAGTCTGCATAAAGTGGTAGTGTGAGGACACGTTCAGAGATGTAACGTGCCACAGGAGTCTTTTCTGCTCCAGCTGTAGGATAGTATTTATAGCTTGCAAACGAGTTTGTCAGCGGGTAGAAGTATTTACGTGCTATGATATCATGTTGCTTCAGCATGTCAAAGACTTCATTGCGGGAATATTTATATTCTTTAAAAACAACAGGGAAATAGGCATAATTGGAAATAACGCCTTCTTGTTCTTCGCACAGTTTGATGCCTTTGACATTAGAGAGCTTTTCACGGTAATGCTCCACTACTTTTTTACGTTTTGCAATCTCTTCGGATAGATGACGTAGGTTGCAGATGCCCATGGCCGCCTGAAACTCGTTCATCTTCGCATTGCCGCCGATATAGGCACATTCCTCAGGCCCACGAATACCAAAATTTTTCAAATCATACAGTACTTGTACAAGCTTGTCATCTTTGAAACAGACTGCACCACCTTCAACCGTATTGAAGACTTTGGTGGCATGGAAGCTGAACATAGAAGCATCACCCATATTGGCAACACTAACATCATTCATGGTCACACCAAAGGCATGAGCAGCGTCATAGATAACCTTCAATCCATGCCGACGGGCGAGCTCTTCAATGGCTTTATCATCACATATGTTACCATAGACATGGACAGGAATAATGGCACATGTACGATCATTTACAAGTGATTCTATCTTATTTGCATCTATTGTATAATTATTTTCATTAATATCGCAGAAAACTGGTACTAGATTATTTCTAACAATAGCATGTGTTGTAGAAGCAAATGTAAATGGTGTTGTGATGACTTCACTACCTGCTGTGAAGTTCATTGCGGCGATGATATTTTCCAATGCTAGATGACCATTTGTATAAAGTGAAACATGTGGAATATTTAGATAGTCTTCCAATTGCTTCTGGAACAGCTTATGTTTTGCTCCCATGTTAGTCAACCAATGAGAATCCCACAAGTCTTTTATTTCCTCACAATACTCGTCAAAAGAGGGCATTGAAGATCTTGTAACATTTATAATCATTGTATTATAATGAACAAACTTTTATAATTTAATTTTATTTAATATATCCTTATTAATTATCCAATATTTTACCATGTTTAGCATTATATCTATTTTTAATTTTATTTATAATATAACTAAATTCACCATTTTTTATTTTATAAATAAATCTTTCTATATTTCTATATAATTGGATTATAGGGTAGTTATATGCTAATATTTTATTTCTTCTATTTTCATATTCAACATCAGGAATAATATAATTAGGATGTCTAATTGGAAATTCCAATTCAAATGTTTTTGAATTAAATAAACATCTTATACCTTTTGGTAACTGATCTAAATAATCATTATGTTGAGCAGTTTTTCCTATTCCAATATTTGAAATCATATTTCTTCTTGGAATTATCTGTAGTCTGTATTTTGAATACATAAAAAACTCATGATAAAATTCACTACCCGCTCTATGTCCTTCATAAATTTCTTTATTTGCATAGGCATTCAAACGCTTCCAAGCTGTTTTATTATATTTTGTTCTCTGTTTTAATAATTCCATTACATAATTGTCATAAATATAAGAAAAATCTCTATATTCATCAGCTACTCTTTTCCATGTTGCAGTTCCCCATATTGAACCTTGTCTTGAAAAAAAATAGTCTGAACTTGCTTTTTCCCAAATTCCTAATGTATTAAAACCGCAAATACATTCAATTCTTGTATCATTTTTATATTTTTCTAATAGTTCTTCACAAAATTTAAAAAAACTCACAGTAGGTATTAAATCATCTTCTAAAAAAATACAACGATCAACATTATTCCAAATTATATCTGCAGTTTTCCTTCCCATGGTATATAAACCATTATTTATATCTTCATAAATTTTATATACATTACAGTTCCAATCTATTTCTTCATCAAATAACTTTCTATTTTCATAAATACTTTTCCATTCTTCTTTATTTCGCCCACCATCAGACTGAACAAATAATATGCTTGGTCTTGCTTGACGTAATATTTCAAATTGTTTTTTTTGAAATTCTGGACGTGTCCATATGTTAATCTTAACAGGGACATCAACTAAATATTCTTTAGTTTTCATAAATTTAATATTTTCGATATTGTTATATTTATATTCTTTTTATAGAAATCCCAACTATATTGTCTTGCAGTTTCATGTGCTTTTTTACCCATTATTTTTATAGATTGAGGATTGTTTATAAACCAAAGCATTGCTTCATATAAAGCATTTTGATTTGATACTGGAATTACAAAACCATCTTCACCATTTGTTACTATATCATTAACACCAGATGTATCTGTACATATTATAGGTAAGCCACAATTCATAGCTTCTAAACCAACTTGAGCTAATCCTTCACCTAATGATGGTATTACAAATACATCTGATTCTTTATATAACTCAATTAATATATCTAGTGTTACCATCCCTTTAAATATAATATTGGGATTTAATTTATATTTCTTTATTAATAGATCTTCATCAGAATAACTTCCTACTAATGTTAAGTTTGTTTTATCTCTTGGTAACCTTTCAAATGTCGGTAATAAATGATGAATTCCTTTTCTTCTGTAAACAGTACCTGCAAAAATAAAACGAATTATTTTATTATTTTTATATTCTTTTATTGTAAATTTATTTATATCAACTCCATAAGGAATAATATAAATTTTATTATTCTTTGTACCATATTCAATTAAACTATTCTTAACTATTGAAGAGCCTACAAGGAAAGCATCTGCTTTCTCACATACATATTTAAAATTTTCTTCATAAAAATTATTCCAAAGTTGAGGTTGTTCTGTTCTTATGGTTGTATCACCAGTAATATTTATATCATTTTCTACAATTTTTCTTAAATATTTACTTGAAACTATTGGGACATCAATTAATATTTTTATATTTGGGTTATATTTTTTTAATTTTATAATATGCTTTTTCTTTATTCCCCCATAAAAAATTATTCCATCTACTTTATTTTTTATTGCAATATTAATTGCCTTTTCATAAACTAGATTATGAACATATGAATCTATTTTTGATCCTAATCTTTTTGTAAATGATCTAAGAAATAGAACTATTAATCCTAAAAATTCATAAGCTTGATAAACTTTATTATCAAATTTTTCGTTTTTACGACGTTCTATACGATACTTTACATCTCCACGTAAAAAATATCCCAATAATCTTGTTAAAGAATGTTTTCCATTATAAACTGTAGTAATATATTTATATAAAACTCCAGATTCTTCTAATGCTTCAGCTAAATGATATGAATGTTGCCTTCCGGGATGTACTACAATAATTTTTCTATTCATTTCTTAGTATAGATTTAATTGAATTATAGATTAAAAACAAATTTTTATCAAATATAATTAAATTGATAATTATATAAAATGATGTTCCAAAGACAATTTGTAAAATTGTCACATAATATTTTGAAGGCATATTTTGTGTCAAATAATATATTAGTAGAAACATATTGATAGAAATCATTATATATTTTATAAAATTTTTACCAAAATTATAAATTTTTATTTGTTTATATAAAAACCAAAATTGTATTACAGAACATAATATACTACTAAAAAGTGTTGAAATTGCAGCACCATATAAACCATAGAAAGGAATTAGCAATGCATTTAAAAATATATTAAAAATTGCAGTATATATTTGCGATTTCAGAAGAATGTTTATTTGATTTGTTGAAATAAAATATTGCCTGCCTGATATAGATAGTAAAGTATTTGAAATTATTATTGGCGAGAGAATTATTATAGCTATACTTATTGAGCTAAAATCGTTTCCTAGATACCATGGTATAAATTTATACGCTATTGAAATTATTCCTAATGTCATCGGACAAGCAATAAAAATTGACAATTGAAGAGCTTTGTTTATTAATTTTTCAATATTGTTGTTATTTCCATTATAAAATTCATTTGCTATTCTTGGCATCATAACAGTACTTAATCCCTTTATAAAAGATAAAGGTATAGTAATTATTTTTTCAGAATAATCATAAAATGAAACATTATCAATTTTATTTTTCATATTTCCTAACATAATCTTATCACATTGTAAATATATTGCAGTAGCAACACTTGGTAAATAGATCTTGGCTGATTCAATAAGATCTGATTTTATTGTTGAAGTTATAAACTGTGGTTTACCAACACAATATTTCAACTGAGGAAATATTATTATATTTGCAAATAATATAGATCCTCCTTGTAATAATATATATAGGACTACATCATTTTGTTTTTTTATTAACAGAAATATACTTAATGCTGATAATAATTTCATGATAACATTTTTTATAACAGCTATTTTCCTATTTTCCAAACCAACAAATAACCATGTACAATCAACACAATAACCTAAAAAATAAGAATAGTATAATAAAAAATAAAATAAATATTTTCTTTCAAATATCAATATTATACAATATAATATTGTCCCTATTAAAAGTATTATTATTCTTGTTGACATTATTCCCCAAAAAGTTTTTTCTAAGATTATTTTATCATCTCTAACATATGCAATTTGTCTACTTCCATATTGAAATATTCCAAGCATTATTATTGAAGTAAATAATGAAACAACAGAATGAACATAACTATAAATACCAGTACCAGAGGGTCCAAGAACTCTAGCTAAATATGGGGCAGTAATCAGAGGCACAATTAAAGCTAATATTTCATAACTTAAATTCAATATATAATTAACAAATATTTTACTCATATTACAATAAATAAAAAACATTTATAGATTTATTATTAAATAATTCTATTTAATAATAATATTTTGTAATATTAAAGGTATTGACATAAATATAAATGGAGGGAAATTACCTGCAGTATATCCATATGGAATTATTGTTACTAATGAAGGCAAATATAATGAATATAGCATAAAATATGATATATTATTGTTATAATATAAATATTTCATTCTTTTTAACATAAAACCGAATATATACATCATTATTATTGTTCCTAGAATTCCAAATTCAGTATAATATTCTCCAATATTTGGCATTATAGAACCTGCCTCTGCAGAAATTTCAGATGTTGCATGTGATAATACTTCACGATTCGGGGCATCTGGTTTCTGAGGCCATAATATTCTAGGTATGAACATTATAAATAAATAACCTAATTGTCGACCTTTTGTATATTCATATTTTGATGGATATTTCTCAACAGCTCCATAATAGCATTTATATGTTTCAAAATAGTATAAAATTCCTTTATATCCTGACGAAATTTTAAAATTTGACATATCAACATTTATTCCTTTTCTAGTATAATTTCTAGTTGTTCCAATTATACCAAAAATCATCAAGAAAGTTAACAAACAATATATTATCATTTTTGTCGATATAACTTTATTTTGTTTTATATAATAAAACACCACAAATGAAGACAATAAAATTATGAATACATTTCTAAATCCTCTAGTTGCCAAAGGAACACATGTTAATAATAACAATATTATTTTAATCTTTATATTTTTCCCAAAATTATAAATATTTAACAATGGGAAAAATGACAAATATATAATTTGTGACATAAATCCAAAAGAATAATTTAATTTTCCTAAACTGCCTGAACCTAATTTCCCAAAAGAAATCATGTATAATGGACTTTGACCTATACTATACATAAATACTAAGAAAAAGATAAATCCCACACTCCACAAAATCCATGATAATTTTAAAATTTTTTGAATTTTTACATTTTCAATATTATTAACTATATTATTATTTTTTATATTTTGTCTATAATAATATCCAAATAGCATAGATAAATATCCCAACATAAATACAATTGTTCCTTTTATACATCCTCCAATTACATTTATACCAAATTCATATATATTTCCTTCATAAATATTTTTTATTGGCACAAGTACAAATATCATATAATATAAGAATGTTGAAAATACAATAGGCTCAAAAATATAATATGACTTACGTGTAATAATATACATTATACACAACTGCATAAATACATTACATATTATTAGCATCAGTATTTGTTGATAATAATCTTTATTATTAAATGATATAGATGTATATATAATTGTAGTAATTATAATGCTGATTACCATCAACAATATTTCATTATATTTTTCATTTTTCCTATTCATGTTATTTTTTATATATAATCATCTTTTCATAGAATTTTTGGACATAATAACAAATTATTACTAAGCTAGGAATAACAATAGCATAAGCGTAAAAGATCGATAATTTGCCGAAAATCAATTCATTAAACCAAAAATATTGATTATGAAACAAATAAACACATAATGAAGATTTGCTAACCATATTAATTATTTTAACAGGAAACAATTTTATCATAATTTTTGAAAAATTTAAAATTAACATAAATGAGGTAATTGAAATTAATGATAAATTTAATAAATTATATTTACATATACCTGCCATATATATACTGCAAAATAATAACGAGATTAAAATTCCTATTATATTATATATATTCCAAAATGAAAAATTAATTACATAATGTTTACAATATTCTCCAGCAAATATTCCAATAGCATATACAGGGAAGTATAATAATAATCTACTATCTGCCTTGATAATCATTTTACTTTCAGCAATTAAAAACATTATTATAAAAACAAAGATAATTTTATAATATACGTTATTTAGCAAGCATATTAATGGTGTTATTGCATAAAAGAGCAGTAACATTGAAAAATACCATAACGTTATCGGTGATGGTCCTATAATAGTACTTAACCCCAAAATTGACAATATAAATTGTCTAAAATTCATCATTTGTGGATTTTTTCTAATTAAATATGCTATATGCATTGATAAACACGATAAAAAATATAAAGGATATAATTTTATAAATCTAGATATATAAAACTTTTTTATATCAGTAATTTTTTTTATTTTTTTTGAAAGAAAAAAACCTGAAATAAAAGTAAAAGTAGATAATGATGCTATTGTAATACAATGACTTAAAGGCGATGTAAAAGGTTTAATATCTTTTAAACTTGAAAACAAATGCAAGAAAGCTACTACCCATGTCATAGATAAAACACGAGCCATATCAA
>JAEEGL010034717.1_pt1 | contig 12480 bp, 17 predicted proteins | sample 9134231 | NCBI WGS metagenome assembly JAEEGL01 (sample SAMN16246548, study PRJNA631951) | gut metagenome | biome: gut microbiome; feature: rumen; material: fiber-attached | host: Bos | place: Iran: Karaj | collected 2018-10
GTTCTCCTAAAACGTCCTCGCTCCAAAACATTGTTGCGCGTAATTCGGCAATTTCATCTTCCGTCAGATCGTAGACTGTTCTGTAATCAGCATATACCAACATTTTATTTTACCTCCCTGTTTTTGCTTTTGTATTTGAAAGATTCCTGTTCGTGCCATTCCATGCAGGCGGGGCAAATGCCCCACCCGCCACCGCAGATTCCCCACTCCCGCTTGCCGTTTTTGCTATCAACGCAAGACAAGCACGGATTTTTCTTTTGCTTTTTCATGCGCCTGCCGCCTCCTTCTTTTTCTGCTTCCATTTCGGCTCTTGTTTAGAAAACTCTACAAGCCGCCAAAATCCGAACCGAGGATTATACGGTTTTGCTTTTTCGTCGAGCATCTTCTCCATGAAATTGTACTTGTCTTTCAGAACGTCGAGATCGGCAACCATTTCGTTATACTGTTCTTCCGTCAATTCGTGAAGATGGTGCGCGTCCCACTTTTTATAAAACTGCCGTGCTGCGCGGAAACCTTTTGTCAATTCCTCTTGCGCCTGCCCGCATCTGCGAAAATCCTTTTTGCTTCTGCAAAATTCATCTGCGCTTGTCGAAAAATGCGGTTTTTTGTTTGTCAGCAAAGTATAGTATTCAACATTGAAAATGATCGTTTTTGATAACTGAAATGTTGCGATAAACTCTTTCATGCGCCTGCCCTCCTTATGCGATTTCGTATGTTGCAGACCGCGCCCATCCCGAAAACTTTTCGAGCTGCACTTCTTCCGGCAATACGCCCATTTCGTCTGCAATCTCTTTTTTGATTCCTTCATCGTTCCATGCCGCCGTGTACTGCGAATATTCGTAATCATCTTCTTCTTGATCCGCATAGCGGACAAGCCATTCATCGCCTGTGTTGAAATATTCGGCTTCAATGCGCTCTAACGCTTCTTTGTTAAACATATCAGAACGGTAAAAGCATCCTTGATAATCGCCTTGACAGCATCCTGTCAGCGTCGTGTGTTTCCATTCCATGCCGTCAATAATTTTCAGCAATTCACAAATAATATCGTCGTCACGATTCATGCGATAATCGCCCTTATAATATTCAGCGATCAGTTTTTTGATCCTGCCGACCTCGCGCGTATTGTACTTTTTTTCGCGCGGGAAATACTCTTTTATTGCTTCTGTTACGTTTTTGTAAAAGCTTGAATAATAGCCGCCGAATTTCAGATCGTCGATAACTTCAAGCAATTCGCCCTTTTCGAGAACGTCAAGAACAGTTTCAAAACTGCCTGTTTCTTCTCCGATCAATGTTTTATAATCGCGGTTTCCTGTCAACACAAGACCCGCATAATAAAAGCTGTCGCACCATTCAAACGGTGATTCTTGATATTCCGGTGCAATCTGCCGAGCGATAATTTTGATATTTTTATTTTCCATTTTTTGGTTCTCCTTTTTGTTTGATTTTATTGTGCGCGGCATTTTACGCCCGCCGCGCAAAGGCGGTTTTTGTTTGCTTTTTCATTCGATAGCCGCAAATACGGCAAGCATAACAAGTAGATTTTCAACCGCCTCGCGGATCGCGTCCGCGATTCTTTTCTTTTCGTTCTTTTCCATGCTGTCAGCCCTCCGGCGCATCCATCGCTTGCAACTTTTGCACATCCTCGAAGAATTGCACAAGCCGCTTTTTCAACGCATCGACGGCTATGCGCTCTTGCGCGTCGTGAATGTTCCATGCCTTGCTATACTGCATCGTGATCGTGCCGTTACGAGCGTCCATATCATCCGAACGCAAGAACCAATAACCGCCGATTGCAAATTCAATGCGGGCCTCGTATTCGTACGGTTCTTTCTGCATCAGCCGCAAAGCAGTAGATATATGTTTTGCAAATGCGCTTTTATCGTTCGTCCACAGAGTTTCTTCGACCTCGACGCGATACGGTGACAGCTTGCCCTTTGTGCGATAGAAAAAGTGAATATTGACAGTTTCGTGATCCATTTTTGCATCCTCCTAAAGATTGATTTTTGCGGGCTGTTTTTGTAGCCGCGCCCGCTCCGGCTGTACGTTATTCGTCAAGCTGCGCGTAGATACAGAGAACTGCGCTTTTCATATCTCCGTATTTTTCAATGATCCGGCAATGCTCCCCGCCGTAATAATCGCGGGTCTTGTGCATCACTCTATACGGATTGAATTTTGCGGCATCGTCGAAAATGATCAAAAATTCGCCATTGCCGTCGTATGTGTTCATTTTCAGATATTGCGTTTTCATTCTTCTGCCTTCCATTCCGTGAAAAAGATTGTACAACCGCCCGCAAGGGCTTTTTCCCATTCGTCCGGCGTTCTGCGTTCTGCGTCTGCAATATTGTGATCCCCGCAAGCAGGCGATTCAATAACCGCCTTAAACGTGCCGCATGAAAATTCCTCTTTCAAATGTTCGCGGGCATCCCCGAAAAATTCATGAACCGAAACATGATAAACCATCTTTTCGGAATCAAACACAACGAGCCGCCATGCGGGAACTTTTCGCGCACCATAATAGGGACGTGTTGCAATTCGCTCAATAACTGCTGTATTATGAAAATCGTCGTGGTATACGCCGCGCCATGCTTTATTGCTTGCCATGCTCAAAACCTCCTATTTACGCAATCTTTTGCAATTCTTCCATTAATTCTTCACCGAACAGCGCAAGCAGTTTTCTATACTGCTTTTCGCAGGCGTTGAAAATCCTGCGGACCTTTTCAAAATCCTTCTTGCATTCGATCTCATAACCAAATTCGTTTGCAAATTCCCATTCGTCGCGGCAATACATAGGATACTTTTCGACGCAGGCAAGAACGTCGTACTTTGTGGGACGTTCACCGTTCATTGTCGCGTATGCGCTGTTGTAAAACTTGAAAGAGTACGATTTACCATCGCGGAAAATGCGGATCGTATATTCGTCGTGCATATTGTGATCGTGTTCGTCGAACGGAAAACCTTGTACCGTGCGCGTATAAGAGATTGTCATTGTTGCGTTTGCCCTTTTCAGGAACTCAACCGCCTGCTGTTCATATTCATAACTTGCCATAATTCCTCCATTGCGCGGCGGTTTGAATTTTGCTATAATCGAATAGCAACCGCCGCGCTTCTGTTTGTTGCGTTGTGCCGTTGCGGGCTTGCGTTCGTTGCGCCGATCCGCAAGCCCTTTTCCGTTAGAAACTGTATGCGGCTATCCGTTTAACCGTGCCGCCTTTGCCGTAAGTGAACCGTTGCCCTTCTGCGTAATAATAGGCGTTGTCGTATTCGTCCACGTTGTAGACGTGCCACGTTTCGCCCTCTTTCAATTTGAAGCCGCAGGCGTTGAGAACGTCCGCAACCTTCTGCGCGTTTCGTTCGGGTACCTTGTGCGCCGTCTGCGCCTTATAGAAAAATTCTTGTCCCTTGATTCCCTTTGCTACAATAACCATTGTTAAACCTCCTGTAATGCGTTAAATCCCTATATTGTAAGCCCGCCGCCGATCCTGTTGCCCTTTGCCCTTTCGTTGATCGTGCGCGTGTTCTGCGGGCGTTGAGTATGTTGTCCGTGTTCCGTATGAACTGTAAGCCGTTTCCGCTTGCGGGCTATTCAAGCCGCCCGCATGGGCTATCTGCGTACTCTTTGCGCGCCGCAGACCGCGCGCCCTCCCTTGAATCTGTAATCAGTATAACAAATCTATATAGTTATACCATATACTAATGGTTGAGTTGTGTAAACTGTTGGTTGTATCTATATAGTTATAGTATTCTACCGACAGGAGAGTGAAAAATCCCTATTCTACTATGCGTAGAGAGCGATCCGGCGAGCTGCGCCGCGATCAGAACCCCACCCGCAGACGATCCGCGCCCCCTTCTGCGCCCTTTTCGGATTCCTACATCTGTCCGCGCGTAACGCGCGCCCATGCGCTCGATATATGTTTAACCGCCCTTATCTATATAACCCCACGGCATAGGAACAGAAGCAGAACAGAAGAATAGAAGAACAGAAGAATAACAGAAACATAACAGAAGATAACAGAGCATAACAGCGGATAACAGCGCGTATCTATGGAAGTATAGGAGTATTACATGCCCGACGAAATCGCCACCAATTTGGGCATCACTCAAAACCGCCCGCCGCGCCCCTACCGCGCACCCGCGCCCGACACGATCCGCGCCGCGATCCGCACCGCCGCGCCCATGCCGTCAGAATGCTGTCAACCGCGCCCGCCGCGCCCCGCAAGCCCCGCCACCGCTTGCATTTCAAACATACCCCCGCATGATACCGCACCACGAGACCCCATGCGCCGATGCGATCCCGACGCGATCCGCGCCCCGAATGCCGGATATCGTGCCGGACGCGCCCGACGCCCTCGGGTGGGATTTTTACCCACCCTCGGGCGGTATTAAACCCCACAACACACAAATTTTTCAGCCTACAAAATTGGACACCCGTGCGGGCGGCGGGTTGCTATGCCCCTGCGCGCAAATTTTCCGACCGTACAAATCGCGTCTGACCGTGCGTGACCGCGCTCTGCCGTGCGTGTGTGGGCGTGTGCCGTGCGTGTATCGGGTGCGTTTCGTGCAACATCTGCGCGTGTTTGAGTTGCTGTTTGCGCTAACTTGCCTCTGTCGCTTTGTGAGAAGCCGTATTTTGCCCTTTTGGGGTGTCGGCAGTATGATTTGCTGTCTGCGCCCTAAAAGTGCCTTAAATCGCGTGTCAGAGCGCGAGAGAGCAATATGCCCTTTCGGGAAGGGGGTACGGCTTTTCTGCAAAGGGGGAATACAGGGGGTGCGGGGTTTATTTTTTCTGCGGTACAAAAAGGCTCTTGTTCTCGCGGGGGTGTTTGTGTTATGTTAGGCGTGGACAGAAGGGTTTCTTGCGTTCTTCCCGCTGTTCGAACAACCTCCTTTTTGCGAAAGAGGCTTTGCCTCTTGGTGGCATCGTAGTTCCTCCTACGTTTGATCTACCCGAAAAATACCCTGCGGTTTCTTGCTCTCCTTTACCGCAGGGTATTTTTCTGTCTTTTTGCCGCTATCTGCAATATCTTGTTTTCTCCTACGAACGTCCTGTTTTATACCCGATACCCCTACTTTCGGTGCTGTTTTAGGGGTTTTATACCCTTTCGGGGATGATTCTGTTTTTTCCGAATATGCGAGTGTGAACAGTCTGTAAACAAAAAGGCAAAAATCGGGCAAAAACGTCCCCGAATGTCCCACTTTGTCCCCTTATGTCCCTGTTTGTCCACGTTTGTCCCCTTTTGTCCGCGCTTGCAATCTGTCAAGAATCTGTTATGATAGCGTTGTCGAGGTGGGGAACGAGATTGCCCCCTCGTGCCTCCTGTCGGCTGTCCCCGATGCGCCCTGTGCGTGTCGGGGATTTTTCGTCGGGGCAAGACAAGAGGTGCAAATTTATGGAGATTGCAAAGAAAGGCAAAAACAATCTGTCCGAGAAAAAATACGAACTGTCCTTTAACGAGCGCAGAGCTGCGCAGTTGTGGGTCGAAGGATTCGACGTAGACGGCGAACCCGTGCGAACCAAGCGCGACATCGCACAGCGGTGCGGCATGACGTATCAGGCGTTGATGCAGGCTTTCCACAAGCAGGCGTTTCTCGACGAGATCGACAAGCGGTTGACGGAACAGAAGAACCTCGGTGCGCGGATGCTTATGAAAACCGTGCCTGCGGCTGTCGAGCGTTTGTCCCAAATCATCGAGAGCGGGGACGATAGGGACGCGGTGCAGGCGGCAACGAAACTGCTGAACATCGCCGGATTCTCGGAGCATAAGACGGTTGACATCAACATCAACGACACGACAGGCGTTGTTCGCGGCGGTTTCCGCAACACAGAGGTTATAGACGCGGAGTACACCGAGATCGAGGAAGAATAACATGGCTACGTTTCGGGACATCTGCGAAAAGTACGGTGTCGATCCGAACGATGTCGTGTACTGCTTCACGCTGTCGGACGGTTCGCCGCGATTGATAATGCGCGACGATTTCAACGAGGTCTATTCGTGCCTGTTGGACGATGATTCGGACGTTCAGATCGTGTTCGGCGGGCGTGGATCAGGCAAATCCTCGGATATTGTCAAGCGCATTGTTGCAAGCACGTATTCGGGACATAACTGGCTCGTCGTGCGTTATTACAAACTCGACTTGCGCAATTCGTGCTTCAACGAGATCGTTCAGGTCATCGACGATTGGGGCTTGGAAAAGGAGTTCACCGTCGATAAGACAACGATGACGATTACGTGCAAGCACAATCGCCGTCAGATCATGTTCGGCGCGTTGGAAGAACCGCGCCGTTTGAAATCCTTGAAACCAAAGGTCGGCATCCTTACCGACATCTTCATCGAAGAAGCGGACGAGTGTCCTTCCCTGTCCACCTTCTCCATGTTGCAGGCGTGTCTGCGCGGCGTGGATAAGGACGCATGGCGCAGAGGACAACCGCAACCGCACAAGCGCATTGTTCTTGCGTTCAACCCGATCCTACCTACGCATTGGATGCAGGCGTTTTTCTTCAAACCCCTGTGGCATCATCCCGATGTGCGGTCTGTCGAACAACTCAAAACATTGAAGTTAAAAGACAAGATCGCACGAGGCGTGGTTGACGGTTTGAAGGTAACAATGCTGAAAACCACATACGTCGATAACCGATTCCTCACGAAAGAGGACATCGCACAGCGTGAGAACGCGACGGGACAGCGTATGTGGGTGGATACGCTCGGCAATCAGGGTTCGCTCGGCGAAACCGTGTTTGTCTTGGGCGAACATTGGCGCACGGACGATTTCGACGAACTCAAAGCAAAAGGCGAACTGCCCGAATTTTGGAACATCCGGCAGGGCGCGGACTTCGGTTACGTCAACCCCTGCGCCTATATCCGCTTGCACCTCGATACCGAACGCAAGAAAATCTACGTGTTCGACGAGTTCTACATCCGCAAGGCAACAACAGACGATTTCGCAAAAGCGATCCGCGAGAGATGCGCGGGTCGTATTCTTTACTGCGATTCTGCCGAACCCGACCGCATCAACATCATGCGCCGCTACGGTATTCAGGCGCAGAAATGCAAGAAAGGCAAGGCGAAAGGCAACAAGCAGGCGGTCACGCGCCGTATCGATTGGTTGCACGAGTACGAAATCATTATCGACTACCGTTGCACCAACCTCATCGAGGAAATGCGTCTGTATCGATGGGAAACCGATGCGGAAGGGCATAAACTCGAAATCCCTGTCAAAGAGAACGACCACGGCATCGATGCTATGTCGTATGCGCTCGGTTACGACATCTTTGCGGGCAACACACTCGAAGGAAGCACATTCACTTTTTGGAGGTAAAACAAAGTGATCTCTTATACTGTCAGCAAAGCAAACTACTGCGAACTGTGGAGTCTTTCCACGGACACCAAGCCTACGGGTTTCGGCGCAGTTCCGAACGGTTCGCTCTTTACCGAGATCGACACCAAGAAAACCTATCGCTTCAACGGCGAAACAGGCGATTGGTTCGACAACGCCGCAAAGTACCCGACGAAACTCGAAGTCGCGGACGGCGCGTACAAGGTCACGTATTCCGATTCGTCCGCCAGTTCGGACACGGTTACTATCGTTCTCGACGGTGAAACCGCGTACTACACGGAGAACAGCATTACTGTGTCGTGCGACGCAATCGAGGTTGCCGTCACCATCACGGGCGATGTTACGACCGCGACCTACGACGGCGAGGAACACACCGCTTCCGGCTATACCGCAGAGGCAGACAATTCTGCGACGTTTGCCGTTGCGACGGACATCGAATATCTCGGCGAAGGTACGCCGTCTGTTTCGCGTACCGAGGTCGGCAAGAGCATGATGGGTCTGTCCGAAGAAGATTTCCGCAACAAGAACGATCAATGCGTTGTCACCATCACGGTAACGGACGGCTACGTCGAGATCGAGGAAGCACCCGCACAGGACGATTCCGAGGGCGGGGAAAACTAAAACAAGGCAAGGTAAACGCATATGGCGATGACGGACATTGTAATGTCGCGTGAGGACGCGGCGAAGATCAACGCGGATAACATCCGGCAGTTGTGGTACAGATTCTCGGACACGATTCGGTATCGGGAGATGCTGTGGGCGCAGTACGAGAAAGAGGACGAAACGAAAGCCGCCCTTATGTCCACCTCGGATTATTCCGTGTTCGCGCCTATCGCCCGATATGCGACGAATATCGCGGCAGGCTACTTTATCGGGAAGCCCTGCAAGTATTACTCGCGCATTACGCAGACGGTTAAAACGACCGAGCTGCCGAGCGGCGGCAAGCGCGTCAGCGTCGAGGATAAGGTCGGCGAGATTCCTCTCGACCGCAAAGAGGTCGAGGAATATATGCGCGTATACCGCGCTGTTCTGCGCCGCAATCACGAGGACGATGAGAACATGGAACTTGCGCGTAACGCGCTGATCCATCGCGTCGCATACGAGCGCGTCTACACGGTTCTCGATCCCGAATCCGGCGCGACGGAGATTCGATTCAAGGCAATCGACCCGAAGAAATGCGTTCTCATCAAGGATTCCTCTATCGAGCGCAAGCCTGTCGCGTTCCTCGGATGCGAACAGTTCGTCGATCCGTTTACGTCGCAGAGCGCGTTCCGCTACGAACTCATTACGAACGAGAAGCACGTTTTCTACGAGTTTCGCGGCGAACTGTCGCAGGCGGGCGGCGTACCGCACGGCACGAACAACGACGGCAATTTTCTGCCGTTCCGCGCCTACGAAGCGGACGAGGCAACGAAGAACCTCGAAAAACTCGTCGGTATCCCCATCATCGAGTATCGGATGCCCGAAGATAAGGGGTTCTACGAGGATTGCATCGCGCTTATGAACGCGAGAGATGCGCTTTTGAACAATATGCGCAACACGTTCAAGTATAACGACGAGGCGATCCTTATGATGATCGGCTACATGAAACCGCAGACCGATCAGGAAATGTCCGCGTTGCGCGACGAACTCGAAAACTTTAAGATGCTGTTCCTCGGCGAGGACAACAAAGTCCAATGGCTGTTGAAGGATGTGCCTATCGAGAGCATCGTCGGGTACTACAACATCCTGTCACAGGACATCTTCGCCATGCTCGGCATCAAGAACCCCGTCAAGCAGAGCGAGGTCTATCAGAACATCACGACCGTCCGTTATCAGAACTACGGCATGGAAAACACGATCATCGGCATGGAGCGCACGTTCGAGCGTTCTCTGCTTGAAGGTCGTGCGCAGCTCATCACCAAGATTCTCAACTTTGTGAACAAAAAGGATTGGGATTGGGAACTGCTCGATGTCGCGTTCGAACGCAATCTGCCGACGAGCCGTACCGAAGAAGCGCAGTTCATCGCGCAGATGAAAGCGGCGAACGTCGTGTCCGATGCGGACATTCTCGATCAAGTGTCGTTCATCGAGGACACCGACGCGGCTCTTATCCGCAAGCGGAAACAGGACGAAGAAGAAGCGTCGATGATGGCGCGGACGGCGGTCAAGGTCGCATCTGCCCGCGACACGGGTAGCCTCGGCACGAAGATGGGCAATACAAGAGCGAACCCGAACGCTACGTTGCAAGAGGACGTAACGAACGACCGCAGATTGGACGATGCAGATGAACGTGTACGAGAAAGCAGACAAGAGAATCGCTGATTTCCTGTCTTGGGTAGCGTACAACTTTAACACTATCCGCAGAAAACTGAATCGACAAACGGACACTCTTGCGCTGTTCGACGAACTCAATGTTCTGTACAAGCAGATCGATTCGTACTCGCGTGAGATGTTCCTGTCGATTCTGCAAGAAACGTACAACGACGAGGTTAAGAACCGCCGCAGACGCTTCGACGAGGATTTCCTCATCATCATCCTCGACGATCCGAACGACTTTACGACGGTCGTGTATTCGAAAGAACTCGAACGCAAAGCAGAGCGGTTCGCGGAACAGATTACGTCCGCGATCAACCGCAATCTGCAAGCAGAGGACAGGACGAACGAGAACGGCGTTAAGATTCCGCTTGAATTCGAGATCAAACGCCTGTTCGACCGCGAGTACAACTCGCTCGGTCTGCTTCTCGATTCGTACATGATAGAAACGGTCGATACGGGACGCGAAGAAGCGTTCCTCGACGATGGTGTGCGCCGTGTACGGTGGGTAACGATCCTCGACGGAAAAGAATGTGATTATTGCCGTTCATTGAATGGACACGTTTTCCCCGTCCGGCGCATACCGACAAAACCGCATCCGCGATGCAGATGCTACACAATCCGATTCGATTAAGCCGCTTTTGCGGCTTTTTTGTTTGGACAGAGAAGTCCTTAAAACACACATAACGACAGAGAAGTCGAGAAAACACAAAGCTACGGACAGAGAAGTCCCTAAAACACGAAAGGAAACACATATGCCCACTATCAAAGACAACATCAAAATCGACGGCTACGACACTATGACCGCCGAACAGAAAGTCGCGGCACTCGAAGCAATGCAGATGCCGCAGGCAGACCTTTCCGGCTACATCAGCAAGGAACAGTTCGACAAGAAACTGTCGGAACTCGCCTCTGCAAACCGCAGAGTTAAGGAACTCGAAGGAACGAAACTCACCGAGGAAGAACGCCTCGCAAACGACCGCAAGGCGTTTGAAGCAGAAAAAGCGCAGTTCAACCGCGAACGCAACGCAACAACCATCAAGAGCATTTTCGCCGAAGGAAACCTCAAACCCGAAGATTACGCCGATTTCGACATCGACAGTTTCGACGATGAGGACAAGGCGCGAAAGTTCGCAAACGGTATCGTCAAGATGGCGAAAGCACAGCGCGAAGCGGGCGATGGCGATGCGCGAAGCAATCTGCTCGGCGGGCAAGCACCGAAGGGCGGTTCTACGCCCGACGCTACGATGTCGTTCCAACAGCAGTACGACGATGCGCGTAAGGCGGGAGATGCCATGCAGATGGCGAAGATCATCCGCAAAGCCAACGAGAAGGGTGTTTCTTTGAGAACCTTCTAAAACAAATCTCAAATTTACGAAAGGAAAAACAAAACTATGGCAGTTGCTACTACCTTCACTTGCCCGAACTATTCGGGTATGCTCTACACCAAGTCCAACCGTGCTACGCCGTTCCTCAACAGCATCGGCGCGGCAGTCGTTTCCCGTTCCGTCGAGTTCCCTGTCAATCAGGAATACTCGCTCGGTAACGCGGCACAGCCTGCGATCACCGAAACCGCATCGCTGACCGCTCCCACCGTTTCCACGATCACTCGTTCGCAGGCGTACAACGTCTGTCAGATTTTCCACGAGGCTGTCGGTACGTCCTACGTCCATGCGTCCAATATGGGCTACATGAGCGGTCTGAACCGTGCGGGACAGGAGCCTGACCCGCAGGACGAACTCGACTGGCAGATTGCCAAGGCGATGGAAAAGATCGCGGCGAACATCAACTACACCTTCCTCAACGGCGCGTACAACAAGGCGGCTAACGACGGTCAGGCGATGAAAACTCGCGGTATTCTGAAAGCCGTCAGCACCAACGCGGTGTATGCGGCAACGGCGCACACGCTGTCCAAAGCGATCCTTCGCAATCTGTTCAAGGCTGTGTTCGACAGTTCCGGCATCGTTGACGGTTCTGTCCTGTTCATGGACGCGGCTTCCAAGATCGCGCTGACCGCGCTCTACGAGGACAGCACCTCTGCGTTCATCCTTCCGAACAGCCGCACGGTCGGCGGCGCGAACATCAGCACCCTCGTTACCGATTTCGGTACGGTCGGTGTCGTTGTTGACCGTCATATGCCGAGCGAAACGATCCTTCTCGCAAACGTCGATGTCTGCCGTCCTGTCGAGATGATCGTCCCGAACAAGGGCAATTTCTTCTACGAGGAACTCGCAAAGACGGGCGCAGGCGTAACGGGTCAGATTTTCGGTCAGATCGGTTTGGACTACGGCCCCGAATGGTTCCACGGCGTTCTCGACTACTCCAAGACGAGCGCGTAACAGACGTAACAACAAGATTACGAGGTAAAGCAGTATGGCAACCACGAAAGCAACGGCGGTGGCAAACATCGTCAATAATGTCAAGACGCTCCGCGATGTGAACGGTCAGGATGCGAAGATCACCATCCTCGCAAACAGATACTACGATTCGGCGTGTGCGTTCACGGGTTACGACGAACTGCCCGACGCGCTGTTGTCTTTCGTGGAAGATGCCGTGCTTCAAGCGTGGAGCAAGCGCGGTGCGGAAGGTCTGAACTCGCAGACCGCCGCAGGCGTGTCGGAACAGTACATCGATGTGGAATACGCGATGCGGCAGAATCTTCGGTACAAGCGCAATCCTCTGTCCTCTGTCTGTATTGCACAAGGCGGTGACGATAGCAATGCGTGAGGAAAACAAGCGCGTTTACTACGTTGCCAAACCGAGCAAGAGCGAGGACGAGTACGGCGCGGTATTCAACGACGGATACAACCGCATCGCTATCTATTCCGACCTCATCTCCGACCGCAGAGGCGA
>JAEEGL011209164.1_pt1 | contig 12480 bp, 10 predicted proteins | sample 9134231 | NCBI WGS metagenome assembly JAEEGL01 (sample SAMN16246548, study PRJNA631951) | gut metagenome | biome: gut microbiome; feature: rumen; material: fiber-attached | host: Bos | place: Iran: Karaj | collected 2018-10
ATTCTTCAGAATGTCCGCCACCTTCTCGATGGCGTGGTCCGATACTTCAATGACTTCAGTAGGAATACTGTGGTGTTTCTGTACGCAGGTGCAATCCATCTCGATCATTTTTCTCTCTCCCTTCACTCCGCCATGTGGTGAATATAAGGCATTTCGGGCAGATCGTGGAAGCGGTAAAACGCTTCGGCGTTCTTATGCAAAAACAAACACTTTTCTTCCGACCTCAGCAGTGAGGATTTTTGGATAAAATCCCAGCTCATGCGGTAAGTGATGGCGGTCATGGTACGTGGGTAGTCCGAGCCCCACATGACCTTCTCCATGCCGCAGATATCCCTGGCCTCCAGAATGGCCCGCACCGCGCTTGGGTAGGGGTAATATTCGCTGTTGAACAGCCAGGTGATGCCGCCGCTTTCCACGTACACGCTGGGCAGGCGGGCCAGTTTGATCTGCTCCTGCCAGTTGGGCCTTGTCACCATGCCGAAATGGCCGACGGCGATGCGGAGCCTGGGGAATTGCTGCGCCATTTCCCGGAGGGAAGCGCATTGCAGATCCCCGTCCGCCATGTCGATGGCGATGAACAAGTCTTCCGCCGCCGCCTTGGCGAATACGGCTTCATGCTTCGTCAAATCGGGATTCGCCATCCGGCCCCCGCAGAGCTTGATGCCGTCCACACCAGCCGTATCGGGCAGGCCCTTTTCCTCATACAAAGCGGTGACGCGGAAGCGAAGGGGATTTTCCTTCCGGACGCGCTTCAAGTATGCGTCCTGACTGCCGTCGATGTACTCCTGCGTGACAACCGCCCCGGCCACCTGGGCAAAATCCATGTTGGCAAGCAAGCGTTCGGCGCTGTTCATCCCATCGGTCATGTAGGGCGGCAGCATTTGGCGCGCCTCTGCCCCGAACATGCTTTTGCCCCCGCCGATATCGTACACCGGCAGGCCGTTCACCTTCCCCCGCTGCTTTTCCCACAAATGCACGTGCGCGTCGATCATGGTTTTTCCTTTCTTTACTGGGGGAAACCATTCTTTGAGGGTCAAAGAATGGTTTCCCCAGACCCCTTTCCAAGAAATCCGAAAGAGAATCCGGTGTTTTTACCCTGCTGTATAGACCTTTGCGGATAAACAGACTTGAAGATTGGTTTTTTCGGAGGAGGCTTGGGGGAACCGTTCTTTTGGCGCAAAAGTGCGTTTCCCCTAAATCCTTCTATCGTTCCGTATCAATAAACGCCTTATTCCAAATCACAGCGGTTTTCATGGGTGCGGATTTGCAGTATATTTTGTTTTCGTACGCGCCGATCGGGTCGGCGGCGAATTCCTCCCGGTCGATGAGGCCCACGATCTCGTCGTACCGGCTGCGGGAAAGCATGTCGATGGCCTTTTCCATGTGATCCTGGCGGAAATTAATGGAGCCGAAAATCAGGTGGTTCTCAAAGCCGAAGGGCATGGTATCAAAGGAAACCCTGGGCCCCAGAGAGAAAGAATTGTAAATGCCGTTGCATCCTAACACCTTGTATTTGAAAGCGATTTCATGCTCCACGTTGGTTCCGCTGACCCCGATAAAGCAGGTGGCGCGGCCGTTCATGGCCTCGCAGATCGCCTTGGCGCAGTCGGCGAGATTTTCGTAGGTGTTCCGCACATATTGGGCTTTGGCCGTTTCCACCGCGAATTTGACCTTGTGGCTGTCCTCCGGGCTGCGGCCCACAAAATAAAGATGGGCGTCAGGATGCGCCTGACGGATCACGTCCCCGATGAACATGCCGGTGGTGCCTAAGCCGAAAATCACCGTACGCTCAAAGATTTCGTCCGCTGCGTACTTCCGGGCCGTATCCAGATCGCACTTCCTGCGGCGGGCTGTCTGACGGAACCAGTGGGCGCTTCCCAAATCCTCCATACGCTCCAATTGGAACAGCATACAGGCAAAGGGGTCCGGGAACACCATTTTTTTTGCGAAGGACAGGGCCAGCTTCCCATCCTTCACGTATCCGTCCGGGATTTTCAGCAGCATATCGGGATTGGCAAACATACTGTCGCAGAACAAGCCGTCCGCCTGGTCGCAGCCGTATTCAAAATAGGTTTCGTCTTCGGTGTAGCGGGTGGGATCTACGCTGTCCCCGCCCCGGATGAGCACAATGGCGAACCGGTTCTGCTCCGGCACCCACACCACGCCCTCGTGGCCGTTGATCAGCCGCTTTTGTCCGGCGGGGAATTTGGGGGTCAGCTCTCCCCTTTGGCCCATTTTCATCAGTTCGTAATCCGTGCCGCAGAAACCCACGATCACGGGATGAACCAGGATTCCTTCTTTCAAAGGTTCTCCCCGCAGCCGCCGCCGCGGCGGGTTGATCAATTCCGTCTCGCCGTATGCCAGCGGCCGCTCCGGGTCGTTCTGAAAATATGTGCCGAATGCTTTCATCGTTTTTCTCTCCTGTTCCGCTCCGCTCGTTGTAAGCCCGCATGAAACCGGAAAAATTATACCACAATCAGGAATGCCTGTGAAGGGCGGGAAAAGACTTTTTCCATTTTCCCCCTTCATTTTTCTTCTCTCCGGAAAACAATTTACATATTGTATCCCTTCTCCGATTGACAAACCGGCGGTCCATGTAATAAGATGTTGCGGTAACCAGGCGGCCGCCACCGTACAGCCCGGGCTGACGAAGAATGACGCGGTCGGAAGGGAAGAATGCTCCATGTTGAAAAGATGCCTGCTGCTGTTTATGATCTTCGCTCTGCTGTGCGCGCCCGCCCTGGCGGAAGATGTCTCCGAAAAGTCGGAAGCGGTCTCCAGAGCGCGGGACGCTTTGATCGACAGCATTATTGAAACGGGCCGCCAGCTTTACGTGAAGGCCAATGGTAAGCTGCAGCGAGCCCATTATGCCGGAGATATCTATGTTTGTAAAAATTTTACCGTGTACGTATTCCGGGAAAACTGCGATGGCTTCCGTATGGCGGAATATCCCACCGCGGCCCTGAGCGTGCCCAACAATCTGTCTGCCGAAGAATGCAAGCCCTATTCCTACGGCTACTGCTGGGAGGACGTGCCCGCAGCGGAAGGGAACCCCTTCTATATCGCCGCCCAATTCCTGTACGACGCCAATCTTTCCAAGGCGGAGAATATGGAAATGGCGATGGAATTCATGCGGCAGGTGCGCCGTGGCGATTATTTCCAGATGACCGCAAAGTATTACTACGGCACCGGAGCGCACAGCGCGATCATGATCTCCGATTACGACCCGGAAAACAACACCGTCCATTGGATGGACAGCAATATGGCCGGGGAAAAAAGGGACGGCATCCGCTATGGCAAGGTGCAGTTCGACGCGGTGAAGGATATCGGCTGGTGGGCCGACGCATTCTGCAAAAAGACCCGGGGCGCCACGCTGTACCGCCTGCGGGACGACATCGTTTTTCATATGGAAACCCCCGAAAATGGAACGGAATCAAGATAAAATAATATACAAACACGCAAGAATATGTTATAATATACGTAATTTCGTTTTATGACGTGCTGTGCCGCACACAAGGGAGGCTCAAGAGCATGGACAATCGGCTTATCGCGCAATTGCAGCAGGTATTCAACCGGCTGCGGACGCCCATATCGCTGCTGGATACGGATGGAAACTGCCTGATCCCCAACGAGGATATCCGTTTCACCCTGCCGCCGCTGAATCAGCCCGGCGTTCCCGTTTTCCAGGACGGGCGGCTGTATCAAATGTGTGTTTCCGCGCCTAACTGGGTGCTGATGACCACCGTATCCGAAGCGGACGCCGCCCGGGACGCTTTCGTGCTCTGCGACGCCATGATCGGCGCGGTGATCGCCGCCAACGAGGCGGGGAACGACCTGAACAACGCCTATCAGCGCATCCTGCAGAACGAGCTTTCCCTGGCGGAGCTGGACGCGGTGGTGGACGAGCACGGCATACCGCCATCCATTCCCCGGTGCGTGCTGCTGATGCATATGGTGCAGGTGCAGCAGCGCAGCGCCTATGAAATCCTGGAGGAATTCCTTCCCCGGATCACCACCGACGTGCTGGTGGCCATGGACAAGCACACCGCCGCCTTCATCAAGGATGTGACGGGCGTGGAGGACGAGGACGAACTGCGTCAGTTCGCCTGCGCCGTGCAGGAAACGCTCATGGGGGAAATCGCCCTGCCCGTAACGGTGGGCATCGGTGAAATCGCCCGGTCCATCGGCGAGCTGCACGCTTCTTTCCGGCAGGCCCGCCGCGCCATCGAAATCGGCCGCGCCTACGCTTCCGAACGCACCATCCACGTGTACCGGTCCATGATGCTGGAAAGGTTCCTGTCCGATCTCTCCCCCGAAATGGCGGAGCATTATCACGGCCTGCTGTTCAACCGGTCCACGGCCCGGCTGTTCGGGGAAGAAATGCTGTACACCATTGAAATGTTCTTTAAAAAGGACCTGAACCTGTCCGATACCGCCCGTCAGCTGTACATTCACCGCAACACGCTGGTATACCGGCTGGACAAGGTGCAGCGGCAGGTGGGCCTGGACCTGAGAAAATTTGAGGACGCGGTAACGTTCAAAATGCTGCTTGAGATGCGCAAATGCGGGAACAATAAATCCAAAGTGAAAAAGGGACGCTGACCGCGTCAGAAGGAGAACCCATGAAAAAAAGAATCATCGTGCTGTGCGCCATGATCGCCGTTCTGTCCTGCGTGGCTGTCATGTCCGGCCAGGCTTCCGGCTTCATGGATATGTTCAGCCGAAAGGATCAGACCGTCACCATCAGCCAAGAGGAATACGACCGCCTGAGGCGCTATGCCGAAATGGACACGATCCTGCAATATATTGAAGAATGGTATTATATCGAACCGGATGTGGACGCGCTGATCGAAAACGCTACCCGGGGCCTGCTCTACGGCCTGGAGGACCCCTATTCCTTCTACTATAACGAAGCTGAATGGACAGAAATGTGGGAGGACGACGAGGGCGAATATACCGGCATCGGCATCCAGCTGCTGGGCAGCTATCAGGATTATTCGGTCACCATTACCCGCGTGTTCCGCAATACTCCCTCGGAAGAAATCGGGCTGAAAAAAGGCGACGTCCTCGTACGGGTGGACGACATTGAAGTGGACGTGTATTCCATGCAGAACGCCGTGAACGTCATGCGCGGCTCCATGGACGACCTTGGCAAAACCGTGGAAATCGAAGTGCTGCGGGGCGGAGAATACATCACCTTCCAGGTTCCCCGCGCTGTGATCCACGTTAATCAGGTGGAATATACCATGCTGGAGGATCAGGTGGGCTATATCATCCTGTATCAGTTCGCGGGCGAAAGCGAAAAAGAATTCTCCAGAGCGCTGGACGCTCTCAAGAGCCAGGGCGCGAAAGCCCTGATCGTGGACCTGCGGGACAATGGCGGCGGCTGGGTGGACGCTGCGCAGCAGATCGGCGATCTGTTCCTGGGCGACGGTCTGCTGGTATACAGCCAGGACCGCTACGGCAAACGGGACAATATCAGCATGACGGCCGGGAAGGACGATATTCCCCTTGTTATGCTGGTGAACGGCAATTCCGCCTCCTCCTCCGAAATCCTCTCCGGCGGCCTGCAGGACCGGGGCCGCGCTACATTGGTGGGCACCCAGACCTACGGCAAGGGCATCATTCAGGCGGTCGTGCCCCTGAACAACAATAAAGAAGGGTTCCAAATGACCTTTGCCCAGTATTACCTGCCCTCCGGAAAGGAAGTGCACAAAATCGGCATCACGCCGGACGTGATTTGCGAAATGTCGGAGGAAATGGAGAATCAGAACTTCTTCCTGGGTGATATGAGCGACCCGCAATTGCATACCGCCTGGGAAACGGCCAAGGGTATAATCCAGGAATAACGATATGGAAAATCCGTGCCGCGGAGGAAGATTCCTCCGCGGTCTTTTGTTTGCCGCGGCAACTTTTCCCGGCGTATGGATTTATGGCGCTTCCTGTAGTATAATGACAGTGGAAAGGGGGAAACAGAAATGAAAAAAAGCGTCCTTTTGTTTCTGGCGCTTTTGTTTGTTTTGTGCTGTTCCCCCGGTACGCTGGCGGAAAACGGGCTTTCCGCCGGGGAGGAACCGCCGAAGCTGCGGGCTCTGCTGATTGGCTGCGACCATTTTCTGACGCAGGAGGATACATGGCCGGCTGCGGAGCACAATATTCGGCTGCTTTCGGATACGCTGATCAGCGACCGCCGCAGATACGCCCTGATCCGTTCTTCCTCCAGTGTCATCGCTTCCGTTGAGGCTTTTGAGGAAGCTGTGCTGAACACCTTCCGCAGCGCCAGGGAAAACGACATATCCCTGCTCTATATCAGCACCCACGGCGTTTACAGCGAAGAGGACGGCACGGCGGGCTCCGGCCTGATCCTGAGCGACGGCCGGGAAGAAGCGCTGCTCACGGCCCCCGAGCTTCAGCGGGTGTTGGATCAGATCGCCGGAACGAAAATGGTGATCCTGGATGCCTGCAATTCCGGGGCTGTCATTGGCAAGGGGCTGTCCAGCGCGGACACTGTATTTCTGTCCGGTCCCGCGTACAAGGTGCTTTGCAGCGCCGGGGGCAGCGAAGCAAGCTGGTATTTTCAATCGGGTTCCAGCGCGGAAGCCGCCGGAGCCAGTTATTTCGCCTCCGTGCTAACCAACGGTTTAGGCGCTCAGGGCAGTTTCGCGGCGGATCAGAACGACGACGGCGAAATCACCCTGCGGGAAGCCTGCTCCTATCTGCTGGATAATTACGCTGCTTCCACCACCCAGGCTTATCCCCAGAACGACGGGAGCTTCGTTCTGTTCTCCTATGACCCCGCCGCGCCGCGCCGGGTCAATCAGGCGGTAACTGATTTATCCTTTGACGATACCCTGCTCATCGCCGGGAAAACGGAGGTTTCCTTTTCCTTTACTGTGCAGCGGCAGGCTGAACTGTATTACCAGATCGTTTACCATCGGGACGGCGCTTGGCAGTTCGATCAGGCGCAGCACTTTCTGGATGGGGAGCAGGCGGACGGCACCGTGCTGCCCGGCAGGAAAACCCGCACCCTGTCCCTGGAAACGGCGGACGATGCCTCGGGCTACGCCATTTTACAGCTGATCACCCTGGAGGACGGAACGCCCGTTTTTCAGGGGGCGCGGCTGCTGTGCGTACAGCCGGCCTCCGGGGAGGCGGCTGTCAGTGTTTCCGCCGCTTCCGCTTTTAGGCCGGATGCCTGGCAGGAACTGCCCATTCTGGTGCGTCACGATGTGCCCTGCGGGCTGACGGTGAATATCCTGAATGCGGAGGGCCGCACCGTTCGCCGCCTGGCGTATGAAACGCCCTCCCGGCCTCAGCAGCTTTCCCCCGCCGGTTCCACTTTTTACTGGGACGGGATGCAGACGGATGGCAGTCCGGCCCCTGCCGGGCAGTATACCGTTCAGGCAAAAGTGCGTCTGGGCGGCGGGATATTTACGGCGGAGAGCGAACAAATAACGCTGCTCTCCCGCGAAGGCGAACAGGAAAGCGGCGTCGGCGGTCTTTCCCAAGGTTCCGGAACTGAAGAAGGGGAACGCGAAGAACAGCGCGCGGAAAGCGGAACGGAGCGAAAGAAGCAAACGGAGCGCCCGTTCGGTCAGGTATTTCGATCTGTGCGCAGTACGCTGAACGCAGTTCTCTCGGCAATCGGCAATCTTGCGGAAACGCTGGCGAATACGCGGCCTAATCAAACCAGCCCATAGCGATTTTTACTCTGAGGATACGGGCCGCGCTCTCCTCCACCCGCTCCATGGTGATTTCCCCGGTAGACAGCGCCTGCTTTACGGCTTGATAAGCGGCGTCCAAATTGGGGGGCAGCAGCAGGATATCCGCTCCTGCTTTCAGCGCCGCAACAGATTCCTGCCCAGTTTTATATCTGCTCGTCACCGCATTCATCCGCAGGGAATCGGTCACAACCGCTCCGGCAAAGCCCAATTTTCCCCGCAATAGGCCTTTGATCACCTGGGATGAGGTGGAAGCGGGTATATCGTCGCCCAAGGAACGCATCATGGCGTGGGAAACCAGGATCATCTCCGCCCCGTCCTGAAAGGGGACAAATTCAAACGCCATCATTTCTTCCACAGAGCGGCGGACCGAAAGCAGCGTCAGGCTGTTCCCCGTCATTTCCCCATGGCCGGGAAAATGGGTCCAGCAGGGGGTGATCCCGCCGCTTTTCAGGCCCTCCGCCATGGCCGCAGCCATGCGTGAAACCAGGGCGGGATCACTGCCGTAGGTTTGATTTCCCGGATATTCCTGATCGGTGAAGGTGTCGGCGGAAGGGGCGAAGGTCATATTGATTCCCAAAGGCGATAAATACGCGGCGATCTGCTCTCCGGCGGCGCGCGCCAAAGCTTCGTCCCCCGTTTTTCCGATTTCGCCGGGAGACATAGCCAGCGGATAGCCCAGCTTATTGGCTACCCGGGAAACGTTTCCCCCTTCCTCGTCCACGCCGATGAACAGCGGAATCCACCCTGCGCTTTGCTTAAGCTGCCCGGTCAGTTCAACAAGTTGCTCCTCCGATACAATGTTCTGCCCAAAAATCATCACGCCGCCGACAGGCCGCCGGGACAGCGCCGCGGCGTCTTTCACCGCCACGGACCTTTCTTCTCCCGTCAAATCTTCCAGAGTGACATAAAACAACTGCCATATTTTTTCGTCGTCAGTCATCCGGCTCATCAGCGCTCTCGCCTGCCGGTCCAGGTCAGGCGGCGAATTTTCTTCATCCTCCGCCACCACAAAGCTGCCCGCTTCCGCATACGCCGACGCGGAACAGCACGCGAGCAGCAGCGCCAGCGCCCAGGCGATCCATCTTTTCAACCCGGCTTTCCTCCTTTCCTGTCTTTGCGTCTATTGTAACACAGTTCCTCTCCCCCGCGCAAGGATAACGATTTCCTTCATCAAGCTTCATTATACCGCAAAAACGGAAATCTCCCAAACGATTTTCCTTTGGAACAGGCATATGTATAGGAATTATGGTTGGTTTTTTTCCGCCTGTATCTTTTCCCTTTCCGCGCTGATTTACGATCCTTCATCCAATATGGCGGGGCGGGTATCCTGACCATCCGGCAATATCCGGTAATCAGAAAGTGTGATATTCCGGGCGTGCCGCGCCCACAGGCCATAGGCAGGCGATGGGCCTGCTGCGTCGATCATGTGCGCGTCCGGATACGCGCCTTTGAAATCCGAATAGCTTCGTGCATCAGGGGCGGGCCCCGGCCATGGATACTGGCGCAGACATACATCCGCAAATGCGATATCTTCGATGGCCTTTTCCGGGATGCCCAGCAGATAAGACCCCCGAGGTCCGTTTGCCTCGCCCCGGATATGAGAAATAAGCACCCGCCGCAAACTGCCGATCCCAGGCGCGGGATCGCCCGGCTTCACGCGCCCCCTGTCTTCCAGCCGGAAGAAAAAGGGGCTCCATGCCCGGGTGATGTGCAAATCATCCAGCCAGAAGTTTTCCAGCGTACCGCCGTCTACCATCTCCAGGGAGATACCGCTGTCTGCGCAGGGATGCTTCAGCCCCGATGGATCTTCGGAAAGCCCGCCGATGCGGCAGCGGCGGATGAGTACGTTGCGGAAATCGGACTGCGTGTCGGTGCCAACCTTGACGGCGTTGCAGGCGGAATAGAAATCACAGTCCTCCACCAGCACCCGATCCAAAGGCCGCTGGGATGCGCCTTTGAAGCACAGCGCGTCGTCTCCGCTGCTCACCCGGCAGTGCCGGATCACCACGTCCCGGCAGCCGTCGATATCCATGCCGTCATTGTTATAATTGGCATGGTTGCGCACAGTCAGGCCCTCGATCAGCAAACCGTCGCAGTTCAGGTAGTTCTGCATCCAGCAGGCGGCGTTTTTCATCGTAAGATTGCTGATATGCACCCTGCGGCAGTCGATCACGCGGATCAGGAACGGGCGTCCCGGAGTGCCCTGGGCCGTTTCCGCGCCGGGAAAATTCTGCTGATTGCCCAGGCCGTCGATCATGCCCGCCCCGTCAAGGGCAATATCCTCGCAGTCCTCCGCGAAGATCAGCGATTGATGCATGCCCATGCTGGTATCCTGTACTGTGAGGCGGCGGGCCCGCATTTCAGGATAATCCCTCAGATCGGTGCTGGCCAGCAGCCGCGCGCCGGCGCAGATTTCCAGCCGCACGTGTGACCGCAGCCGCACCGTGCCGGACACATAATCCCCTTTACGAAGCCGCACCGTGCCCCCCGTCTCACCCGCAGCGTCCAAAGCCCGCTGTATGGCGCCGGTAGCCTTTTCTCCGGCATGAAAGCCAAAATCCTCGGGATAAAACACGCGCTCGCCGCCCTTCCAATGCCGGGCGTTTTTTTGCAGCTTTCCTGCCATATCGGTAAGGGAATCCCGCAGAGAGCCGCACCAATCCGGCAGCGGGCCAAGCGTCAGGCAATCGTTTTTCATCGTTCTCCATCCTTTCCATCCTCGATGCGGACGGCTTCCAATATCCGCCCCGCCCGGTCGGCAATGATCCTCCGACCGCAGGAAAACGCGCCTGCGGGCTGATCATTCACGGTGATTTCCGCCCTTTTCCCATCGCTGCGGATCGCATAGCGATGCGCATAGAATTCAGCTTCATAAGCGTATGCTGTCCCGCTTCCCAGGCTGAACCACACCTGCCCGAGATGAGGATGGATACCAAACCGGTGGGCGATATATTCCAGCGCCGCCAGCGTGGTGGGCCCATAGGCATCCTGAATGGGTTCATCGCCGCCCGCTTCCACCGGCTGATGGGTCTGGGCATGCACCAGGGAGGGCTTGCCGGTAAAGGGATCGAATTGCTGGGTGAAGCGGAATCCATTTTCAGCAATACCGCGGATCAGCTTTCCCCCAGCCGGGTCACCAATGTATGATAGCCATAGTTTTCCAGCGCCAGAATGGCGCGCTGATAGGTGAGCCCCTCCGGCTGACCGCTCCAGTTGTTTTCCGGGGCGTTGCGGAAGGCCGGATCGGAAACTGATACGCCGGGAAGCGGAAAGGGCGTCCAGAATTCCCGGGGATTGAGCAAATGCTCCTTCACAAACCGCTCCGCCATTGCCGGAGAAAGGGACCCCCAGTACATGCACCGCAGGGTGTTATGGCACAGAATATCAATGGTATAGCAAGCAATCCGCAATAGTATTCCCATCATTCTCCGGTCTCTTTCGGCAGACCGGATATTTTGCGCGCAAAAGCCCCCGGGTCATGCCGGGGGACGAAGTATAACCTGCCGTGCATTATTTTCGCATAGCGTAGGTAAAGGTCACTTCGAGGGTCTCAATATGGCTCATGGCAGGGTCGCCTCGGTTCAGGAGGGTGGCGGAAATGCCGGTGAAATCGCCGTACAGCACTCGAATCTTCGATTTGTCCAGGGATTTCATATCCACCCATTCGTTAAACAGGTTGGTCCGGGTGCATTTTCCATCGTCGGAGCAGGTGTAATTCCGGCCCAGCAGCCTCACCTTTTCGCCATTGACGCGGCATTCCGTCACATTGACGCACATGCCGGGGAACAGCTGCTCTCCATTGGCAATGCCCACTGCGCAGAACGCTGTGTTTTCCGCATAGCCCTTTTCCGTGCCGGTGAAATCCAGCGCCACGGTGTAAACGCCTTCCCCGGTGATTTCCACGTCCGTTGGAACGATGCCGGGGGTAATGGAATCGGGCGAATAGGTATCGCCCACGCTGTAGCTGAGCGCCCAGGACCCCTCGCTGAACATGATCCAGGCTACGCAGGTTTCATCCGTCAGGACGATAGCGTCCTCCCGCAGGGTTTCCGGGGCGGCGGCGATGGCGGCTTCCACCGCTTTTTTGCCTTCCGCCGCGATTTCCGCATGGTCCCGGCCCGTTTCCAAATCAGCGCTGCGTCCCGCGTACAGGGCGGCCATATCCTGATCCACGATCTTCAGTTCTTTTCGCACGAAGAAGCCGCTGCAGTCCCACAGGCAGGAAGTAAAATCCAGCGCGTCGCAGCAATCCAGGAACGCTTTGTGATAGGAAACGGCGTTGGTTTTCATCACGCCGTCGCTTCCCGGCAGCGCGCCGTATTCCCCGATGACCACGCCGTAACCCATGGATACGAATTTGCGCATCTGGCTCAGAGTTTTGTACATGGCGTCATAATCTGACGCGCTGCCCCACAGGGTAGCCCCGGCCGCCGAGGAAGCGCCGCAGTAGCTCCAGGGGTCATAGTAGTGGACGGACACCATCAGCTTTTTATCCGCCTGATCCCTGGGCATGACAAAGCGGCTGTCAAAAGTGCTCTTGATGTTGGTGCCGAAACCGGCGATCAGCAAAAACCGCCGGGCGTTGTTGCCGCCGGTGGAACGCACAGTGTCCACAAACGCCTGGTTCACTTTGTTGGTCAGGGCGTAGCGCTCCGCTTCCGGAAGATAGGAGACAACGGAATCCCGGGCATAGCAGGGGGAATTTTCATCGAATCGGGCGCCCAATTCTTCATTGGCGCTTTCAAAGATCACATAG
>JAEEGL014241989.1_pt1 | contig 12480 bp, 6 predicted proteins | sample 9134231 | NCBI WGS metagenome assembly JAEEGL01 (sample SAMN16246548, study PRJNA631951) | gut metagenome | biome: gut microbiome; feature: rumen; material: fiber-attached | host: Bos | place: Iran: Karaj | collected 2018-10
AAAATCACAATCAGGATCAGGAAAAGCACGATAAGCCCGATAACGTCAGTGGTGCTTTTCTTGTAGAAATGCCAGAAAATCTGCCGGTCTGACAGGACCTTGTCATAGCTTGGTAAATTCATGAAAATCCCCGTCTCCGGTTTTTGTCCTTAAGTCCTCAAGGAACTGAGATGCCGCTTTTGCTGCTGCTCCCGCGGCTCCCTGCCGCCTGCCCGCGGCCTGCGCTGCCTTTTCTGTCTGCTCCCGGTTATTTTAACCCCGTTTCGTTTTCCCTGCATGACCTCCGGCAAAAAATCCGGCTAAGCCGGGGGGACGGGCATGATCCGGGTCAGATATTCAGGGTAATGCGGCGCTTTTCCGGAAAGAACACCTCTCCCATGATATCGATAAGGGTATTAACCAGCAGGAAAATAATCGCCAGCACAAAAATCGCCGTTTCCAGCACGGCATTGTCGGAATGCTCCACCGCATTGGAGATCCAGATGCCGGTGCCGGGCCATTCAAACACCACCTCCACCAGAATGGTGGCCGAAAAGAGATTGCACAGGATGATTTTTACCTTCGGCAGGATGGAGGGAATGATGTTCAGAAAAATATGCTTCCGGGCCAGATAGAACTGGCTTTGTCCCCGGGAAATGGCCATTCTGATAAAGTCCATTTCCGAAATGGTGAAGGAGGCTCGCCGGGCCAGCAGAAAAAACTGGGTGGCGGGCATGAAGGAAAGCACAATCACCGGCAGCACCAGATGATCCAGCATGCTTTTGATGCAGGTGGGATCCATGGTGAGGATGGAGTCAATGAAGATGCTGCCGGTGACCTGCGGCACATCGCAGAACAGGCTGATATTTCCGGCGGTAGGCAGGATTTTAAGCTCCACGGCGAAAATGGTAATCATCATCTGTCCCAGCCAGAATACCGGAAAGGATGTAGTCAGCCGCAGCATGGTGGTAGTCCCCTTCAGCAGCATGGAATGGTGGTTGAGGCCGGCGGCGATGCCGGTTATGGTGCCTGCGACGAAGGACAGAATAAACGAGAAGAAGATAAGCTCCAGAGTGGAGGGCAGGTAGGTCTTGAGTTCGTAGATCACCGGGAGCTTGGAACTGGTGCTGATGCCGAAGTTGCCGCGGACGATGGAACTGGTGAAGTAAAAATAATCCCGTACCAGACGGTCAGCGTCAAATTCGGTGAGTCTGATGTGCATCCAGAAGAGAATTATGGTCAGCACAAAGAAGACAAACAGGAGCACAAGAAGTCTGCGGGCGATGAATTTCAGCATTAATGCCCTCCTTTGGCAGCCGGAGCGGCGCTGTTTTTGCGGGGAGCCTGAGCAGGCGGCGTTTTTCGGGGGACGTCATTGTCTCCGGCGGCCTGAGCCGGGGGGTTTTGGGCGGCATCTGCAGCGGGACTGGCTTCAGGCGCTGACTTTTGGACGGGCTCGGGACGGGCCGTATTCTGATTTGCCGGAAGGGACTCTCCGGAGGGGGCTGGTTTTTCCGGCAGGGCGCGATTCTTTGCGGCATTGCCCGGGGATCCGGTCAGGGAGCGGATGGATTTCGGCGGAGCGGGAATCTCCTCATCCTCGTAATAGACATTCCGGAAATCCAGGCCTCCGGCGGAGGTGGTACGGAGGCCCTTGAGATTTCCCAGAGCCACATAGCGGTTACTGGAGTAGAGGAGAGGCACCAGGGGCATTTCCTCCAGCAGAATATGTCTGGCATTAAGGTACAGGCTCATTTTTTCATTCTCAGCCAGCCGGCGGTTTTTCAGGTTATTCATGATGCTGTCAAAATAAGGATTGCACCAGCCGGTGAAGTTATTCATAAACTCGGAATCGGTCTGTCTCCGGCGCACAGCCTTTCGGCAGGCCAGCAGGGGAGCGATGGCCGAATCCAGGTTGGAGAAGATGTTGATAATGGCGACATCGAAGTTACCGCTCCTGAGCTTGCGGAGACCGGTATCGGTGCGGTATTTGTGGATTTCCGATTTTACTCCAATGCTTTCCAGGTCAGACTTCAGCATCTCGGCAATTTTTATCTGATAGTTGCCGCCGCCGTTTTCCGATTCGAACACCGAAATGCGCAGCGGGGTTCTCCGGAGCTCCAGTACTGAGGCCAGCCGTTCCTCGGTGGTGGGTTCGGTATCCGGAGTGAAAATGCTGTTTGTGCCGGCCCGGGCTCCGATAATGTAGTGCCCTAGTCCGAAGTATACCGCTTCGTTCAGATCCCGGATGTTAATGGCATCGGCAATGGTTCTCCGGGTGTGGCGGTTTTTCAGGACATCCCTTCTGGTGTTAAAGATGATGAAGGTGGCATTAACGGTCTTCCGGTTGTAGATCTTAAGCTCATTGCTGCCCCGGTGCTGCTCGATAAAGGTCAGCTGGCTGGCGGAGGGATTGGAGATAATGTGACACTCGTTGGTGAACATCTGGGAGAGCCTTTTATTGATCTTCCAGGAACGGTTTATCACCAGCTTTCTGATGCGGGGCTTGTCAAAACGGTATTCCGGGAAAGGCCTGAGCTTCACGTAGCGCTCTCTGACGAAGCTGCTTTCCTGAAAAGGCCCGGTGCCTACGGCATTGTAGTCAATGTATTCCGGGGGCAGGTTGTGCTCCAGGATGTAATCCGCGTATTCCTTGCTCAGGATAACGCTGTTGTCAATGGCCAGAAAATCCAGGAAATCCGGATCCGGCTCCTTCAGAATGAAGCGCACCACATAGGGGGAGACCGCCACTATGTCCTTGATATTGCTCAGGGTTTCCGTTCTGGTAATGTAGGGAAAGTTCTCGAAAGGCTCGTAGAAGGGATTTCCGGGATCCCGCATTCTGTTGAAGGAAAATATGACATCTTCGGCCTGGAGTTCCCGGGTGGGAACGAAGGAATCATAGCTGTGAAATCTGACGGTTTTATCCAAAATAAAGGTGTATTCCAGCTGATCCTTGGAGAGTCTGGTGAGCTTGCCGACGCCGGGAACTATTTCACCGGTTTTGTTGTCCCGGCCGATGAGCCGTTCGTAAATCGCCTTGGACAGGGTAGAGGCAATGGGGGAGTACTGGTATCTCTGGGGATTCATGTAGGGCAGAGAATGCTCTGAGCAGTAAATGACGCCCTCGTGCGCCTGAGCGGCGGCGGACTGTCCCCCGGCCGGCAGGGCCGTCAGGAGTCCCTGCAGCAGGATTGCAAGAGCGAGAATCAGTAAAAAACGCATGCCGGAGCTTACCATTTGGGTTCAGAGTCGGAATAAAGCCGCCGGGTTCCGGAGAGATCCGGGTGCCGGTTCAGGAATATTTTACCATTTTAAAGGCCGCTCCCCCACATCTCCTTTGCGGGAATAAGGATAATGAGGGAGATGAAGGCGCTCCGGGCAGAGTCGTTCATAGATTCAGCGGCGAACGGGAGGCGATGCTCCTGTGAAATCTCAGTCTCACGAGGTTAATGCCTGATGGGCAGATTTCATTTGATCCTGGGGAAAATTATATCTTACTGAAATATCAGTTTGCGTTTAATGAAAAGATACTGTAAGGAAATGCTTTGTATACATCAGGTAATGAACTGTCTGAATGCTTGGAGACGATTTTAAATTTGTTTTCTAAATCCCACGATATGTCATCAAGCAAATCAGCGGTATCTAAAGTCAGTTCTTTTATTCTGTCTGCTTTATTTAAACCGATTTTCAGACATAATGCTTTTGTCCTGCAGAGATATTCAGCGGGATTTTCAAGCACGTCTGCATCCTTCAGCGCCTCATTGCCTGAAGGATTGTCTAATGATAAACAGTACGAAAACAGCTGATGGATAAAGTAAAACGCCAGTCGGTATTTCTCTGCTTCCGGCAAAGCATCAAAATCTATTTCATTCACAGCCTGTTCTCCTTTTTATGTAATTGCCAGAATTTGAAATTTTATTCTGTTCTTTTAATCTCTGTATTCATTGCATCATCAATTATAGCGTTTAAAAACACAGGATTTTTTTTTGAGAATGCAATGATTTCAATGTTCCGGAGCGTCAGCAAGCCTGCTGCTGAAATGTTTCGGGCATTTGCATGAATTTTAAATCATAAAACAGTCTTTCCCCATTTAATTGTTTAAAGGGAGATTTTCAATTTTGGGGAATTGTTTAAATTTGTGATATAGTTAACATTTACTGCAGGAGCAGCCTGTATTGTTCCGGAGCTGCTTTTCTGAAAGCGGCGGCATCAGTCTCCGCCGCCGGCAGCCCGGGGATCAGGCAGGTTCAGAGAAAGATCGCTGTTTTGTCCCAGTCTTTCAGAATATGCCGGAATACCCGGTCGTTCCAGTTTGCAATCTCGCTGACATCGCAGCTGCTGCAAAACTCCTGGAAGATTTCGTCCCCGTCATATTCATAGTAATCGGCATTATGGCAGATAAAATCCCGGAGATCCCGGAGAAAACGCTCCGGGCTCATCAGGAACAGATCAAATGCATGCTCTTCATTGCCGATGCAGCTGAGATCCCCATGGTGTTCCAGTACAGCGGCGCTGAACTTCTTCACGAATTCCTGATCGAGCACCGCCGTTGTTTTGAAATCCTCCCACCGTTTCAGCTGCTCCTGTTCGTATGCCGCATACTGATCCTGACGCCAGGATTCTCTGCCGGCAATCATAGCCTTCAGGAGACGGTTCGTATAGGCGTCGTCATCTTCCGGGTAGTTAAGATCCTCAGGTTCTTCGCAGAGGAGATCTATGTCCCGGAAGCCGTAATTCAGGAATCTTCCTGACTGCCACGGTTCCGGCTCCGGGTCGTAGTCAATTACCGGAAAAATCGGCTTCATATCCCACTCCTCAAAAGGCCGGGAGCGGTATTCCTCCTTCAGGGGCAGAAGTTCCCAGGGCATAAGATCGCACTCCCTGGCAAACCGGACGAAATTTTCATCCTCTTCTTCTCCGGAGGTTTTCCAGTCATCCCGGTGATCATAGGATTCATAAACAAAGGCCTCCTTCATCATCAGCCGGGTCATGGTGTCGAGGTTCGGATCCAGAGACTGGTAAAAGGCAGCGGCATCGTCATTCAGGGTGTCCGGCAAAGGACGGTGACTGCATTCGAAGGCGTCTATAGCCTCAGCAAAATCGCTCTCGGTCATAATGTTTCCTTCATCGGCAAAGTCTGAAAAGTGTTTAAAGAGACAGGCCCGGTCTTTGTCATCCAGCGCGCTTATGGTCATCAGGGCATAGGAGTAAAAGATCTCAAAGGCTTTTTTATCCCTGACCAGGGCTCCGGCGGTAATAAATTTGGCGTTTTTGTGCCATAAGGGCTCATAGCGAAAATGCCGGAACCGCACGGCCTGACAGTCCGCAAGAAATACGGGGCAGGCCTTTTCAGGATGCTCCTCCAGGCAGAGGCGCATTTTGAAGGCGAGGCAGTCCAGCAAGAGCTTCGCAATCCGCGGGGTGCAGCTTCCGAGGAGAATGCCGATCTCGTTATCCAGATCATAGTTCCGGAAAAACTCCTGCTGCCCGGGGCCGCCCCAGTCCTGAAAATGCATCAGCGTCTTACGGTATTCCTGCGCCGCATGCTCCAGGGGTTTTCCGAGAACCGGGGCAATAAAGGGATGATCCTTATCTCCGGTCTCCGGCATGTCATTCCGCTCGCAGCCGGCTTTGTATCCCGCTGAGAGATCATCCTCATAAGCGGCGTCAAAGCCGTCATACCAGTCAAAGCTATAGTCTTTCATAAAAATCTCCTGATGACTCCGAAACGGAGCGAAAACAGCGTGAATTTCCTCTTTCAAGGTTGTGTATCTATAATATACCTGTTAAATAAAAATGCAATACATATTTAATAGCAATGTTGCGTCACATGGAAATCTTCGTTGTTTTTGGGAATGACGGATCTCCGAAACATAATGCAGGATCGGCTGCCGGATCAGTGTTTGCGCCGTCGCCGGACTTGTGGTGAGAGGAAAACAGGGGATGAGCGGCCTCCGGCAATGGGAAAACCGGAATACTCCGGAGGCCTGCTGCCGCGCTAGGGGATTTTTTGACGAAAAGGCGGTCTTTTTTGGAGATGCCTTAATGGGGGTATAAAAAACCGGCCTCGTCTGAGACCGGTTATGACTGAGGGGGAGGGGATTATTTTGCCAGGGTTACGTTATCGCCGTAGACGGTGGCAAAGTCATCCTTCATGGAAATAGTATGGAAGCCGTGGTCGTCGCAGTACTTTTTCAGGGAGACTACCTTCTCCTCGCTCCCGTGCTCCCGGACGGCATCATTGCCCAGAAGAATGTAGGCCCGGCTCTTGTATTTCGTGTTATTGGCAATGTACTGAGCCATGGAGAGATCGCCGGAGCTGTTTCCGAAGGCCAGCACCGGCACCTGGCCGATTTCCCGGGCAATGGCGGGCACCTTGTTCATCTTGACGTTTTTGGTGATAAGCCTGCCGCTGTAAATAAGCCTGTCGTCCGGCTGGTATACATAGTCAAGTCCGTCCTTGCCGTTCTGATGGCTGGCCTCGAGATAGCCGTCGGTTCCCAGCACCATGTGCGGCGGGATATCAAGCACGCCCTCGATAATCACCCGGACGATATTGCGTTCGGTGCCGCTCACGATAAACACGGTAAAGCCGTTGGCCTGCAGGTATTTCACCAGAGAGACCATGGGCAGGAAGAAGGCGTCGCCCTTCCTGAGATTGTTAAAGCCCGCGGCCGGAGTCTCCTTGAATTTCCGGGCATAGTCCTTAAGCTCCTCTATGGTCAGATTTTTGAAGGTCTGGGAGGAGAGGGCGGCATGAGTCTTTTCCGCGCCCTTGGGCAGTTTGCCGCTCTTCCAGCCTTCCTCCAGCTCCCGGGCAAACTTCTTCATTTCCGGGGTGGCTTTGTAATCGGGATCATGGAGCACCCGGTAGGTGAACATCACCCAGTCAAAGTATGAGGGATAGGTTTCTCCCACCAGGGTGCCGTCAAGGTCGAATACCGCAATGCGATCCTTTTCCGGTATGAAATCCGGGGAGCTTTTGTCGGTTACGCTCTTAACGTAATCGGTGATGTCCGCTGCCGCCTGGGAGTTTTCAGTCCAGTAGGACATTTTGGCGGATGATGCGGTTACGGCTGCGGCACTTTCGTTTCCGGCCAGATTAGCGGCGGAGTTGCAGCCAAAAGTAAAGAGGGATGCGGCAATTACTGCAGCCGCGAGAGTGTTTCTTAAAAAAGTACGCATATGTATGTCCTTAGTGAAGGTATTATCAATCTAAAACTTTGCTGATTGTGTTCTCCCGCCGGAAATTCAGGAGGAACCGTCTCTCTTGAAAAAGCATAACGCAACAATCGGAGGGAGCATGAATGTGGTCAAAAGTATTTCCGGCCCCCGTTCTCCGCTCATGTACAGGAGTCCGGTGCCCAGAATGCTCAGAAACAGGCAGACGGAACTCCATATTATGAGTCGCCGTCTCCGGGAGAAAGGGGAGGACAGGTACAGACTGCAGAGAATGCTTTTGATGTGCTCGATCCGGCGCCGGGAGAAGTTGCGCATCAGCCGGAATTCCTGCCGGAGAAGGTAGTCTTCGTTCCACTTGTCCTCCGGGGCAAAGCCTTCCTGAAGATCGCTGTCGATTACCCGATCATTTCTGAGAATAACATGACTGAGTTCCCGGTCGAACCTCTGGAAATTGTCGGAGACGCCCCGGCGCAGGCTTCTCAGAAGCTGAAAGCGCGTCCGGGCGATATTGCTGTCATCAAGCGCTCTGATGAGATCCGGGGAAATTTCTGTCTGGTTGTTCATGGCGGAGGAATTCCGTTAAGAATAAGCGCAAAATCCGGCTTTATTATAATTCTTTTCGCCGATGCCATAAGGATTTCGCCATCATCATGCAATTACTGTGACAGATGTCATGAGAAAACTTTTGCCGCTGTTGTAACGTCAGAGTTCTTTTATCGTTATGATCGTGCGGGGGCGCGATTTTTTTCAGAGAGACGAGACCGGCTTTTTCATCTGATAATGCTCGGGAGAATCCCGGAGGGGTTATTCCGCCGCCTGCGGAACAGCGCAGGAAAACCTGAGCAGACAGCAGGAACGGAGAGTTTTTGTGAACAGTTTCGCGATGTGAATTATTGTACTACAATAAGATTGGGAATTAGGCAAGCGCGCCGGCGCTGCGAGTGTTTGGCGCCATCTGTTTTTCGTAAGCGTCAGGTAAGTTTTATACCGGTTTCGTAAAGATCCGAAAGGAGTTTTGTCTTTGAGGCGGCTCCTGATTTCACGTTCTGCTGAGCGCCGCCTTATTAAAGACTTCTGCAAGGATCTTTAACTGCGGGCTTCGGCGCGGCGGATGCAGCAGTCATTGAAGTCTGAACTGCGGGAGTTTTCTGGTTCTTTGCCGGCAAGGTCTTGAATGCCGTTATCAGGCCTGATCGTTTCAGCCGGCTTCAAGCGCCTGAGTTTTTTATCTGTTACCAGGCGGCAGAGTTTTTGTAACGGAACGTGAAAATATTAATATAAGTAAGCAGCAGGGTCAGATACCGCTGCATTCGGGATTATCGGGTAACCAAATGTTCAGTCGCAAAGCCGGAAAAAATGTAATGAAGGGCAGCCTTTGGGAAGCCTTCGCCAGTCTGGGGCTTCGCAATATCATCATAGCCGTGATTGCGATTGCCGCTACGACGGCTGCCCTCGCCGCAGGCTTTTATGCCCTGTACGCTTCTGTCAAGGAAAGCATTTCCCTCCGGGGCGAAATCAGCGCCAGGGAATTTTCCAAAAGCTTTGACGAATATCTCCTCACCGGTCTCAACACCATCAAGATGACCAGCTATACCGTGGACACCATGCTCCGGAATAAGATGACTCCTATTGAAATCGAAAAATTTCTCGAAATGGAGTCTGATAATATCAGGAGTACGCTTGACAGCGAAACCAACGGCCTCTATGGTTTGATAAACGATGTCTATGTGGATGGCGGCGGCTGGGTTCCGGGGCCGGATTTCAACCCCCGGGAACGGCCGTGGTATCTGGAAACCATGGCGAACAAAACCGACATCACCTTCGTAAAGCCTTATGTGGACATGCAGACAGGCACTGCCATGATGACCATCACCGGACTTCTGGATGACGGGAGAAACATCGTGGCCATTGATGTGAGCCTCCGGGAGGTGCAGGAAATCACCGAGCATATCGGCGATGCAGCCAACGGCAGTATTGGCATGGTTCTGGACAATGAAGGCGGCGTGGTGGCTCATACTGACCGGAGTCAGGTGGAACGAGACTATCTTAATGAGAAGGACACTCTGGGAGCGCTCATTGCCAGAAAAATATTCATTGAGAAGAATTTCCGGTTTGAGGTGGAGCACGGCAATACCAGCTATATGGTTTATGCCGAGCCTCTGGCAGGCGGGTGGGTCAGTGTCACGGCCATGAATACCGCCGAGCTTTTCAGGCTGCCCCGTTTTATTATCCAGTTTTCCGTGCTGGTAGTGCTCCTGTCCCTGGCGGTTATTTTCACCATTTTGTCCAAGATCGCCCGGCGCAATTACTTCACCCTTAAGCTGAATATGCAGCTTTCCTCGGTAGGCCGCATTTATGTCTGCATGTATGATATCGATATAGTCCGAAACGCTTTCTCCAAGGTCTACCGCCATGATTTTATTTCTGGCCGGGCCGGGGCTTCCGGAAAGAAACGCGATGACAGCAAAGAAGCCGGGAATACCGGAAATCCTGCTCCGGAACAATCCGGAACCCAGGTTCCCGAGAGTGTTTCCTGCACGAAATGCTTTGGTCTTGATGACGGCTCCCTTGCCCTGGTTCCGGGAGATGCCCAGGCCAGCTTCATCCGGATTGCGGCCAGAATTTCCGACGCAAGCTGCCGGGATAGGATGCTGCAGTTTGTGGATTTCAGCACCTTAGACGAAAGGATGCGCGACGTTAATACGGTCACCGAAGAATTCCTGAACTGCTGCAACAAATGGTGCCGGACGCGCTTTATCGCGGAGAAGCGGGATGACGCGGGGCAGCTTATCAGGGTGATCTGGCTGGTGGAGCTCATCGACAGGGAGAGACGGCAGCGGGAGAAGCTGAAGTATCTGGCCGAAATCGATCAGATGACCGGCATCTGCAACCGGGGCACCGGAGAGCATCGCATTTCAGAGATGCTTTTCGAAAGGCAAACCGGCATGTTCCTTCTCCTGGATATCGATAAGTTCAAGCAGTATAACGATACCTACGGTCACAAGGTCGGAGATCAGGTCATTATCAGCGTGGCCAAGGCTCTAACGGCCTCATTCAGAAGCTATGATGTGGTGATGCGGCTGGGAGGCGATGAATTTGCCGTGTATGCCCTGGGCCTGACTACCCGGGACAAGGCTCAGGCGGTGATAGAGCGCCTTTTGCGCAATATTCAGGCCATCCGGATTCCCGAAATCGGCGATCGTTCCGTGTATGTCAGTGCCGGAGCGGCCTTCTACCGGGGCGACGCGGACATCACCTTTCAGGAGATTTACGAGCAGGCGGACGGCTGCGCCTACATGAGCAAGAAGGACGCGGGAAATGCGGTGTCCTACTATAATCCCTGATCCGTAACAGAGCGTTTCCGGGCGAGGAGTCCTGAAAGTCCCGTCTCCCTTTGCCGGCGGCGCTCCGGTAACTTCCCGAAGCCCCCATGCGCCGTATTCTTGACAAAGTACCTCATATTTGGGATCATTTACCCTGTTTTCTTGTGCCCACCGGGTAAATTATTCAGGATTGTCAGGCATTTGCCGGTTTTTTTGACAGCGGCGGTGATAACCGCGGCTTTCATCCCGGGCAAATGCGGAAGAGCCCGATTCGTCAGGATTCAGGGCTTTTTTAATTTCAGAGGTATTGATGCGGGTTTTAAAGTTTGGAGGGACTTCTCTGGCCAATGCCGAGAGATTTCTCCGCGTTTCAGATATTGTTGTAAATACCCACCGCAAATCTCAGGTTGCGCTGGTGCTCTCGGCTCCCGCGAAGGTTACCAACCTTCTGGCGGATCTGGTGGAGAAGGCTTCCCAGGGCCTTGATGCCACTCCGATCATTGCCGAGATCAAGTCGATTTTTTCCGGACTTATTGCCGGTATTCAGGAGCGTTATCCGGCCTACGAGGCTCCCGAGCTTTACCGGAAAATGGAAGAAGAGTTTGCTCTGGTTCAGAAGAGAATTCAGGGCATTACCCTGCTGGGGCAGTGTCCGGACAATGTTCAGGCCTTTATTCTGAGCCGCGGCGAAAAGCTTTCGGTGGTTCTTATGGAGGCTCTTCTCAAGGCCCGTGGCGAACAGGTTACCCGGCTGTGTTCCGTGGAAACTCTGAAAACCTCCGGCGGCTATCTGGAGTCCCGGATAAACCTGGAAGCTTCCCGCAAGCTGTTCCAGGAACGCAAAATCAACAACTACACCATCTATATCATGATGGGCTTCACCGGAGGAAATGAAAAGGGCGAACTTACCCTTCTGGGCAGAAACGGATCCGACTACTCCGCCGCCTGCCTGGCCGTGTGCGTCAATGCCGAGTCCTGCGAGATCTGGACTGATGTGGATGGCGTATACAGCTGCGATCCCCGCATTGTTCCGGATGCCATTCTGCTGAAGCGTCTCAGCTACAAGGAGGCCATGGAGCTTTCCTATTTCGGCGCCAAGGTACTCCATCCCAGGACCATTGCTCCCATTGCCCAGTACCGTATTCCCTGTCATATAAAGAACAGTCTTAATCCGGAGTGCGAGGGCACCCTGATTGCCCAGATCGGCGATCCTTCCCTGCCGGTTAAGGGCATCTCGGATCTCAAGGACATTACTCTGGTGAACATTTCCGGCCCCGGCATGAAGGGCATGGTGGGCATGGCCGGACGCATCTTCACCTGCGTTTCCCTGGCCCGGGTTTCCATAGCCCTCATCACCCAGTCATCCTCCGAGTACAGCATCAGCTTCTGCATTCATTCCTCCGACAAGGAGAGAGCGAAGCGGGCTCTGGAGGAGGAGTTCCAGCTGGAGCTCAAGGACGGCCTTCTGGACAGCATTGACTTTGTGGAAAACAAGGCCATTATTTCCGTGGTGGGAGACGGCATGCTCACCGTGCGGGGCATTGCCTCCAAGTTCTTCTCCGCTCTGGCTCTGGCCAATATCAACGTTAATGCCATTGCTCAGGGCTCCTCCGAAAGATCCATATCCGCGGTGGTATCCCGCAATAAGGTCAGCGAGGCCATCAAGATCTGCCATCAGAACTTCTTCAGTTCCATTCAGCACATTGATGTGCTGGTTATCGGCGTAGGCGGCGTGGGCGGCTCGCTTCTGGAGCAGATCCGCCGGCAGCAGCCGGTGCTGCTTAAGAATCATAACCTCATGATCCGCGTCTTCGGACTCTGCAATTCAAAGCACATGATACTGAGTCCGGAAGGCATTGATCTGGGGTCGGATTACCGCGCTGCTCTTAATGAATCCCCGGAGGCCTTCAGCCTGACCCGGGCCAAGGAGTTTATCACCGATACCCATTTCATAAACCCGGTGATTGTGGACTGCACCTCGGATCAGACCATA